>OGQQ01000240.1_pt1 | contig 59109 bp, 50 predicted proteins | sample 1553281 | NCBI WGS metagenome assembly OGQQ01 (sample SAMEA2579937, study PRJEB22360) | human gut metagenome | biome: human gut; feature: human-associated habitat; material: faeces | place: Denmark | collected 2008/2010 | reverse complement strand
ATAGGTAACAAAAAATGCCGTATTTATGCGGCTTGTGGCGTTTCGCAAACGCCTAATAAAAGTTTTGTATGTGAGGAGGGAAAAGAATATACAATAAAAGTAAAAACAAATACAGAGTGCTCAGAATATAAATTTTTATTGTATAGACCAAATGAAAAATATGAGTTGAACGGATTTACTCAAGTTAGTGATACTTTAATGTGTCGAGATTCTGCTAATCGTTATCTGTTTACAGCACCAGTGGACGGTGAATATGGATTTGGGTTTGATAAGGAAAGTTGTACCAAAAATGTTGATTTCATATGTGGCATTTATGACCCGGAGGGGCAGGAACTATCAGATGTTTGGGTGACTCATGATGGCATGATAGAAGTTACTCTTGAGAAAGGACAAACATATCCAATAAAGTTATATACAAATGCTGGAGATTGTGGAGAGTACGTATTAGAAATAGCCTATCCAGAAGGTGCAATATCTGAAGATACTATTACAGAATCCACTGAAGAAGTTAAGGAAGATACATCTATTGAACAGCAGTTAAAAGACTTGCAGGATGAAAATGCAACACTGAAGAAAATTCTTGAAGAAAATGGAATCGATTATGATGAGAACTAGTATTTGGAAGGTAAACTTATAAGCATATCCATCACTACAATAAACTGCTAGCAATTCTATCCTCCTTGGTAAGTGAAGCTCCACCCATCTATCTGCTTAAATACTCATAAACTATTTGCTTTTTTGAACTCCTTTTTGCTATTGTGGGAACTTGTTTTCTACGACAACAGAGTTACAAAATAATACAATACAATAAAGTAAATAAAAAATTAAAACCAAACGGGAGAATTAAGTGTCTTATAGGTGAAGTGAAAAAAATATGTAATATCAAAAGGGGAAATGAGAATGAAAAAAGGAAAGAAATGGATGGCATTAACAGGGGCATTGGCGATTAGTGTGATAGCATTAACAGGTGGAAGTGGCGCAAAGGCAGTACAGGCAGATGCATCGGATGAAGAAGTGTTTGAAGCAACGCAGGAGCTGAGGGATGAATTAAAAGAATATGCAGGAAATGATTATGAACATTTTGCAGAGTTATACAGAGATACTTCTGAGGAAACTATAAGAAATGATTTTGACGTGACAGAAGAAATGCTAAATAAGATAGGAAATTATGACCGCCAAATATTTCAGGTACTTGCAGAAGCAGATGGGTACTACGCAGTGGGAAATACTTTTTATATTGTAGCGGGTACACATCCAAATACACACATGGAATGTGGTTCTTATATTTGGCTGGTTTCTGAAAAAGATGGCGAATGGAAGTTCGACTATAGTGATGGAGCGAACGAAAAGCTATCGGATAAAATAGTTGATTTATATCCGGCAGGATATGCTCAGGCTGCAAATGAAGGAAAGAATACAGCCTTTTTTGGAACTGCTAATTATATGTACGTAGATGAAACAAAGGTCTATGAAGGCTGCAGTAATAGTGAGTTGAAATATATGTATCAGAATGATGACGGAAGTATAGTGCTGGGAATATGGCTGGCAAATGGAACAAATAACAACATTTATTATTCGACAGGAACACTTACTGTAACCGATGAGACATTGGGTACTGTAATTGATCTTTCGGATTTGAATGTAGACACGTCAGTAAAAGCAATGAATAGTCGTGTGGTAGAACTTACCATACCGGCTTCAGAAGTTATGACAGGAACTCAGGGCTGGGGAAGGTTAGACAGTAATTTTGGCGTTGACTACAAATAGAAAGATACAATTGTAAAAAACACAAAATATTTTTTACAATTTAACAGGGAGACAAAAAATGGAATACTGGGACATTTATGATAGAGATAAGAAGCCAACAGGCCGTACAATGAAACGTAACGACTGGTGCCTGAAGGACGGGGAATACCACTTGACGGTACTTGGTGTGGTGGCGCGTCCGGATCACAAATTTCTGATCACGAAACGAGTCATGGCGAAAGCATGGGCACCGGGATGCTGGGAGGTTTCCGGCGGAGCTGCACAGGCAGGTGAAGAGTCCCTCGAGGCAGTACTTCGTGAAGTAAAAGAAGAGACCGGGCTTGATGCACGGGATGCCGACGGCGGTTATTTGTTTACTTATAAGCGTGAAAATCCGGGCGAAGGTGACAACTATTTTGTCGATGTATACCGCTTTATTATGGATGTTAAAGATGAAGATCTGCATCTGCAGGAAGCAGAGACAGATGGCTACATGTTTGCAACTCTGGACGAGATCAAAGCCTTTGCGGCAGAAGATAAATTCCTCCATTATGACAGCATCAAACAGGCATTTGAATTCTGATAAAGCTATCGTATCAAACACGGCAAAACGCGATAAAAGCAAGCGCAATCTATTCGATATCTTTTAATACGAAACTATTTTTGTGATAGTCCAGAAGCCCTTCTTTTTTCATTTTACCGAGTTCTTTTGACAGGGCGCTGCGATCCAGACTGAGGTAATCTGCAAGCTGCTGGCGGTTCAGCGGAATGTCGATGTAACGGCTTTTCTGCAGTCCTGCCTGATAGGAAAGATAGGAGAGCAGACGATCGCGGATCTTCTTGGAAGAGGTGTGTAGGATGCGGCGTGAGAGCAGCAGGTTTTTGCGTGCGCTGATTATCGTCATATTGTGGATCAGATGCGAATATTCACCTTTTCCGGAGGCGGAAAGCCTGAAAAGCTCAGGTACATTCAGAAAGAGGATTTCTGCTTCTTCCATTGCGATGACATCGACCATCATCGGTTCACCGGGAATACAGGCATAAGCTTCTGCAAACACTTCCCCGGTGTGTGCAAGACTGATGATATTTTTATTGCCCCACAGGTCGTTGTTTTCAATCTGGACAGTACCGTATAATACGATTCCTACGTCAGTGACAGAAGTTCCGGCAAGATAAACCGGGGCTCCTTTTTTATATTTTTTTGTAAAAGTTTTCAGCCCGTGCAGAAGCTTTTCTGTCTCAGCGAGGGAACACCCCTGAAAAAGTGATGTGTGGGAAATCAGTTCATAATCCATAACAATTCTCCGTTTTTGCTCAGTTCGTGGCTATAACCACATATTTTTTCTTATTAGTTTAGTATTCTTTGTGTACAAGGTCAAGGCACCAAAAGAAAAAGAGTAAGAAGAAACCAATAAAAATAAATAACAAAAACAGGAGGATATCTTATGATCAGAAGAATTATTCATATAGACGAAGAAAAATGCAACGGGTGTGGTGCGTGTGCGGCTGCCTGCCACGAGAGTGCAATCGGAATGGTTGACGGCAAAGCGAAGCTTCTGCGTGACGATTACTGCGACGGACTTGGTGACTGTCTGCCAGCCTGTCCGACCGGTGCGATCACATTCGTAGAGAGAGAAGCAGCAGCTTATGATGAAGAAGCGGTACTTGCAAATCAGCGAAAAAAAGCAGAAGAGAATAAATCAGCACATCATATGAGCGGTGGATGTCCGGGAAGCCGTATGCGTCAGATGAAGCGTGAGGCGGCAGCAGCTCCGACTGAAAATAAAATGGAATCTCAGCTGCAGCAGTGGCCGGTGCAGATTAAGCTTGTGCCGACTCAGGCACCGTATTTTGAGGGTGGGAAGCTTCTGATCGCGGCAGACTGTACTGCCTATGCCTACGCAAATTTTCATCAGGATTTTATCAGAGGGAAAGTTGTTTTAGTGGGCTGTCCGAAACTGGACAGTGTAGACTACAGTGAAAAACTGGAGGAGATTATCCGAAGCAATAATATCAGCAGTGTGACGGTTGTTCGCATGGAAGTTCCGTGTTGCGGCGGCCTGGAAATGGCAGCCAAAAAAGCTCTCCAGAACAGCGGAAAATTTATTCCGTGGCAGGTTGTTACAATCTCCGTTGACGGAAAAATTCTGGACTGAAACAACAGTAACAAACAACGTTACCTGCTGAAATAATATGTAATAAGCATTGCCAATTTTGACAGAATCCCTTATAATGTGACATAGGAAATGACATTTTTTATGGAGGGATTCCGATGGGAAAGACCGTGACGATCTGTTTTACCAATAACAAAGGAGGCAGTGGTAAATCTACTACCTGTTCAAACCTCGGTGCGGCGATGGCGCGTGCCGGTAAAAAAGTACTTCTGGTGGATGGAGATATGCAGCTGAATCTGTCGCTTGCATTTTTTTCGGAGGACTGGGTGCTTGAGCATGCACAGGGAGAAAATAATCTCTATTACGCAATTGGAAAACAGGCGGATCTGACAGACTATATCGTGCATACACCGTACGAGAATCTGGATTTGGTTCCATCTTCCACACTGATGAGCTCGATCGAATATGAGCTTTTTACAAAGTGGCAGAGAGAGTTTATCCTGCGGAAATGTTTGCAGAGGATCAAGGATTCTGAGGTCTATGACTACATTTTGATTGATGCACCGCCGACACTTGGCGGCTGGGTAATGAATATCCTGTGTGCATCAGATAAAGTGATCATACCCGTGGAGGCAAGCCCGTGGGGAATGTTTGGTCTGGCAAATATGTTTGAATTTCTGAATGAAGTAAAGCAGATTTCACCGGAACTTGAGGTTGCCGGAATTGCCGTTACGAAGGTCGATACCCGCAAGAATTACTTCAAACAGACCATGGAAACTTTGCATCAGCTGGAGAGTATTTATGTATTTGAACATGTGATTCGTGTAGACAGCTCAGTAGAATGGTCACAGGACAACAGTGTTCCGGTAGTAGAATATAAGAAATCCAGCAGAAGCGCAAAAGAATATACAGAATTGGCAGAGGAGGTCATGAATCGTGTCAGTAGGTAAAGACAGCATCCTGCGTGCAGCAAATGCAGATGCAAAAACAACAGAAGTAAAAGCAGAAGCAAAGCCGGCAGAGGAAGTAAAGGCTCCGGCAAAATCAGAGGCAGCGAAAGCACCGGCAGCAAAGAAAGCTCCTGCAAAGAGAACCGCAGCCAAAAAGACAACAACTGCGAAAAAAACAACAACCACAAAGAAGACAACGACAAGAAAGAAAACTGTGAAGACATCTGTTCTCACACCACAGAATTCTGAAGAACTTCAGGCAGCATTTGTGAAAAATGCAGAGCCGGAAACGGTTGCAGGACCGGTTCACATCAACGAAGATCTGCCGGTATATCTTCTTTAACAAAAGGATTGTCAGAGGATATTTTTTTATAACGGTAAATAAGAGCAAATAAAAATCTGGTCATGCAGAGAATCCTATGAGATCTCCACAGACCAGATTTTTTATGTATTAAGACTTGTAGCTTCATTTTCTTTAAAAATATGTCTGAAAATAAAGCGTACGATCGGACCTGCATAGATCAGCTGCCAGAAGAATGCCATTGGGAAATTCATAGCAGTTGTCTGAAGCCATACTGCGACGAACTGACTTCCGGCATTTTTGAATAGGATTGTTGCAGCAAGGCTCATCAGCGGGCACATGAATGCGACAGATGCCACAGAGATCGCAAGAATCTTGCTGAACGGATGGCTGTTTCTGAAATCAGTCATACGTGCAGCGCACATGAAAGCAAGCTTGGATACAATGAAGAAATCAAGGATGAAAGCAATCGGCCCCATGATCACAAGTTCATGAAATGCGGAGAGAAAAACTTCGTTTGACATACCGCCGATGTTGAGAGAGATGTTGTAACAGATCATCGCATAAACCATAAAAAATACCATAATGATCGTAAAAATAACTTCCTGAAATTTGTTTTTAGGCATAAAAAAACCTCCTTAAAATGATTAAATTGATACACTACTGTTTATAGTAAGTTACGTGAGCATGTGTTGTTCGTTAATCATTCATGGAGAATGTGCGTTTCCAATTAGACCATATTCAATTTTGCGTGGATTATATTAACACACAGAAAAAAAGATGTCAATTATAAATTTTGCAGTAAATAAAAAACAAAATACAAACTGGTCAGACCAAAATGGACAATTTTGTCAGAAAAGACAAAAAATTCTGCCCACAAATTCTGCCACATATTGTTTTATCTGTCGGAAATGTTATATACTGCAAACAGTTAAATGATCCGGCGAGTATGAAAACGAAAAACAGAAATACCCTGATGAGCACTGAGCATTTCAGTATTCATCAGGGTATTTTTTTGTATTTATCGGATCAAATGTAAATGACAGAAAATCAATCTGTGTCAGTCATTTTTTTCAGATGTTCAATGATTTGCTGGAGCATTGAGATGCTTTCTTCTATGCTATAAAAACAGTTTTCTTCCATATTTTCCAGATAGTCACGGAAAATTTCCACCAGTTTGGTTTCATTGATATTCAGTACAAGAATTTCTCCGACATTGTTTTTGAAGATCATCGTTCCGAAGTTTCCGCGGATGCAGAAATGAAGATTGGCAGGAAGATGATTCAGTGGTTTTTGAAGAAAACGGTAAGCACCGGATTCACAGCATTTGCAGACTTCATTCAAGACATGGATTCTCTGGGCAATGGTCAGTGGGTGATAAAAAATCTCAGGAATTTCATCCGTACGTCCGGTTCGTACAAAATGCAAAAGCCCTTCGTAGGTAGAATAAATAAAAAACTGCTGATTCTGTATTTTGTACATGTTCATCTGAAAAGCCTGTTCAGCCAGCGGAAGGATCGATGTTGCCTGCGGAATTTCATAATTAAAGATAGCACGGAGCAGATCACCGGTAAAAAACGGTGTCAGGCAGGTTTCCGGCTGAATGCCGATCAGATCGTTTTCGGTAAATGCAGAGTTAAACATAGAACCAATCACCACAGCATGATTTTCCGGGGTAAGAGCCGCCGGAGTAAAAAACAGTGCACACTGATCCTGGTAGGAAGTATATATGCCATGAAGCATCCGGACAACTTCGGCAGAGCGGAAAAAGATTCCGGTCTGATAGTCGGAACTGCACAGCAGCGCAGCATCCGAAGTCAGGATCATACATGGATAAAGATTGAAACTGTGGTAATGTGCTTCGATCTTGTCGTAATAATAGTACAGCGAGTAGTCATGCCCTGCCATATAAAGCGGGAATACGCTGTGCAGATATTTCAGGTTGGTGAGCTGATGATCATCTGTAAAGGTTGTCTCGGTTCCAACGCATACAATCTGGCTGATCTTCAGCGAATCGGAAGGATTCAGGCTTGCAAGAAGATTAAACAGGAATTTGTAGTCCGGCTGCAAAAAGAGACTGATCTCACCGGAATCACGGTCTGCTTCCGAAAGGATCATCTGGTGGACATAATAGTTTATATGTTGCTGAGAAGTCAGTGAAATACAGTCGGACCGGTTTTCTGCATAAGTAAGATCCGGAGTAAAAGAACAGCCGCAGAATTCTGCAGAAGGCTGATCCGGAAAATTGCAGATAAAACTTTCCACACTTTTTCTTTTATAATACGCATCTGCGCCGATTCTGGCGACATCCCAGCTTTCTTTAAACTTTTGCCATTCCATCGGAGAGAGGTGCATAAACTGCGCCATTTTTTTTATGATTTCATCAGACGGAGGATTACGCTTTCCACTGATAAATTTGTACATAGTTGAACGGTCTGTATCACAGTATTTGGCCATGGAATAGACTTTGATTTTTTTGTCATCGATAAATTGACTGAGTGTGTCGGAAAAAGCAGACATATAAGAAAACTCCTCATAGATTATTCGTTGATATAAGCATAGCATGAGATGCCCGAAAAGTCCTGTATTTATTGAAAAACAGTGGAAAAAATTTCTGAAAAAATCAGGAAAGACCGAAGAATGAATGTCGAACTTTATATGAAAAACACGAATAATATATGCAAAAATGACGCTGTAGGCTGCAATTCTGGAAGTTGTATACTCAATTACGCGCTGATAAACTATAGGTGTCACAGAAAACGGAGTAATGCTGAAACAGAAAGACATAAAAACTGTGACAAATATGAAAAAGGAGGAAGGGAGAAAAACGGAATGTTAAAAGGAATAAGAAAGATAATGGTATTCCTGTTGACGTTGGCTGTGGTCTTATCCTTCATCTGCCAGACAGATCCGCAGATTTTTGCACAGAGTCCGGATGTTACTGACGATGAAGCAGAGGTGGCTGTTCAATCTGATGAGACGGCACTCCCTGAAGATGAACAGACGGCAGAAGAGGGGCCGCAGGAGTCGAAAGAAGCGGCAGAGGAAGAAGTTACGAAAGAAGAAACGCAGGAAGAAACTCCAGTGTCAGAGACGACGCAGATGCAGGACACAGATGCGGACGAGCATCGGGGGATGGTAACGAAGCAGGAAACGGCTGATTCGACAGAGGTATCCGGGAATGCAGAGATGAGTTCGGATGAAGCGGGTTCAGTCAGCGTACAGACAATCCTTATTGATCCGGAAACACACTTTACGGTAACCTGCCGTTTTTATAGAACAGAAGATAAATCAGAAGATCCGATTAATACCCAGATTCTTTCTGAAAATGAAATTCCGGTAAAACCGCAGACACCGGCGGCATCCGGTGAAAATGCAGATAAGAAAAAATTCCTGGGGTGGTTTCGGGAAGACGGAACGGAATTTACAGCAGAGGATTTTTTGAAAACAGGTGCACAGATTGCCGGAAAACAGGACGGTAATCTCACAGAAAATGTGGAACTCGATCTTTTTGCAAAGTTCAGTAATGTACATTATGTCTATTACAAAACAGATAATGGAGAGCATGGTAGAATCCTTCATACTGAAGCATTGGCAGATGGTGAAAAAATTATACCTGTTTCAGAAAATTATGGATACAAAGCAGAGGTGGGATATGTATTTGCCGGCTGGTCCGGGAACGCAGAGTCCAATCAACCGGACAGTGAATATACGATCAGCAGCGCAGACGGTGATTTTATCCTTTATCCGGTAGTAAAAAAAGCAAGCTGGATACGCTTTGTATCAAATGGTGGAACGGCAGTAGATCCGCAGCTGGTTTCCTATGGTGAGAACTCACAGAAGCCTTCTGATCCTGTGAAAGCCGGATATATATTTGACGGATGGTTCACCGATGAGGATTGCAGTCAGGCATACACATTTGGACAGACGGTAGAAACAGATCTTATTTTGTATGCGAAATGGAGAGAAGGAACTGCCGGCTACAAGGTTGTGTACTGGAAAGAAACGTTGACGACAGGTGTATATGATTATGTCAGTCAGGAGTCGGCAAGCGGTGCGACTGGAAGTACTGTGAAAGCAGATATTTATGGAAATGCCACAAGGTATTCCTGCTTTCATTATGATTCAAAGGCATCGAAAGATGTGACGATCGCAGGTGACGGGTCTACGGTACTGAATGTACGGTATGCGAGAAATTCTTATGTTTTTAAATTCCATCTGAATGACGGAAATGGAAGTATTCAGATCGGAGGAAAGACATATACAGGAAGTAATTATTCGTTTACCGCAAAATACGGTGAAGCGATCGCAGACAGATGGCCGGCCGGAAATGAGGTACAGTACAATAACAGTGGTTGGGGATGGAACTGGTATTTTAATGGATGGAAAGGCGGAAAAAACACAGAAATACTTAAAACATCAAAGCGACAGACAGTTACAGAGGACTTAATAAGGACAGATAAAGACAATGAAATACAGAATTATACAGTAGACTGGCAATCGAATCTGTATAAATTGGATGTACGTTATTGGGGACAGAACGTAGACAATGATGAATATACAGAATTAACAGATTACAGCCAGTTTGTATATGCGGCAGGATCTTTTAATCCCAAAAATATTACGGGATATGATTATGAGAAGCAGGAAGTGACCGATGGTGGACGGGAAAATGCAGACCAAACGTATAATTTTTATTACACACGAAAAACATATGACCTCCAATTTTACAATGTAAGTCAGAAACCGGTAAAAACAGTTCAATCTATTCGTTTCGAGAAGGATATTTCCGATCAGAATTGGACACCGCAGCCGCCGAATTCACTTCCGAAATATATGACGGAATTTGCAGGATGGTATACAACTCCGGGATGTGAAGAGGGTTCTGAATTTTCTTTTGATAATGCAAAAATGCCGGCATCTAATCTGGCACTTTATGCACAGTGGAGAGCAAAGACGATCATAGTTACGTTTGTGACCGGGGAGAATGCAACACAGATTCCGGAACAACAGTTTGAAGCAAATCATGTGGCACGGAAGCCGGAAGATCCGGAGAGGACACACTACAGGTTTGTCGGATGGACAATGGATGAAGCAGGAACGCAGCCGTTTAACTTTGACCAGATTCTCACGAAAGATCTTACATTGTATGCGCAGTGGGCAAATGAAGGCAGTTACACACTTACTTATGATGCAAATAACGGAGAAATAAATACTCCGACATTGCTTGATACCAGACGTTATGCGGGCGGTGCCAAAGCAAAGATGGCGGGAGTCCCGAAAGACTGGGCGGTGCCGGAAAATTCGAAAGGATTTCTCTGCTGGAATACAGAGGCAGATGGTACCGGTATGGATTATTATCCGGGGAATGAATTTGTGATGCCGGAAGAGGATGTGATCCTTTATGCAAAATGGACACAGAAAAGGAAGACAACTCTTACTTATAATTATAACGGCGGTATGGTAAATGGAGAGAAAAAAGCAGACGATGTTGTGGAAATCGAAAATCCGAATGAGAACTATACAATCAATAACGATTGTGTTGATGTAAAGATGAGCGGATTTTACTTCGCCGGCTGGAGCACTTCTGCGGACGGAAGCGATGGAGTCCTTCTGAAGAAAGGTGATGTGATTCGAATCGATACATTGGATGAAGATAGCAACGTGCTTTATGCGCAGTGGAAAGCAGAGACACCGGCTCCGATGGGTATCACAGATGAGCCACTTCCGTTTGCTGTGATGTCACTTGCAGGAATCAGCGTGGCCGGACTTTTTCTGAAACCGGCACGGCGGAAAAAATAAAAATCGGAGAGAAATATGAGAGAACTTCGTAATTTTCTGGTCAGGCTGTTTTTACTGATCACGGTTATCGGGATTCTTTTTGAAGTGGTCTTTGGGCTAACGCCTATGGCAAATGCAGATATGCAGCCGGCGGTATGTGCGGGTGATCTGATGCTTTATTACAGACTGGACAAAAATCTGAAAAGTGATGATGTTGTGGTATTCCAAAAGGAAGATATACAGTATACCGGACGGATCGTGGCAGTGCCCGGAGATGTTGTGGAGATCACGGATGAGTCCGAGTTAATGGTTAATAAAAACACGGTGATGGAAGACAATATTTTTTATAAGACACCGGCATATGATTCAGAGGTGGAATATCCTCTGGCGCTGAAAGAAGATCAGTATTTTATTCTCTGCGACAACAGGGAAGGAGCAAAGGACAGCAGGTCTTTTGGGGTAGTTGATACAAGTGAAATAAAAGGAAAAGTCATTACCATAGTACGCCGTTCGGGTATCTGATGGATGAGTGACGGAGCAGTAAAAAAGATTACAGACAGGATAAGGTGAGAGTATGTGGCGGGATATAAAAGGATATGAAGGACTATATGAGATAAACGAAAATGCAGTTGTCCGCAGAGTAGACGGCACAGGAATTGACGGGAGAAAGGTTTCTACGCATGTAGTTGTGTCTTCACGTACGAAAAAAGGGACACGTTACATTGCACTTTGGAAAGAGGGTGGGCGCAGAACCTATATGCTCCATAAACTTTATGCGACAGCATTTCAGATGTCGGAAAATGAGGCGATACGGAGATTGTACCGTGGCTTTAACGGAAACGGGGAGGCAATCCACAATGTATGCGGGACACTTCTTGAAAGTCTGAAAATCTATGAAAAAGAACAGGCGGAAGGACTGAATAGGAATGATGAGATTCTGTATATCCGTCAGTTTCTGGAAGAGCTGAAGACAGACATGGAAGAAAAAAACAGGTATCTGGAAGAAGTTCCGCAGAGGATGGCAGAGATGTAGCAGTAAAAAGATTTAAGGAGGAAGTAAGTATGATGAGCAAAGCGAAATTTATGAAAAAAATGGCAGCTGTTGTCATAGCTGGTGCAATGATGACGGTAATGGCTGTGCCGGTCATAGCAGCAACCAGTCCAATCGGCAAAGGTGTTGACGGACTTAAAATTTCAAAAACACTGGAAAAATATGAAAATTCATATACACCGAATACAACTTTTAGTTTTGAGATTGCTCCGGGAGTTGCGGATCCGGACAATAAAGTAGAAGTCGGCCCTGCAGGCGGTGTAACTTTTGCGAATGGATCTACAACAGGAAGCATTGGTTTTTCATCTGCAAAAAGTGATATCGGGAGTAAACAGGAAACGAAGGATACAGCACTTATGGTCAATGCATCATCGTTCGTTGAACCGGGAATTTACCGTTATGTGATTAAAGAGACTTCGACAAGTGGATTTGAAGGCATTGCTTATTCTACAGAAAAAAAGATTCTGGATATCTACAAATATTCAGATGACTCTTTTGACTACCGCTTCTTTGATGAGGCAACCGGAGACAAACTGTCGGAAGCAAATTTTACGAACACATATAATCATGCAGAAGGTCAGATACAGGATCTGACGGTATCAAAGACAGTAACCGGGAAGCTTGGTAATCTGTCAAAAGAATTTGCGTTTAATATTGCAATAAACAGCAGCAATAACGATGAAGTATATTATGTTACAAAAAATGGTGAACCAGCAATTGAACAGTGGAATGGAAGCAGTACAGCAATCACACTGAAATCAGGCGACAGTGTTACAATCTATGGCCTTTCTGCAAATGATTCTTATACCATTACAGAGGTTGAGGCAAATGCGAATGGTTATACAACCAGCATTGCAAATGCAGGTTCTTTTAAAGATGGTACGGCTACCGGAAAAATTACGGCAGATACGAATGTCAGCTATACAAATACAAAAGATGCAACACCTCCGATGGGTATTGTAATGGATATCGTTCCATATGCGATCATGGTAGCAGTAGCCTTTATCCTTGGTTTTGCGTTCCTTCGCGTCAGACATTACGGAAAAAAATGAAAATAATTGTTTTTGTATCAAAGACAGGTGACTGGCTGGTCAGCTTCGTGGCGGCAATTCTGGCAACTGTGATGCTTTTGTACGGCGGCTATGCCCTGTGGGATACGGCAATGCTGTATCAGGGGGCGTTTGTCTCTCAGAATCTGATGAAGTATAAACCGTCTGTGTCAGTGGATGAGGATGATGCAGGTCTTAATGAACTTCTGGCAATCAATCCGGATGTCCGTGGATGGCTGACGATAGACGGTACCCATGTGGATTATCCAATCGTCCAGGGCGAAGACGATATGGAATATGTAAACAAAGGTGTATATGGAGAGTTTTCATTGTCCGGGACCGTTTTTTTGGACAGTGAAAACACATCAGATTTCAGCGACTGTTATAATCTGCTCTTTGGGCATCATATGGCAAATGGTGCTATGTTTGGGGATGTGGTCCGGTTTACTGACAGGACTTATTTTGAAAAGCATCAGACAGGGAGGCTTTTTTATCCGGATGGAAGAAGCGTTGAAATCACTTTGTATGCGTGCCTTCAGACGGATGCTTATGACAGGCTGGTGTACCGGCCGGAAGTCAGAAGGCAGGAAAACATGGTAGAACTGCTTGCATATATCCAAAAAGAAGCTGTGCAGTACCGGGACATCGGAATTACCAGGCAGGACCGGTTGATTGGGCTGTCAACCTGTGCTGAGGCAGAAACAAATGGCCGTGTGATCCTCTTTGGGCGGCTTGAAAAAGAAAAGCAGGTGAATCAGACATGATTAAAAAAATAAAAAAGTTATGCAGGCTGCTCTGCATTTCGGCGCTGATCGGGATACTGCTCTTTCCGGGTCAGGTGATGGCGGATAGGGGAGGAAACAGCTGCCGGGTCACACTTCCGGTTTCGGTTATTTACAGGAACCAGAACAGCGCAGACAGCAGAGTTTTTGAGTATGTGCTTTCTGCAAAGGAAAGCGGGATACCGATACCGCAGGAAACGGAACTTTGTATTACAGTCTCAAATGGAGCGGGCAGAGGTTTGTTTGGAGCAATCGAATATACGGAACCCGGGGAATATCATTATGAAATATCCCAGAAATCCGGTTCCGTAAAGAATATACGATATGACCAGAGCCCCTATGAAGTGACGGTATATGTCCTGAATGATGGACAGGGAGGATTCGAATCAGAAGTCTGGGCATCAAGGAAGGGAAGTGGAAGCAAAACGGATGCAATTCAGTTTGTGAATACAAGACTGATTGCAAAAAAGCCTGCTGCGATACCGGTCATTACCCGGATACCGACAACAAAACCAACTACAGCGCTTAAAAGAGCAACAACGGTGCAGGGAAGACCGGGCGGCAGTACGACGGCTGTATCACACAGTGTGAAAACAGCATCCAGTCCGAAGACAGGAGACAATACACCACTTGAAGTATTTGTCGGAATCCTTGTACTTTCGGGAGTGATGGCAGCGGCGATACTGGTACTCCGAAAACGGCAGAAAAAGCAGTAAAAGAGAAGTAGAAATTTGCTGTGGCAATGTTTCTGGAAATATCATAACACAAAAATACCGGTGGAATCGAATCAACGTTCCACCGGTATCTGTAGTTCTGGTAAATATTCCCTGAACAAAAAAAGTTGGAATGATCATTCATCCCAACCCTCATAAAATCTGATATTGACGGAAATATTCCGGACAATATCTCCATCCTGAAGTTCCAGATCATCCTCATCGGAAACCGGCGGAAGCTGGCAGTCATCTTCATCAAGTTCAAGTGTGATCCAGTTGTAGGCAGCTGCATTAGCCTCTTCGATGGCCTCGTCAAGTGTGTCGCCCTCACCGTAACAGTCTTCAAGATCAGGGAAAAATCCCCGGTAAGTTCCTTTGTCAGTTTTGCGGAAAACCGCAGGATAAATAAATTTCATAGTGGATAAACTCCTTTTTATGATACGACAGTACCTGTATGATACTGCTTTTTTCTCTTGGCTTATTATATCATATTCTCCGAAGTTTAAAAGAGGGGAATCACAAAGTTGAGAATAAAAAATGTGCAATCTGTCTAACCCTATTGACAATTAAAAAAAATCATGGTATTTTATAGAAAATTCAATTTAATCAGTTAAACCGTTGAAGCGGAGATAAAAGCTGTTATGCGCGCACAGAGAATCCGGGTGGGTGAGAGCCGGATGGAAATGCAGGCTGCTAAATGGACCGCTGAGGGCACAGGGAAAGGTAGTAACTTAGTATTCTGTGACGTAGGGCATACGTAAGTTGCCGGGAATATGTAGGTATTCCGCAAAGCGCACGAGTCATTTCGTGAATCAAGGTGGCACCGCGGGTGAAGTTTATTGCTCGTCCTTGACAGAGGAATCTTTGTCATGGACGGGCTTTTTATGTTACAGGAAATTATTCCGTAATATTCCAATAACGTAAAATGCTCCGCTTTATCAGACACATTCTAAGAAATGCATCAGGAGGAGGTAAAGATACATGTATCCTACACTGGAAAACATCAGAGAGATTGCAGCAAAAGGACAGTACAAAAGAGTTCCGGTCTGCCGGGAAGTGTATGCAGACAGATATACACCGGTAGAAGTTATGAGAACTTTAAGGAAGGCAAGCAGACATTGTTATCTGCTGGAAAGTGCCAGCCAGACAGAAGTGTGGGGACGCTATTCTTTCCTCGGATACGAACCGGTGATGGAAATTACCTGTACAGACGGATACATGAAGATCCGTCATACAGAAGTGGGCAATGATGAGGTGGTTACGAAACAGGTTGCACATCCGGGAGACACTTTAAGAGAGATTTTGAAAGAATATAAAAGCCCGGTGATGGAAGAAATGCCTCCGTTTACCGGTGGGCTGGTAGGATATTTTTCTTACGATTATATCAAATACAGCGAGCCGAAATTAAAGCTGGGAGAGCATGAAGATCCGGATTTTAGGGACATGGATCTGATGTTATTTGATCAGGTAATTGCGTTTGATCATTATCGCCAGAAGGTACTTCTGATTACAGGAGTGATGCTTGATGACCTTGAAAAGTCTTATCAGAAAGCAGAAAAAAAGCTTCAGGAAATGGCAGATCTGATACGCGATGGAGAGAAAGAAGAGTTTCCTTCATTGAAGCTGGCATCTGAGATCAAACCACAGTTTCCAAAAGAAAAATACTGCGATATGGTTGAAAAAGCAAAGCATTATATCCATGAAGGCGATATTTTTCAGGTTGTGCTTTCCAATCCGATGAGGGCGAAAGCAGAGGGAAGCTTATTTGATACTTACAGAGTTTTAAGAGCGACAAACCCGTCACCGTATATGTTCTATTTTTCCAGTGATGATATCGAACTTGCAGGTGCATCACCGGAGACACTGGTAAAGCTTGAAGACAAAAAACTGACAACATTTCCTCTTGCCGGAACAAGACCGAGGGGTAAGACAAGAGAAGAAGATCAGAAACTGGAAGCCGGACTTTTAAAAGATGAAAAGGAACTTGCAGAGCATAATATGCTGGTCGATCTTGGGCGAAATGATATAGGAAGGATCAGTAAGATCGGAACGGTTGAAGTAGAAAAATATATGACTGTGGAACATTTTTCACAGGTCATGCACATCGGTTCCACGGTTGCAGGTGAACTCAGAGAGGACAAAGATGCAATAGACGCCGTTGATTCCATTCTTCCGGCAGGAACACTTTCCGGAGCACCGAAGTTCCGTGCATGCCAGATCATCGAAGAACTGGAGCAGAGTAAACGAGGCATCTACGGAGGAGCTATCGGTTATCTGGATTTTGCCGGAAACCTTGATACCTGCATTGCAATACGACTGGTATACAAGAAAAAAGGTGAGATCTGTATCCGGTCCGGAGCCGGAATTGTGGCGGACAGTGTTCCGGAAAAAGAATTCGAGGAATGTTGCAACAAGGCGAGAGCGGTTGTACTGGCAATCGAGAAAGCACAGGAGGGACTGGAATGATCGTACTGATTGATAATTATGACAGCTTTTCGTACAACGTATATCAGCTGATCGGTTCCGTAGCGCCGGATATAAAAGTTGTACGAAATGATGAATACAGCGTAAAAGAAATCGAAGAAATGAAGCCGGAAGCACTGATTCTCTCACCGGGACCGGGCAGACCGGCAGAAGCCGGAATCTGCATTGAGGCAATTCGATACTTTGCCGGAAAACTTCCAATTCTTGGTATCTGCCTCGGACATCAGGCAATCTGTGAAGCTTTCGGTGGGGAAGTCTCCTATGCAAAGGAACTGATGCATGGAAAGAAAAAGACCATTTATACGGTTGGAAAGAGTCCTCTTTTTGAAGGACTCGGGGACAGCTTTCAGGCAGCAAGATACCATTCACTGGCAGCAGTAAGAGAAAAATTACCAGATGTCTTAAGGGTTACTGCCGAGGCGGAAGACGGTGAAATCATGGCTGTCGAACATACAGAATATCCGATTTTCGGAGTACAGTTTCATCCGGAATCTGTCATGACACCGGATGGAAAAGTGATGGTGGAAAACTTTATGAATACTAGGGTGAAAAATTCTAAATGCTGACCATGCTTGCATGGAGAAGCATTTGAATTTAGAACCCGCCAAACATGAGAAAGTAGTGATTTACAAAGTAAATCTACGGATTTCGAATGTTTGCAGAATTGTGAGAGTTGCAGAGCAACGGAACACTTCGCAGGTATTCAAAAAAGATTATAAGTTATAGGAATTTGGTATAAAAAAATAATCAGGAGGAAATTAAAATGATTAAAGAAGCAATCGTAAAACTTTCAAAAAAAGAAGATCTGACATATCAGGAAGCAGAAACAGTTATGGATAAAATCATGAGCGGACAGGCGACAGCGGTACAGATGTCTTCCTATCTGACGGCACTTTCCATGAAAGGCGAGACGATTGATGAGATCACTGCATCTGCAGCAGGAATGCGTGCACACTGTATTAAATTACTGCATGATCTGGATGTACTTGAAATCGTCGGAACAGGTGGTGACGGGGCCAATTCTTTCAATATTTCCACTACTTCTTCACTGGTTATTGCAGCTGGCGGAGTGCCGGTTGCCAAACATGGAAACCGTGCAGCATCCTCAAAAAGCGGTGCTGCCGATGTACTTGAAGCACTTGGTGTAAATATTACGATTCCACCGGAAAAGAGTGCAGAACTCCTCAAAAAAATCAATATCTGTTTTCTGTTTGCACAGAATTATCATATCGCAATGAAGTATGTGGCACCGATCCGTAAAGAACTTGGAATCCGTACAGTATTCAATATTCTCGGACCTTTAAGCAATCCTGCGGGCGCAAATATGGAACTGATGGGAGTATTTGATCAGGCACTTGTAGAGCCGCTGGCACAGGTAATGGCGAAGCTTGGCGTGACAAAAGGAATGGTTGTATTCGGACAGGATAAGCTGGATGAGATTTCAATGAGCGCACCTACGTCTGTTTGTGAAATCAAGGATGGCTGGTTCCAGTCTTATGAGATCACGCCGGAGCAGTTCGGTTACGAAAGATGTTCCAAAGATGATCTTGCAGGTGGTACTCCGGCAGAAAATGCTGAGATCACAAAGGCAATTTTAAGAGGAGAAGAGAAAGGACCGAAGCGTCAGGCAGTATGCTTAAATGCGGGTGCAGCACTTTATATTGCAGGCAAAGCTGAGACAATGGAAGTCGGTGTCCGTATGGCAGAAGAACTGATTGACAATGGCGCGGCACTGAAAAAACTGGATGAATTTATCGCCTGCTCGAATGAGTAGGTGCTATAATAGAAAAATCAGAGTATTGTTCCGAATGAAGGAATTGGATATCTGAACTTTATAAGAAAAGGAAATTTGTTATTATGAATATATTGAATGAGATTGCCGAAAAGACGAGAGAGCGTATCGAAAGAGATAAAAAAGAAATGCCCCGTGAAGATCTGATCAACGAGATCCGACAGAAAAAAGTCCAGATGCTTCTGAATCCGTTGATCCAGTCTGAAACGGCAAAAACACCACACAGTTTCTACCAGGCACTGAAAAAACCGGGAATGTCTTATATCTGCGAGGTCAAAAAAGCATCCCCGTCAAAGGGACTGATCGCACCGGACTTTCCGTATCTGGAGATTGCGAAAGAATATAAAGCAGCCGGAGCAGCAGCTATTTCCTGCCTGACAGAGCCTTTTTATTTTCAGGGTTCAGATCAGTATCTGTGGGAAATTGCATCGGAAGTAGACATTCCGGTCCTTCGAAAAGACTTCGTAATCGATGATTATATGATTTTGCAGGCAGCCGCATATGGAGCCGCAGCCGTACTTCTGATCTGTGCGCTTCTGGATGATAAACAGCTTCGGGAATATCGAGAAATGGCAGAAGACCTTGGTATGGATGCGCTGGTAGAAGCACATGACGAGGAAGAAGTAGAGCGTGCAATAAAGAGTGGAGCAAGGATCATTGGTGTCAATAACCGTGATCTCAAGACGTTCGAAGTGGACATGCAGAACAGCATACGGCTTCGTAAACTTGCACCGGACAATGTGATTTTTGTATCTGAAAGTGGTATCCGAACATCAGAAGATATCAAAAAATTACATGAAAATCAGATCGAAGCTGTGCTGATCGGAGAGACACTTATGCGCAGTCCAGATAAAAAAGCAGCACTGGAGGAACTGAACGGAGCACCTTTAGAAGAAGCATAAGTACATAGAGATACAGGAAATGAAAACAGAAAATTTCAGCAAAACAAAGATTAAAATATGTGGTTTAAGACGCAGGGAAGATATCCTTGCAGTCAATGAAGCGAATCCTGATTATTGTGGATTTATCGTTGAATTTCCCAAAAGCTTCCGTAGTGTGACAGCAGATGAGGTAAGAGAACTGGTGAAGAATCTTTCACCGGAAATTCAGCCGGTCGGGGTGTTTGTCAATGCGTCAATGGAGCTTGTAAGGTCACTTTTAGATGATGGAACACTTGCCATGGCACAGCTTCACGGACAGGAGAATGAGTCTTATATTGCAGAATTAAAAGCACATACAGATAAGCCGGTCATCAAAGCTTTTTCCATAAAAACAGCCGATGATATGGAGATTGCATTGCAGAGTCCGGCAGATTATATCCTGCTTGATCAGGGCAGCGGTGGAACCGGCAAGACATTTGACTGGTTTTTGATTCCAAAGATTGAACGTCCATTTTTTCTTGCAGGAGGAATCGGGGAAGAGAATCTGGAGCAGGCGATCCGGGAGATTCACCCGTTTGCGGTGGACTTGAGCAGCAGTGTGGAGACAGAAAAGTGGAAAGATCCGGAAAAGATCCGAAGAGTTGTGGATATTGTAAGAAAAGCAGTACAGGATTAGAGAAGAGAGTGTAGAGAAACAAGAATATTTTGAAGGAAAACATAGAGGAGGAAATCAAGCAAATGTCTAAAGGAAGATTTGGGATACATGGAGGGCAGTACATTCCGGAGACACTGATGAATGCAGTGCTGGAACTGGAAGAGGCCTATAATCACTATAAAGATGATCCGGAATTTAACCGTGAGCTGACAGACTTACTCAACAATTACGCAGGACGTCCGTCTCGTTTATATTATGCCGCACATATGACGGAAGACCTTGGCGGGGCCAAAGTTTATCTGAAACGTGAGGACTTAAACCATACTGGAGCACACAAGATCAACAACGTTCTCGGACAGGTTTTACTTGCAAAAAAAATGGGAAAAACACGTGTCATTGCAGAGACAGGTGCCGGTCAGCATGGTGTTGCAACGGCAACGGCAGCTGCTCTTATGGGCATGGAATGTGAAGTTTTTATGGGTAAAGAAGACACGGAACGTCAGGCATTAAACGTATACAGAATGCGCCTTCTGGGAGCAAAAGTACATGCCGTTACATCAGGAACTGCGACCTTAAAAGATGCTGTTTCTGAGACAATGAGAGAGTGGACAAACCGTATTTCCGACACACATTATGTACTCGGCTCTGTCATGGGTCCGCATCCGTTCCCGACGATCGTACGTGATTTTCAGGCTGTTATTTCTAAAGAAATAAAAGAACAGATTCTCGAAAAAGAAGGAAAACTTCCAGATGCCGTACTTGCCTGTGTAGGTGGCGGTTCCAATGCAATCGGTACATTTTATAACTTTATCGAGGATGAAGGTGTGCGTCTGATTGGCTGTGAAGCTGCTGGTCGTGGTGTAAATACAGCAGAGACTGCAGCAACGATCGCAACCGGAAAACTTGGTATTTTCCATGGAATGAAGTCTTATTTCTGCCAGGATGAATATGGTCAGATTGCACCGGTTTATTCAATTTCAGCAGGGTTGGACTATCCGGGTGTCGGACCGGAACATGCACATCTTTATGATATTGGACGTGCAGAATATGTGCCGGTAACAGATGATGAAGCGGTAGATGCATTTGAATATCTGTCAAGAACAGAGGGCATCATTCCTGCAATCGAAAGTGCTCACGCTGTGGCTTATGCAAGAAAAATTGTACCACAGATGCGCAAAGATCAGATCGTAGTTATTACAATTTCAGGACGTGGAGATAAGGACTGTGCGGCAATTGCACGTTACAGAGGGGAGGATATCCATGAATAAGAGAATTACAGAAGCATTTGCAAAAGGAAAAGCATTTATCCCGTTTGTTACCTGTGGGGATCCATCTCTTGATGTTACTGAAAAAATCGTTTATGCAATGGAAGAAGCCGGTGCAGATTTGATCGAACTCGGCCTTCCTTTTTCTGATCCGACAGCAGAGGGACCGGTAATTCAGAGGGCGAACTTACGTGCTTTATCTGGTGGGGTTACGACTGATAAAGTATTTGATATGGTTGCAAAAATCCGTAAAAATACATCAATTCCGATGGTATTTATGACGTATGCGAATGTTGTTTTTTCTTACGGTGTAGAGCGTTTTTGTAGGAAAGCAGCGGAAGTGGGAATGGACGGGATGATTCTTCCGGATGTGCCGTTTGAGGAAAAAGAGGAGTTTGCATTGGTAGCGGAGAAGTATGGACTGGATCTGATTTCTCTGATCGCACCGACCTCCCATGAGCGTATTTCTATGATCGCAAAAGAGGCAGAAGGTTTTGTTTACTGTGTGTCTTCTCTTGGTGTTACCGGTATGAGAAGCCAGATCACGACAGATATCGGGGCGATGGTTCAGCTTGTAAAAGCGCAGAAGGATATTCCGTGTGCGGTCGGTTTTGGAATTTCCACACCGGAGCAGGCAAAGAAGATGGCAGCCCAGGCGGATGGCGTGATTGTAGGATCGGCTATTGTGAAGCTGTGTGAAACCTATGGGGAAGATTGTGTGCCATATGTCGGAAAGTATGTGAAGAGCATGAAGGATGCAATAAGATAGATAAAGGATTCCCGGTGAGGGGGATTGATATTAAAAACTCCAGTGGAGGGGCTCGCCTGTGAGGTATCCTCTGAACGTGGTTCAATTCAAAAATTCTAAAGTATCAGGAAGTACAGAACTTTGCTAGAAGCGATACAGAAAAGTGCTGAACTCGCATCAAAGATGCTCAGACAGCAGCATTTTCTGTATCAACGCAAAAACCTGTACATTCCGATACTTGGACGAATTTTTTCAAGCGAACCAGATTCAGATGCTAACCACAGAAGAGCTTCTACGCTGGAGCTTTTTAATATCCCGCACCGGACTTTATCCGGGATAGCGCGGAGCGTGAGAGGTGCCCACATGTAAAACTAAAGAAAAGCTCTGAATATAAAGATACCCGATCCGGTAATTTCTGGAGGAATTTATGGTAACACTTAAGCTCTCAAGGGCTGCGTTATGGGGAAAAAGTGTATTGTCTGAGCGTTAGCGAGTTGTGCACTTTTCCCCCATGTTTTTAGCAGAGCGAAGAGAGCTGTAGTGTTTCCAAATTCCGAAGCTGTTTCCAGACCGAAAGTCTTTAATAATCCCGAGAAGACTCTTATCAGTTTATTTATTATCCTTGTCATAACCTCTTTTTTTCGGTATAATATTAAGCCACAGTTACAAACAGGAAACAAGCTGCTTACAGCGGCGCAGACTTTATATGATAAGATAGGAGAAATCATGTGACAATGCGACATGATTTTCCCGCGTAAGACAACGAGGAGCAGTGATCAATTTCATGGAAAAAATTAAAAACGGCAGGGAATACCTGCAATATGTATTGCAGTGTCTGAATGACCGTCTTGCCCAGGCGGATGCGGCAATTCTCGAAGGCGAGAAAGAAATCGAGGACATGCATGAATACTACTGGGAAAACTATACCGAGATGGATCAGTACGGATATGAGGACTATGACAATCAGCAGGCACTTTTCCGGCAGATGAACGCCAACGAAGAACAGTTCCGTCTTCGCAGGCGCTTCAAAAAGATGCAGGATTCGCCATTCTTCGGCAGAGTGGATTTCCGGTATGACGGAGATGAGGAGGCAGAGACCTTTTATATCGGAATCGGCAATCTCTCCGAGAGTGCGGGAAGCCTTCCGCTTGTGTATGACTGGAGAGCACCGGTGAGCGGCTTGTTTTATGATTACGATAAAGGCCCGGCATCTTATGAGGCACCATCTGGAACCTTCGAGGGTGAAGTGACTTCAAAATGGCAGTACAAAATCCGTAAAGGCAAGATGCTCTATGAATTTGAAAGTGATGTCAAGATCGATGATGAAATACTCGGAGCAGAGCTTGGAAGCAACGGAGAAGTACAGCTCAAAAATATCGTTCGAACGATCCAGAAAGAGCAAAATGAGATCATCCGCAATACCAAAGACAAGATCATGGTGATTCAGGGAGCGGCAGGAAGCGGTAAGACATCTGTAGCCCTGCACAGAATCGCCTATCTTCTGTATCATGACAGAGAAAATCTGAAATCATCGAATGTACTGATCCTGTCACCGAACGGAGTCTTTGCAGATTACATTTCACATATCCTTCCGGAACTGGGAGAGGAGAATATCCGTGAGATGAGCTTTGACCTGTTTGCATACAGAGAACTTAAGGATATTGTCGGTGACTGCGAAGACCGTTATGATCAGATCGAGCATACAGTACTTAATCCGAAGATACAGGATATTTGCCGGGAGAAACAGTCACCGGAATTTGTCTCGAAGCTGGATGGCTTTGTCCTCAGACTGGAAGACGAGCTGATGAATTTCCGTGATGTGGAATACAGAGGCTGCACACTGAGTGAAAAAGAGATCATTGATCTGTTTTATTTCAAATTTCTGGATGTACCGCTTCTTTCCAGAATGCATTCTGTAGCAGAATATTTTGTTGATCAGGTGGAGACACTGAGAGACAGAGATCTTTCAGATGAAGAACGTGAAGAAGTAATGGAACGTTTTATGAAGATGTATGAGACGAGAGACTGTTATGTACTGTACAGCCGCTTTCTTGAAGAAGAAGGATACCGGCCGCTTCCACGCTGCCAGGTGGAGAAACGTCATCTGCGTTATGAAGATGTATATCCGGTACTTTATCTCAAATACACTTTATACCAGTGCAGAAATCATCATGGAATCAAGCATGTCGTGGTGGATGAGATGCAGGACTATTCCTGGATACAGTATCTGCTGATCCGCAAAATGTTCCCGTGCAGGATGACTATTCTGGGAGATAAGGCCCAGACAATGGAAGATGAGACACAGGATGTGCTGAAATTCCTTCCGAAGATATTCGGGAAAGATATTCGTAAGATCGTGATGAACAGAAGCTACCGTAATACGATGGAGGTTGCACAGTATGCAAACCATCTTACCGGAATTGAGGATATGGAGCTGTTTGAACGTCATGGTGCGCCGGTAGATGAGCAGACATTTTCATCGACAGAGGAAGCACTGGAGACTGTTCTTGACAAATGGCTGAACCGTCGGGAAGAGTTTGAGACAGAAGCTTTGATCTTTCTTACAGAAAGGGAAGCAGAACACGCTTACCTTTATATAGAAAAGAGACTGAAAGAAATCGCCCCGGAAGCAGAAAACCAACTCTGCTATATGAATCGCGACAGCCAGAACTTCAGGAAAGGACTGACTGTAACGACATTCTACCTTGCAAAAGGACTGGAATTCGATCAGGTATTCGGTATATTTGAAGCGGACAGAGAAAGCGGTCTTCAGCGTCAGGCAGAGTATATTACAGCAACGAGAGCTCTGCATGAACTGCATATGTATACAATGGAAAAACCAAAGTAAGTTTTGACAAACTGTGTGGTTTTTCATTGACACTGATGGGATATAACTGTAAAATAAAGCACGAGGGAAAGAGTATAAACATTATCATTTTATAAGGAGAATGTTATTATGAAGAATAAAAAATTACTTGCGATGACTGCAATGGTGATAACTGCATCTGTATTGATGACTGCATGCAGTTTCAGTGGTAAGGATAAATCAGAGGAGACTCCGGCAGCAGAGGTGACACCGACGGCAGAAGCAGCAGAACCGACTGCGACACCGGCTCCGACAGCAGAACCGACCATTGCACCGAATGTACAGAGCACAACTTACACATCCGCAGATAAGTCGATTGCGATCAACCTTCCGGATGCCACATGGTCCAATAAGACAGACGAGACAGATATGGTAAGCTTTGAGTCTCCGGATGTCGGAAGCATTCTGATCCTGCACGGACAGGGTGAAGATACCATGGCGTCTACCGTGATCCCGAGCACACAGGATATGGCAGTTTCTCTTGACCAGGCAGATGGTGACAAAGTAAACGGCACTGATTTTGAAATTCAGGATTATACATCCAATGATGTCAATGGAATTGGTGTTTACAGTTACACAACCAGGATGCTGAATACAGATAAGAGCGGCGGAGACCTTTATGTGGTTCACAAAGTATTTGCAAACGATACCGAATATTACAATATCGAAGCTTCTGTAAAGAGTGAAGACGCACTGGATTCTATCAAGGCAGCAGTTGCTTCCTTCCAGATTCTGGGAGATTCTTCTCTGAAAGAAGCAGCACCGCAGCAGGCAGCGCCGGCAGCGGACAACAGTTCCGCGGACAATGCCACAGCAGGTAACACTGCAGCAGACAATTCCGGTGCAGCGGCTTCTGACAACGCAGGAAATACAGATGCATCCGCTTCCGCTGACGGAACTACAGCCGATGCTTCACAGGCAGCAGATAATGGAACTGCTTCTACAGACACATCCACGAATTCCGGTGGATTTACAGATGAGCAGCTTTCCAACACCGATGAGACAAGGACCATTTACCGCAATTCCGACGGACATCCGCTCGTTATTCAGTCGGACGGCAACGGAAACTGGGTAGATTTTGATGGAAATACTTATAGCTTTGCTGATGAGCAGGATGCATATGATGCAGACGGCAACAGCTATTACTGGCACGGAGAAGCAGCAGACGTATATTATATGCCTGTTCAGTAAAAGGATAACAAAGACACAAAAGAGGCAGGTGAGAGATCATCTGCCTTTTTTACCAGCAGGAGAGAGGAAGAAAATGGAAGCATACAGTAAATTTGCACAGGTTTATGACTTGTTCATGGACAACATTGATTACGAAGGATGGGCGGAATATGTCACAGCACGCCTGAAAGAATACGGGATTGCAGACGGACTCGTACTGGAGCTCGGCTGCGGTACAGGTACAATGACGGGATTGCTTGCAGATCGGGGTTATGATATGATTGGAGTGGACAATTCCGAAGAAATGCTTGCAGAAGCAATGGAAAAAAGAGTGGAGTCCGGACAGGACATTCTGTATCTTCTGCAGGATATGCAGGAATTTGAATTATACGGCACGGTACGTGCGGTTGTCAGCGTCTGTGACAGCCTGAATTATATCACCGAGAGAGAAGATCTTCTTCAGGTATTTCGCCTGGTAAATAATTATCTGGATCCGGAAGGAATCTTTCTTTTTGATATGAATACCATACATAAGTACAGAGATCTTATGGGGGATACAACGATTGCCGAGAATCGTGAGGAAGGCAGTTTTATCTGGGATAACAGCTTTGATGAAGAAGAAAGCCTGAATTATTATGAACTTGCTGTCTTTCTTCCGAGAGAGGATGGCCTGTACGAAAAATGTGAGGAAGTCCACTGTCAGAAAGCATATCCGCAGGAAGAAATCGAATCACTGATAAAAGAAGCAGGTATGGATCTTCTGGCGGTTTATGATGCCTATACAATGGAACCTGCTGCGGAGGACAGTGAGAGACTGTTTTTTGTGGCAAGAGAAAAAGGAAAAAATAAATAAAAGAGGTACAGAAAGAACATGAAAGATTATATAGTAAGAGCAATTGCTGCGGACAGCCAGATCCGTGCGTTTGCAGCAGTTACAACAGAAACCGTAGAGACTGCAAGACAGGATCACAACACAAGTCCGGTGGCAACTGCCGCTCTGGGACGTCTTCTCACAGCAGGATCTATGATGGGCGTGATGATGAAGGGAGACAAAGATATTCTGACACTGCAGGTAAAAGGTGATGGACTGATTCAGGGAATTACCGTTACTGCAGATTCCAAAGGACGTGTCAAAGGTTATGTGGGAAATCCGGAAGTGATCATTCCGGCAAATGCAAAAGGCAAACTGGATGTATCAGGAGCAGTCGGCAATGGCTTTCTTCAGGTCATTAAGGATATGGGACTGAAAGAGCCGTATGTCGGTCAGGTCGCATTACAGACCGGAGAGATCGCAGAGGATCTTACTTATTATTTTGCCGCGAGCGAGCAGGTGCCGTCAGCAGTAGGACTCGGTGTTCTGATGAACAAAGATAATACCGTGCGTCAGGCCGGCGGCTTTATCGTACAGGTGATGCCGTTTGCAGAAGAAGAAACGATTGCAAAACTTGAAGAAAATGTACAGAAGATCCAGTCCGTGACAACACTTCTGGAGCAGGGCCATACGCCGGAGAGTCTTCTGAAACAGGTACTTGACGGATTTGATATTGAAATCAACGATACGATCCCGACAGAATTTTACTGTAACTGCAGTAAGAGCCGCGTAGAACGTGCACTGATCAGCATCGGACGTAAAGAACTCAATGAACTGATCCAGGAAGGCAAAGAAGTAGAGCTGAACTGTCATTTCTGCAATAAAAACTATATATTCAGTGTAGAGGAATTAAAAGAAATCCTCAGGAAGTGCAAATAGGAGGAAAAAGCTGTGAAAGACGGTTTTATCAAGGTAGCTGCCGCCACACCGGATGTCCGTGTGGCTGACTGCGAATATAATGCAACAGAAATCATCCGTATGATTCATGAGATGGAAGAACAGGGCGCAAAGGTTATGGTATTTCCGGAACTTTGTATCACCGCATATACCTGTGGAGATCTGTTCTGGCAGGAGAATCTTCTGGAAGAGGCGAAAGTTCAGCTTGTCCGTATTGCAGAAGAAACAAAAGAGGTGGACGCACTGATCTTTGTCGGACTCCCGCTGGAATACAATGGTAAGCTTTATAATGTGGCAGCAGGGCTCAATCACGGTGAAATCCTTGGGTTTGTACCGAAGACGTATCTGCCAAACTATAATGAGTTTTATGAGGCAAGATATTTTACTTCAGGAGAGCATGTCGACGGCACGGTTCACATTGACCGTGAAGCGTACAAAGAGCGGTATGACAGCGATTTTGATGATGTGGAATTTGACATTGAGATGGCATCTTTTGATGAGTTTGAAGAACTCGAAGAAATTGAAGATTTCAATGATGAAGATTTCGATGATGAAGATTTCGACGACGAGGATTTCGATGATGAAGATTTCGACGACGAGGATTTCGACGACGGGGACTTCGATGATGAGGATTTTTTTGACGATGACGAGATGGAAGATGACGAGCTTTATGAGGAAGATATCTGGATCTCTCCGAATACGATCTTTACAAGCGAGGACATGCCGAAGCTGCAGATTGCAGCAGAAATCTGTGAAGATCTCTGGGTACCAAATCCGCCGAGCGTTGCACATGCATTCCATGGTGCAAATCTGATCGTCAATCTGTCCGCGAGTGATGAAGTTGTCGGTAAGGATTCTTACCGTAAGAGCCTTGTGAGTGCGCAGTCTGCAAGACTTCTCTGTGGCTATATTTATGCAACTGCGGGAGAAGGTGAATCCACACAGGACGTCGTTTACGGCGGTCATAATCTGATTGCGGAAAACGGCTCGATTCTTGCTGAGAGCCGAAGATTCACCAATGGTGTAATCTATGCAGATCTTGATATCCACCGTCTGGATAATGAACGAAGAAGAATGACAACCTGTCAGTTTGCGCCGGATCTGGCACCGGAAGGGAAGGACATCAGTTATAACGAAGCACCGTTTACACTGGAAAATACAGAGACAGTTCTTACCCGTAAATTTGATTCCAGACCGTTTGTACCGGGAATCAAAGAAGAAAGAGAGCGCCGCTGTGACGAAATCCTGAATATTCAGGCAATGGGACTGAAAAAACGGCTTGCACATATTCACTGCCAGAATGCTGTGATAGGTCTGTCAGGCGGACTGGATTCCACGCTGGCACTTCTTGTCACAGTGCGTGCATTTGATATGCTTGGTATGGACAGAAGCAAGATCACGGCTGTCACAATGCCGTGTTTCGGAACGACTGACCGTACCTACAACAATGCCTGCCAGTTAAGCAAATGTCTGGGGGCAACGCTGAAAGAAGTGAATATCCGTGAGGCGGTTAATCTTCATTTCAGAGATATCGGGCATGATCCGGAAGTACATGATGTCACTTATGAGAATGGTCAGGCAAGGGAACGTACCCAGATCCTGATGGATATTGCAAACCAGTCCGGTGGTATCGTTATCGGAACCGGTGATCTGTCTGAGCTGGCACTTGGATGGGCTACTTATAATGGTGATCATATGTCCATGTATGCAGTCAACAGTTCCGTGCCGAAGACACTGGTACGTCATCTGGTAAGATATTATGCAGATACCTGCGAAGATCAGAAACTTGCAGAGATCCTTCTGGATATTCTGGACACTCCTGTAAGTCCGGAACTTCTCCCGCCGAAAGACGGTGTGATTTCCCAGAAGACGGAAGATCTTGTGGGGCCGTACGAACTGCATGACTTTTTCTTATATTACATGCTTCGTTGGACATTCCCGCCGAAAAAAATCTTCCGTCTGGCTCAGAATGCTTTTGCCGGAGAATATGATGATGAGACAATCCTGAAGTGGCTTAAGACATTCTATCGCAGATTTTTCATGCAGCAGTTTAAACGCTCCTGCCTGCCGGATGGCCCGAAAGTCGGAAGCGTTGCTGTATCTCCGCGAGGAGATCTCCGCATGCCGAGCGATGCGTGCGCAACATTGTGGAAGAAAGAACTGGATCAGATCCGGATCTAACCGGCAGTCTCAGCTTTTGCGACAGCTTTATCAACGGCATGGATCAGCATGAGTGCTGTATATTTCTGGTCGCTGGAATACTTTAGATTTTCCAGTGACTGTGCAGAATAAATCTGGCTGGCAAGCGAATCCAGTACAGGTTCAACCAGAGGAAACATGGCAGAAGTGCTTTCACTCAAATTTGCGAGATGAATTGATTGGATACTGTCCTGATCGACGGTCACTTCGACATCGAAGCTGTTGTTGTTTAATCGAATAGAGGTCCGGTAAATCCCGGGTGTGTATTTTGAAACGGTATCTGAGGATGCCGTTTCAGATTTTCCGGGGCCGAACATAAGAAGCATCACTACCCCGAAGATCACAAGGAGCAGCAGAAAAATTCCGGTATAGATTACCTCTTTCATATGTAAGACGATGATTTTTGTTTTCGAACTCATGTTGAAGCCTCCTGATCCGATGGTCCGGTTCCCGGTGCGATGCCCAGGGGTACTGCGGGATATGATTCTGTATATCTTATTCATATTTTACTGAAATATGTATCATAAAAGTAAATGTTTAGCAGGGAGGGTTTTATGTCACTTCAGTTTATCATTGGAAATTCCGGCGCGGGTAAATCGTACGCAGCATATCAGAATGTGATATGCGAAGCCTCACGAAATCCGGCAAATATGTATTATGTAATCGTTCCGGAGCAGTTTACCATGCAGACGCAGAAAACACTCGTGGAAATGCATCCGCAAAAAGGAATTTTAAATATTGATGTATTGAGCTTTGAACGACTGGCATACCGTATTTTTGAGGAAGTCGGAGGAGATACACGGAAAGTTCTGGAAGAGACCGGAAAGAATATGGTTCTTCAGAAACTGGTACAAATGAACCGGAAAAATCTTGTCTATCTGAAAAACCAGATGAAAAAGCCGGGCTATCTTGATGAAGTGAAATCCCTGATCTCGGAGTTTATGCAGTATGAAGTCCATGAAGAAGAGATGGATAAGATGATCAATGACGCAGAGGGCAAGCCGCTTTTGCAGATGAAATTAAAAGACGTGTCGGTTCTTTATCAGGCATTCCGGGAATATCTGTCGGACCATTTTATGACATCAGAAGAGGTGCTGGAAGTACTTGCAAAGGAAATTCCGTTTTCACAGAAACTACGTGGAAGTACAGTCATACTTGATGGTTATACGGGATTTACACCGGTACAGCATACGGTTATCCGGGAACTGTTGGCAGTTTGCAAAAAAGTTTCCGTGACAGTCACAATGGATGTCAGAGAGGAATTGCTTGCAAAGGGAAAGCCGCATGAATTGTTTTATATGAGTCATAAAATGATTCGCTCTTTAAGTGAATTTACAAAAGATATGGAAGAACCAGTCTGGATAAAGAGTGGCAGCAGTTCCCGGTTTGCTGATTCGCCCGCCCTTGGATTCCTGGAGCAGAATCTGTTTCGTTATCGCAGAAGAAGTTATGATAAAGAGCAAAAAGAAGTGCAGATTTTTCAGGCAGGGACACCGGAGAGAGAGATGCAGGAGACTGCAAGAAGAATTATCCGGCTGGTACGGGATTCACAGTACCGCTACGGGCAGATTGCAGTGATCACAGGAAATCTGGAGGAATACGGAAGTATTGCAAGACATGTCTTTGAAGAAGCCGGGATTCCGTTTTTTATAGATGAGAAGCATTCTGTACTGATGAATCCATTCGTGGAATATGTACGTGCGGCACTGGAGATGGTAAGTCAGGGATTCAGCTACGAAAGCGTGTTCCGGTATCTGCGCTGCGGTATGTCCGATATTTCCAGAAGTGAGACAGATCGTCTGGAAAATTATGTACTGGCACTTGGAATTCATGGATTTCGAAAATGGGATGAGGGATGGGTGCGACTCAGCCGTGACATGGATCCGGAGTCAATCATGGAACTGAATAATATACGGGAGCGTTTCGTGACGGAGGTACGATCTCTTGCAGAAGGTTTTGCCGGAAAGAAAAAAACAGTCGCAGAATACAGCAGGTGTCTCTATGAATTTATTGTGCAGAGCCGCGTGCAGGAAAAACTTGCGGTACAGGGGCTTTTATTTAAGCAGCACGGCGACCGTGCCATGGAAAAAGAATATGCCCAGATTTATGGTATAGTTATGAATCTTCTCGATAAAATGGTCAGCATTCTGGGAGAAGAAAAAGTATCTGCGGAGGAATATCGCCAGCTCCTTGAAACAGGCATGGGACAGGCGAAGGTAGCACTGATCCCGCCGGGAATCGATCAGGTACTGGTCGGTGATATGGAGAGAACGAGGCTGAAAGATATCCGTGCATTGTTTTTTGCAGGAGTCAATGAAGGATGTATACCGAAAAATACGGAGTCAGGAGGAATCCTTACAGAGATGGACAGAGATTTTCTGGGAGGGCAGGGGATTGAACTGGCACCGGGACCAAAAGAACTGATGAATATGCAGAGGTTTTATCTGTATCTCAACCTCACGAAGCCATCCGAGAGACTCTGCCTTTCGTACAGTATGTCCAACGGAAAAGGAGAAGCGACGGGACCGGCATTTCTGATCCGGACAGTGCAGACACTTTTTCCGAAGCTTAAGACAGAGCGTGCGGAAGAACCACAGAATGAGCTGGAACTTATTGAGACTCCGAATACAGCAGTGGAATATTTTCTGTCAGGACTGACTGATGAAGAAAAAAGAAAAGATAATCTGATTTTTGCGGAACTGTATAGTTGGTATCTGAACAGTCCGATATATCGTACAGCAACAAAAAAACTCATAGAAGCTGCTTTTATTCGCAAACCGGTCGATCAGATCAGCAAAAGCGTAGCGAAAGCTCTGTACGGGGAAGTTTCACCGAACAGTGCAACGAGACTGGAACGTTTTTCGGCATGTGCTTTTGCGCATTTCCTGAAATACGGACTGGAAGTAAAAGAACGTGCAGAATACGAATTTAAGGCGATGGATATGGGAAATGTGATCCATCAGGCACTGGAAGATTTTGCGGCAGAACTTCACAGGAGAAAGTTGGACTGGAGTGTGCTTTCGGATGAGATGCGGGATGCGATCGCGGATGAATGTCTGGACAGGATCAGCGCCGATTATGGCAATACGATCCTTCAGAGCAGTGCAAGGAACCGGTATATGATCGAGCGTACGCGAAGAATCCTTAGAAGAACTGTGTGGGCATTGCAGGAACAGCTTCGAAACGGTAAATTTCAGCCGGAGGGATTTGAAGTTTCAATCGGCGGAGGACGTATTGACCGTCTGGATATCATGAAGACAGATGATAAAGTCTATGTAAAGATCATTGATTACAAGACGGGAAATACGACATTTGATCTGGTAAGCATTTATTACGGTCTGCAGATGCAGCTTGTCGTCTACATGGATGCGGCGGTAAAGGCAGAACAGCGCAAATATCCGGATGCAGAGGTGAAGCCGGCAGGAATTTTTTATTACAATGTCAAAGATCCTATGCTGCAAAAAGAGATGGAAGATGATCTGGACGGACTGGATCCGGAGATCTTTAAAAAACTCAAAATGAATGGTCTGGTCATGGCAGACAGAGATGTGATCGAAGGTCTGGATAAGACAACAATCTCCCTGCCGTTGTCCTACACAACGAAGGGGGAACTGAGGAAAGGTTCTTCAGTAGCTGATGAGCAGGGGTTTGCACTTCTGGGTGCCTATGTCAAAAAGAAGATTACTGATATCCGGGAGGCAATACTGGACGGTAATGCAGAAGTTTCGCCTTATGAGATGGGCAATCGGAATGCATGTACGTACTGCCCGTATCAGGGGACATGCGGATTTGACCGCAAAATCCCGGGATATGAGTTCCGCAGACTGAAGCAGTTTGCAGACGATGAGATATGGAAAGCATTTGCAAAGGAGGTGGATGACGAATGGGAGTAATATGGACTGAGGAGCAGCAGAAAGTGATTTCACTCCGTGACCGGAATATTCTGGTAAGTGCAGCAGCAGGATCCGGAAAAACTGCCGTTCTTGTAGAACGTATTTTAAGCAAGATCTGCGATCCGAAGAAACCAGTCGACATAGATCGTCTTCTGATCATGACATTTACCCGCGCGGCTGCCGGAGAAATGAAAGAACGTATCTCAGCGGCAATTGAACAGAAACTGTACGATAATCCGGACAATGAACACCTTCAGCGTCAGACATCACTGATACATAATGCACAGATTACGACCATCGATGGTTTTTGTGCATATATCATCCGAAATTATTTTCATATGATAGATCTGGATCCGGGATATCGTACAGCAGAAGAAGGAGAACTGAAACTTCTGCGTGAAGATGTGATGAAGGAAGTGCTGGAAGAGGCATATGCGCAGAAAGATGAGAAATTTCTGAATCTGGCAGAGTGTTATGCAAACGGTAAAACCGATGATGAAATCCGGGATATGATCTATAAGTTATATGATGCTTCTATGAGTCATCCGTTTCCGGAGGAGTGGATTGAAGAATGCCAGAGAGTCTATCAGGTGGATAACGTAATAGAACTGCGTAATACAAAGTGGATGACGCTTCTGTGGAATGCTGCGCTGGAAAGTATTTCAGAAATTGAAGAACTGCTGGAACGTGCCACACATATCTGCCGAGAAATCGAAGGTCCGTATTTTTACGAAACAGCATTGGAAAGTGACAGTCTCCTTTTGAAAGAAGCAAAAGAACGTGCAGCAAAGAGGGACTATAATGGTATGACATCACTTCTTGCAGCACATAAATATGCACGTCTTTCTGCCAAAAAAGATCTGAATGTAGATGAGGAAAAGAAGAAACAGGTGAAAGACCTTCGTGATACAGAAAAACATTTATGGAAAGAACTTGAAGAGCATTATTTCAGCCAGTCTGAAGAACATATTCTGGAGGCATTGAAATACTGCCGGAAACCTATGGAGGGACTTGCACGGATCACATTACAGTTTAAAGCGGCATTTGCGGCAAAAAAACGAGAAAAAAATGTTCTGGATTTTTCGGATATGGAACACTTTGCCCTGGAAATACTGATGAAAAAAGAAGGCGAAGATATCATTCCAAGTACTGCTGCGAAAGAATTATCTGCCAGATATGAGGAAGTAATGGTGGACGAATATCAGGACAGCAACCTTGTACAGGAAATGATCACTAATCTGGTGTCCGGCTGGGCGGATGGACGTAAAAATATTTTTATGGTAGGAGATGTAAAGCAGAGTATTTACAGATTCCGACTTGCAAGACCGGAACTTTTTATGGAGAAATACCACAGCTATTCTCTTGAAGATGCAAAAGAACAGCGTGTGGATCTGTACAAAAATTTTCGAAGCAGGAGAGAAGTTTTATCTTCGGTTAATTACATTTTCCGCCAGATTATGGGGGAAGATATAGGGGGCATTACTTATGACGACGAAAATGCGCTTTATACAGGAGCTTCTTTTCCGGAAAAAGAACATATAGTGGGAGAGAAAACAAATGGCCCCGGGAATACGACAGAAGTTCTTTTGATCGAAAAGGACGGGGAAGAACTGTCAGAAGAAGAAAATGGAAATCAGACAGTACAGGAGCTGGAGGCACTGGCCATTGCACAGCGAATCCGCAAAATGGTCGGCAATGAGGAAGTGCTGGATAAAGAGACCGGCAGATACCGGAAGGTTGAATACGGAGATATCGTGATTTTGCTTCGTTCGGCGACAGGATGGGCGGAACCGTTCAGTCAGGTGCTGACATCCAAGGGCATTCCGGTTTACAGTGCATCGCGGACAGGATATTTCTCAGCACAGGAAGTCGTTACCCTTTTGAATTATCTGAGAGTCTGTGATAATCCATTACAGGATATTCCACTGACCGGTGTACTGCATTCTCCGATCGTGGGATGTACGGTGCAGGAGCTTGCAATCCTTAAGAGTCGTTGCCCGGAGGGAATGCTGTATGAGAGTCTGTGTGCCTACTGCGAAGCGGAACGGGAAATCCTGACAGAGGAGGAAAAGTGCCTGCAGGAAAAATTGTGCGCTTTTCAGGCTCAACTGGAAGAGATGCGGAATTTATCTGCGTATACACCGGTGCATGAACTGATCCTTCGTATTTTGGCGAAGACTGGCTATGCGGATTATGTAAAAGCTGTGCCGGGAGGTGCGCAGCGCGGGGCAAACCTTCATATGCTTGTGGAAAAAGCAATGGATTATGAGAAGACGAGTTACCGTGGACTGTTTAACTTTGTCCGTTATATCGAAAAGCTCCAGAAGTACGAGGTGGATTTTGGCGAAGTAAATCTTGCGGATGCCGGAAGTGGTGCGGTGCAGATCATGACGATCCACAAGAGCAAGGGACTGGAGTTTCCGGTCGTATTTGCGGCCGGAATGGGGAAACAGTTCAATTTTCAGGATATCAACAGTCGTTTCCTGATCCATCCGGATATGGGATTCGGGGTAGATGTGATACTTCCGGAAAAAAGACTGATTCTTTCCGCGGTTCATAAGCAGATCATCCGCAGACAGTTACAGAGAGAAAGTCTGGGAGAAGAACTGCGTGTGCTTTATGTAGCACTGACAAGAGCGAAGGAAAAGCTGATCATCACAGGATGCATCGGTAAACTGCCGGATGTCTGTAAAGCATTAAGTGTTTATATGGATCATGAAGAGCCACTGCTTCCGATTGCAGTGCGCGGAAAGGCAAAAACTTACTGGTCTTATATTCTGCCGGCACTTGCAAGACATCCTGCAATGCAGGGGCTGCTCCATGAATATGGAATTACAGAGAGACCGGCTGCGGTCTGCGAGAAGGAAAATGCGCAGTTTATCGTGCATAAGGTGACCGTGACAGAACTGGTACAGGGAGAAATTCTGGGGCAGACGGATACACAGATGCAGGAAAAACTTCTGAAAGAATGGGACAGTAACAGAATTTATGATGAAGAGATCCACGAGTTTTTGGAAAAGCGTTTCAGTTATCAGTATCCGCATGCATACTTAAGGAATCTTCCGGTGAAAGTCAGTGTTTCTGAACTGAAGAAGCGCAGCTGGCACGGGGAAAATGACCGGGAGGAAGCATTGTTTTCAGAGCCGGATATCGTGCCTCTGGTGCCGGATTTTGTATCCGGAGGAAACGAAGAATATAAGGGGGCAGCACGGGGAACAGCATATCACCGTCTGATGGAATGTCTGGATTATATGTCAGTGGATTCAGAAAGTCAGATCCACAAACAGATCACTGCACTTACAGAAGCTAAAAAAATGGCATATGAAGAAGCGCAATGCATCCGAATACAGGATATTATGACATTTTTGCATTCTGAGATCGGTCAGCGTATGAAAAAAGCTTTCGAGGCGGATCAGTTATACAGAGAACAGCCATTTGTACTTGCACAGAGTATGAAAAATATCGAAAAAGACTGGAATGGTGAGGAGACTGTTCTGGTACAGGGAATCATCGATGCTTATTTTATAGAAGATGAAGAAATCGTACTTGTCGATTACAAGACAGACAGGGTGCGAAAAGGTGAAGAACAGCATCTGATCGACCTTTATCATACGCAGCTTGAGGATTATGCGCAGGCACTGGAGCGTATGCTGCAGAAAAAAGTAAAAGAAACCTATATTTATTCATTTGCACTTGGGAAAATGATCCCGGTCTGAAGTCCCGCAGGGCAGGAGATTAAACTCTCCAGCCTGCGGGATATTTATTTTTGAAAGTCTGACCGACCAGCTTGCCAAAACCGAGAGGATAGCCCTCGACGCAGAGAAGATGCCAGCCCTTTGTATGGGCAGCTTCTGTCGGTCCTATATTCAGGGTTTCACCTTTCAGGTAACGGGTAAGCCGCTGGTCATTAACAGAAAGGGAAATGATCCCGTCTGCATCATCTTTTCGAAGGGCAAGTGCAAATGGTTCGGACGGTTCGAAACGATTTTTCTTGAGATCTCCGAGATATAATCCGTTTCGAAGGAAGGTGAGGCCACGGAAATCACCGGTGACCGGCGGAAGATAGTAAACTTTGTCTTTACGTGTTTCGACACGGTTCCAGTCGAATGCCTGGCCGCCGAGTGTTTTGAGTCCGATTTCCTGAAAGAAAAGTTCCAGCCATTTACGGGTGTCCGGATTGGGCTTTGCATAAGAAAACTGACCAATCAGATCCGTGCGGCCTTCTTTGCGGAACAGAGCCATAAAGTGTCCTTCCCCCTGCATTTTATGAGGAAAGAGATGAACACAGTGGGAAAGCGCCGGATCGCCGTTTCCCCATGCCGGGACTCCGGGAGTGAAATCCTCGTAAGCAGGAAGTTCCATAAGCTTCATATCCGGGCGGTTTTCGAGAAGATAAGAAACGACTCCTTCATCTTCTTTCGGGGCAAAGGTACAGGTAGAATAAAGAAGCTGTCCGCCGGGACGCAGCATATCCGCAGCCTGTAAGATCAGTTCTTTCTGGAGAACGGAAAGCTCCTCGGATTTTTCCGGTGTCCAGTCTCTGGCAAGTGCGTCTTCTTTACGGAACATACCTTCACCGGAGCAGGGGGCATCCAGCAGGATTTTGTGAAAAAATTCCGGAAAACGATTTTTCAGATGAGCCGGTGTCTCATTGGTTACAAATGCATTGGCGATGCCAAAAAGTTCTATATTTCGAAGCAGCGCGCGAGTTCTGGAAGAACTGATATCGTTGGCAACAAGAAGTCCGCTGCCGTTTAACATGGCACCCAGTGCAGTCGCTTTACCGCCCGGTGCCGCGCAAAGATCAAGGATGTTTTCACCCGGAGTGACCGGAAGGCAGGATGCCGGTGTCATGGCACTTGGTTCCTGCAGATAATAAAGTCCTGCCTGATACAGAGGACAGAAAGAAGGGCGGACATCCCCGGGATAAAAATATCCGTTCGGAATCCACGGGATCGGGGTGACCGGAAACGGCACGATTTTTTCAAATTCTTCACAGCTTATCTTTGCGGTATTGACACGCAGCCCGTAGGTGCGTGGCGCTTCATAGCTTTTTATAAAATCTTCGTATTCGTCTCCGAGCATTTTCTGCATACGTTCCAGAAATGCAGGAGAGAGTAGATCGGTAATGTTATAGTCAGACATGAAATTCTCCTCATTCAGTAAAATGTCCTGAGGATTCGTCCACAGGAACTAAATATAATGAAATTATAAAATAGTTGAAGAAAATAGAAAATACTATTGACAAAACTATATTATATATCGTATAGTATTGCTAACGAAATAATATTGTATTAATAAACAATATTACAGACAATATAAAAAGGAAGTGAGAGCATGGTATTTAATACAGGTGCGGCACTTCTGGATGCGATCGTTTTAGCTGTAGTATCGAAGGAAAAAGACGGAACCTATGGCTATAAGATCACCCAGGATGTACGGAGTGTGCTGGATGTATCCGAATCAACGCTGTATCCGGTGCTGCGGAGACTGCAGAAGGATGAATGTCTGGAGACGTATGATCAGGCTTATGCAGGCAGGAACCGCAGATATTATAAGATCACAGAGAAAGGCATGGCACAGCTGAATCTCTACAGAGTTGAATGGAAAACCTATTCGACGAAGATTTCGAAGCTGTTTGAGGGAGGCATAGAATTATGAACAGAGCGCAGTTTATGGAACAGTTAAAGAAACTGCTTTCTGATATCTCTGAGGAAGAAAGACAGGAGGCTCTTGATTATTATGAGAGTTATTTTGACGATGCCGGAGAAGATCAGGAGGCAGAGGTGATCCGGGAGCTTGGAAGCCCGGGTAAAGTTGCAGCGATCATCAAAGAAGACTTAAAGAACAGTTCGCAGAATTACGGAGAATTTACAGAAAGCGGATATCAGGATGAGCGTGCAGATGATGAACGTCAGATGCCACAGAGACGTTCAGAGAAAGGCTATCATGCAGAACGCAGGGGCGGTAAGGCAGGCGTGATACTTGTACTGATCCTTCTGGTATTTATTGCGCCACTGATCAAGGGCACAGTCGGCGGAATCATCGGATTTATTGTGGCCCTGATCCTACTTCCGCTTATCCTTGTATTGGGCACAGGGGCAGTTGTTATCGCACTTTTTGCAATCGCAGTGATTGCAATCGGCGCAGGTATTGGCGCCTGTGTGACAGCGACACCGGCATTTGGTGCTCTTGGAATTGGCATCGGCCTGATTCTGCTTTCTCTTGGACTGGTTGGACTTGTATTTTTTGTATGGGCGGCGAGCCGTGCACTTCCGGCAATTCTTCGCAGGTTCACAGATTTTTGCGGCAATATATTAAACAGGGGCAAAAAGGGAGGCGACCGGGTATGAGAAAATTTTCAAAAGTGGTACTGGTCATAGCAGCGGCAGCAGGTGTAGTGGGGATCGGCCTGACGATAGGCGGTGCTTCAATGGGAGCAACGATCGCGGGACTAAATTTATCAAAAGACGGATTCGGCAGTGCTGTCCGGCAGACTGTAAAATATGTAAGTTTTGGGGATGAAGATGACTGGAATCAGGACTGGGATGAGATTGATGAATCGGACAGTAAAGAGGCGGCCGGAACGAACGGGGAAATCTATCTGTTTGACGGAGTGTCAAAACTTGATCTTTCTATAAGAACAGGGGAACTTTATCTTAAAGAATACAATGGAAATGAGATAAAAGTTGAAGTTTCAGGGAAAGATAGAGAGAAAGTACGTGTCGGACAGGAAGGCGAGACTCTGGTTCTGGAAAGCATCGGCAGGGTACAGGACAGAGAAATCACGGTCAGCTATCCGAAGAAAACAGAATTTGAGGATGTGTCCTTAGAGGTGGCGGCCGGTACCATAAATCTGGATGATGATTTTTATGCAAAAAAACTTAAGGTATCTGTAGCAGCAGGAGAATTTTTAAATGATGGTGCAGTTACAGCGGAAAAGGCAGATATTAGCGTGGGCACAGGAAATGTTGATCTGGATAATCTGAACGTACAGAATCTGGAAGCAGACTGTGGGATCGGAAATATCGATCTTGATATCAATGGGAAAGAGTCAGATTATGATTATGAAATCTCCTGTTCCGCAGGTGAGATAGATATTGGTGACAGTTCATACAGTGGTATCGGACATGAGAAAAAAATCAGCAATCCCGGAGCATCCGGAAAGATGGATCTTGACTGTGGGGTGGGAAACATCACCGTAGATTTTGAGTAATGATAAGAACAAGGAAATCAAAGTTTTTCAGAAAGAAGGATTTTACTATGAGTAATAAACGACTTTACAAATCATCTGTTAATTACATGCTTTGCGGTGTCTGTGGCGGTATTGCAGAATACTTCGATATTGATCCGACACTGGTGCGTCTTGCATGGGTGATCCTGACCTGCTTCGGTGGTGCAGGCATCTGGGCATACATCATTGCTGCGATCGTTATTCCGAAGAGCTGATAAAGGTGTATATTTTTCTGAAAAAATGTCCATACTCTGAGAAATGAATAAAAGGAGTAATCAGGACATGAATAAGGAAAAAGAAGTGGAGGCCTATCTTAAGAATGAACTTCCGGAAGAAGAAAAGCTGAAATATGAGATCGCGCAGGAGCTGGGAGTGCTGGATAAAGTACTGGAGGGCGGATGGAAAAGCCTGTCAGCAAAAGAAACCGGCAGGATCGGCGGACTCGTGGCTAGCAAACGTAAAGAAAATGAAAGATAGGACACAGAAAAAACACTGTTCGGATGTTGTTCCGGACGGTGTTTTTTTGTTATAATAAAAATGACATGTTTCGGATTTATCCGCAGGCAGAAACTTATTATACAGAACAACAGAAAACAGGAGAAAATTATGGCAGATATGCAGAATGCATATGTAAAACTTGATAAGGTATCCAAAATATATCAAATGGGTGAAGTTGAGATCAAAGCAGTCGATGAGATCAGTTTCGAAATATCAAAAGGAGAATTTGTCGTGATCGTCGGACCGAGCGGTGCGGGCAAAACGACGGTTCTCAATATCCTCGGAGGCATGGACACTGCAACGAAGGGGACGGTACTGGTGGACGGTAAAAATATCACAGATTATAACAGCCGCCAGCTGACTGCCTACCGCCGGGATGACATCGGATTTGTATTTCAGTTTTATAATCTGGTGCCGAACCTTACCTCGCTGGAAAATGTAGAACTTGCCATGCAGATCTGTAAAAATCCGCTGGATGCAGGAGAAGTTCTGAAAGAGGTTGGGCTTGAAGAACGTATGGGAAACTTTCCGGCGCAGCTTTCCGGTGGAGAGCAGCAGCGAGTGTCCATTGCACGCGCTCTTGCCAAGAATCCGAAGCTTCTTCTTTGTGATGAACCGACGGGTGCGCTCGATTATCAGACCGGTAAGGCAATATTGAAGCTTTTACAGGATATGTGCCGTCAGAAGGGAATGACCGTAATCGTCATCACACACAACTCGGCGCTGACACCGATGGCAGATCGTGTGATCCATATTAAGAACGGAACGGTTTCCGCAATGGAAATGAACGAGTATCCTACACCGGTGGAGGAGATTGAATGGTAGGAAAGGCATCTGGAACAGGAAAAAGAAAACAGAGAAAAAAAGCACTGCATAAAGATTTTTGGATGGAAGTCCGCAAGAGCCGGGCACGATTTATTTCAATCTTCTGTATTGTTGCGCTCGGTGTTGCCTTTTTTTCCGGTATTCAGGCTGCATCTCCGGATATGAGATTATCAGGTGATGCGTATTACAATACATCAAAACTGATGAATCTCAAGATCGTCGGTACAATGGGGCTGACGGAAGATGATGTGAAGGCAGTGCAGGAGCTTTCGGGAGTCGGAAGTGTGGAAGGTGCATATTCTACAGACGTGATCTGTGGAGAAAACGATTCGCAGAAAGTCCTTCATGTGGAATCTTTAAATAGAGAAGTCAATCAGCTTACTTTGACGGAAGGGCGTCTGCCGGAAAAAAGCGGTGAATGTTTTCTGGATTCTACGTTTGCGACATCGCAGGGATACGAAGTGGGCAGTAAGCTCGTGATCCGGCAGGATGGAGATAATGGTCTTCTGAAGACGGAAGAGTACACGGTCACAGGTATCGGAAAAAGTCCGCTGTACATTTCTTTTAACAGGGGAAATACGACGGTCGGTTCCGGGGAGGTGAATGGATTTGCCTATGTACTTCCGGATGATTTTGACTCGGAGGTTTTTACGCAGATTTATGTGCGTGCAAATGAGGTAGAAAAGGTCACCAGCTATACCGATGCATACGAAAATCTGATTGACAAGATTCAGAAAAAAGTCGAGGGAATCGAAGAGGAGTGCTGTCAGATCCGTTATGATGAGGTCATGGCGGAGGCGCAGGACAAGATTTCCGATGCAGAAAAAGAGTTAGAAGACGGTAAGGAAGAAGCAGACGAAAAGCTTGCCGATGCAAAGAAGAAACTGGACGATGGCGAAAAAGAGCTGAAAGACGGCGAGAAGAAATACAATGATGGCAAAAAGCAGCTTGAAGATGCCTGTAAAGAACTGGAAGACGGTAAGAAACAGCTTGCCGATGCAAAGAAGCAGATCAGTGATGGCAGAAGCCAGATTGCATCTGCGAAAGAAGAGGCGGCAGATGGCAGAGCACAGCTTGAAGATGCCCAGAAAAAACTGGACAGTGGCTGGAAAAAGTACAATACCGGAAAGACGAAATATGACGATGGCAAAGCTAAATTTGACGCGGCTAAGAAGAAATTCGAGGCAGGTAAACAGAAGATTGCCGATGCAAAAGCGGAGTTAGATAAGAAGCAGCAGGAGCTGACGGCAGCTATTGCGCAGGTTAAAGCCGGGCAGACTACAGTGGATACACAGATTGCACAGCTTAATACACAGATTCCACAGCTTGAGGCAGGAATCAGTCAGCTGGAAGCGGCTGCCGCCGGACTTAATGCGGCACAGCAGGCAACGGATGCAGCGCAGAGTGCTGTGAGTCAGGCGCAGGAAGCCGTAAATGTGGCACAGGCCGCTTACGATGAGGCAAAACAAAAAGCTGATGCAGGAGATGAAGAGGCGAAGGCACAGTTAGAAGTACTTGCACAGAATCTCGGGAATGCACAGACAGCACTTGGTGAGGCTGATCAAGCATTAAAAACCGCACAGGAAGCGCTTGGTGCATGCCAGCAGGCAGCTGCACAGAAAACAGAGCTTGAGAACAATCTGGCGGACGCAAACAGTGGGCTTGCGACACTTCAGGCAAAGAAGAACGAGCTTGCAGGAACACTTGCAACTCTCAATGAAAACCAGAAACAGCTCGACAGCGGCTGTGCAGCGCTTAATGCGGAGGAAGAGAAGCTTGCTCCGGCACAAAAAGAACTTGATGCAAACGAAAAGACGCTTGCTGCCAGCAAGAAGCAGCTGGATGCAAGCCTTAAGAAACTTGAGAGCAGTCAGAGTCAACTGGATGCAAACCGTGCAAAACTTGATTCTGCGGATGCACAGATTGCGGCAAATGAAGCAAAACTTAATTCAGGCGAAGCGGAGATCGCGGCAAATGAAAAGAAGCTGACTGATGGCGAAAAAGAAATTAAAGAAAATGAAGAAAAGTTAAAAGATTCCGAAAAGAAATTAAAGGATGCACGCAAGGAGCTGGCAGACGGAAAGAAAGATTATGAAGATGGCAAAAAGGACGCGCAGGATGAGATCAAAGAGGGCCGGCAAAAAATAGACGATGCAAAGAATGAACTGAACGATCTGGAAAAACCGGAGTGGATCATCACAGACCGTAACGGACTTCCGGAGTATTCAGATTATGGAGATAATGCAGATCGAATCAAAAATATCGGTGAGGTTTTCCCGGTGATCTTTTTCCTGGTCGCTGCGCTGATCAGTCTTACGACCATGACGCGAATGGTCGAAGAACAGAGAACACAGATCGGAACGATGAAGGCACTGGGCTACAGCAAGATTCATATTGCTTCGAAGTATTTAAGCTATGCATTTCTGGCGACGGCAGGAGGCAGTATTGTCGGTATCCTGATCGGTGAAAAGATATTGCCGTTTATCATTATCAAAGGATATGGAATGATGTACCACAATGTAGATAAAACACTGCAGATCCATTATGAACTTAAGTATGCACTGACTGCTTCGATGGCGGCACTGATCTGTACTGTCGGGGCAACTGTATTTTCATGCTATCGTGCACTGGCAGAGACACCGGCATCCCTGATGCGTCCGCCGGCACCAAAAGAAGGCAGGAGAATCCTTCTGGAGCGGATGCCGTTCTTCTGGAAACATCTGAATTTTACATGGAAATCCTCTCTTCGAAACCTGTTCCGCTACAAGAAACGTCTGTTTATGACGGTCTTCGGAATTGCAGGAAGTATGGCACTGATGCTGGTCGGTTACGGAATACGGGATTCTATTTCTGATATTGTAAATCTTCAGTATACCGACCTCCAGCATTATGATGCGATGATCATATCGGACGATGATGCGACCGATGCAGAGAAAAAAGAACTGCAAAGCTGTCTGGAGCAGAATGAAGATCTGGATCATTATACAAATATCCAGCTTACCAAGCTTGCAGCGCCGAACGGAAAATCAGATTTAAGTGTGTATGTTTATGTACCGGAAAATCTGGAAAAATTCAAAAAAGACGTTACTTTACAGAACCGTGTCACGAAACAGTCTTATGAGCTGCCGGAAGAAGGTGCGGCAGTCAGTGAAAAAACAGCGACACTTCTCGACTTAAAAGTCGGAGATGAACTGACATTGAAAAAAGACGACAAAGAATACAAAGTAAAGATTTCGGTGATCACCGAAAATTATGCCGGACATTATGCATACATGTCTCCACAGGTATATGAAGAAACCTTTGGTGAGAAACCGGATTACAGTGACATTGTATTTACGGTAAAGGACAAATACAAAGATCAGCTTGAAGAGATCGGACAGAAAATTATGGAATCACCGGCTGTCTTAAGCATCAGCTACACATCAAGCACAGTAGATATGGTAGACCGCATGCTCAGTACGCTGGGAAGCGTAATCATAGTACTGATCGTATCCGCCGGAATGCTGGCTTTTGTTGTTCTTTATAATCTGAACAATATTAATATTACCGAGAGACAGAGAGAACTTGCGACACTGAAAGTTCTGGGCTTCTTTGATATGGAAGTTTCGCAGTATGTTCTGAGGGAAAATATTCTTCTCACGATTGCAGGAATACTTGCAGGATCGGGGGTTGGTATTCTGCTGCACCGTTATATCATTGTGACGATTGAAGTGGATGCCGTTATGTTCGGACGAAATATCCGCCCGGTCAGCTTTTTATACTGTGCCGCGCTCACCTGCATTTTCTCTGTGATCGTAAACATCTCTATGCACAACAAACTGAAAAAGATCGACATGGTCGAATCGCTGAAATCTGTGGAATAAGCATACAGATAACTACAAGGAACCCCATAATCTGTGAAAAATATGCAATCCGTCTTGACAAGGCGAAAAAATGCAATTACAGTAGATGGGAGATGCTTTTTTTAATCAGGAGGAAATTATGAGCAAAGAACTTGCAAAAACATATGACCCAAAGGGTCTGGAAGACCGCCTTTATCAGAAATGGATGGACAACGGATACTTCCACGCAAAAGTAAATCCAGATAAGAAACCATTTACAATCGTAATGCCGCCGCCGAACGTAACCGGCCAGCTTCATATGGGACATGCACTTGATGAAACCATGCAGGATATCCTGATCCGTTTCAAGAGAATGCAGGGATACGAAGCTCTGTGGCAGCCGGGAACCGACCATGCTGCAATCGCAACAGAGGTTAAGGTTATCGATAAACTGAAAAAAGAAGGAATCGACAAACACGATATCGGACGTGAAGAATTCCTTAAACATGCGTGGGCATGGAAAGAAGAGTACGGCGGAAAGATCATCAACCAGCTGAAGAAACTCGGTGCTTCTGCAGACTGGGAGAGAGAACGCTTCACAATGGACGAAGGATGCTCCAAGGCTGTACAGGAAGTATTTATCCGTCTGTATGAGAAAGGATATATTTACAAAGGTTCCAGAATCATCAACTGGTGTCCGGTATGCCAGACTTCCATCTCTGATGCAGAGGTAGAACATGAGGATCAGGACGGATTTTTCTGGCACATTAATTATCCGATCGTAGGTGAGGAAGGCAGATTTGTAGAGATCGCAACTACACGTCCGGAAACACTTCTCGGAGATACTGCAGTTGCAGTCAATCCGGATGATGAAAGATACAAAGATCTGATCGGCAAAATGCTGAAACTGCCGTTGACTGACCGTGAGATCCCGGTTATTGCGGATGAGTATGTTGACAAAGAATTTGGAACAGGATGTGTAAAAATTACACCGGCACATGATCCGAATGACTTTGAAGTAGGCAAACGTCATAATCTGGAGGAAATCAATATTCTGAATGATGATGCTACCATCAATTCTCTTGGTGGCAAATATGCAGGTATGGACCGCTACGAAGCCCGTAAAGCAATGGTAGCAGATCTTGAAGCGCAGGGACTTCTCGTAAAAGTTGTTCCACATAATCACAGTGTTGGTACGCATGACCGTTGTGGCACAACCGTAGAGCCAATGATCAAACCGCAGTGGTTTGTTCGTATGGACGAGATGGCAAAAGCAGCTATGGAATCCTTAAGACCGGGTGAATTGGAATTTGTTCCGGCAAGCTTTGGTAAGACATATCTGCACTGGCTGGAAAATATCCGTGATTGGTGCATTTCCCGTCAGCTCTGGTGGGGACACAGAATCCCGGCTTACTACTGTGATGAGTGCGGTGAAGTTGTCGTTGCAAGAGAAATGCCGGAAAAATGCCCGAAATGTGGATGCACACATTTCCACCAGGATGAGGATACTCTGGATACCTGGTTCAGTTCCGCTTTGTGGCCGTTCTCCACACTTGGATGGCCGGACAAAACACCGGAACTCGAATACTTCTATCCGACAGATGTTCTTGTAACAGGATACGACATTATCTTCTTCTGGGTTATCCGTATGGTATTCTCCGCTCTTGAGCAGACAGGAGAAGTTCCATTCCACCATGTACTGATCCATGGTCTTGTACGTGACTCACAGGGACGTAAGATGAGTAAATCTCTTGGAAATGGTATCGATCCGCTGGAAGTTATTGATAAATACGGCGCAGATGCACTTCGTCTGACACTGATCACAGGAAATGCACCTGGAAACGACATGCGTTTCTACTGGGAGCGAGTAGAATCCAGCCGTAACTTTGCAAACAAGATCTGGAATGCATCCCGATTCATTATGATGAACCTGGAAGGCAAGACAGTTACTGAACCTGCAGATTTAAATGAGCTTTGCCTTGAAGATAAATGGATTCTTTCCAAACTCAATACAGTGATCCGTGAAGTTACAGACAACATGGACAAATATGAGCTTGGAATCGCAGTACAGAAGGTTTATGACTTCCTGTGGGATGAGCTCTGTGACTGGTATATCGAGATGGCAAAAGTACGTCTCTGGAAAGCAGACAAAGATCCAAAGGCTGCAAACGATGCACTCTGGACACTTCGTACAGCCCTGACAGAAGGACTGAAACTGCTTCATCCATACATGCCATTCATCACAGAAGAAATCTACTGCACACTTCTTCCTGAAGAAGAATCTATCATGATTTCTGACTGGCCGGTATTCCAGGAAGCATGGTCCTTCCCGGAGGCAGAAAAAGCAGTGGAAAGCTTTAAAGAAGCAATTCGCGGTATCCGTAACACACGTACAGAAATGAACGTGCCGATGAACCGCAAAACCAGCCTTTACATCGTAGGTAAGGATGCGGATACATGTGCAAGATACGAAGCATGCAAGAAATCCTTCGTGAACCTTGCATTTGCAAAAGAAATCCTTGTACAGGAAAACAAAGACGGTATCGGTGAAGATGCAGTATCTGTAGTAGTATCCGATGCAGTTGTATATATGCCGCTTGAAGATCTTGTCGACAGAGAAAAAGAAATCGAGCGTCTGAAAAAAGAACAGGAGCGTCTTGCAAAAGAAATCGCAAGATGCCAGGGAATGCTGAGCAATCCGAACTTTGTCAACAAAGCTCCGGAAGCAAAAGTAAATGCAGAAAAAGAAAAACTTCAGAAATATGAAGAAATGATGGAAAAGGTTAAAACACAGCTTACTCAGATGGACAAGTAATAAAGGAGCATTTGGATGAAATTGTATAAGATATGCAATAAGATATCCCTGCTGCTTCATGCGCTTTGCAGTGCAGCCGGATATTTCCTTATCGAAGCGATCAGTCGTCATTCTTTTACCGATGCGTGGACCTACATGACAGGAAAACCACTGGTATTTGCTTATAACGCAGGCCTTATATTTACCACGAGCCTGATTGTATATTTGTTCCGCCGAAGAACCTTCTGGCGTGTTCTGGTATCCATATTCTGGCTGCTTCTTGGAATTATCAATGGCGTGATCCTGGCAAACAGGGTCACACCGTTTACCGGCCCGGATCTGCATCTGCTCACAGACGGTATGGCAGTCCTTAACAAATATCTGCCGTCCTGGGGTGTGGTAGTTGCATTGATCGTGCTTGGAGTATTAGTACTGATTCTTCTTTCTTTGTTGGTCAAAGGACCAAAGTATCAGCGAAAAGTAAAATTCCGCTATGACCTTCTCCTGGTTGTTGTGGGAATTGCAGCATTTGTAGGAATCACACAGCTGGCGCTGGAAAAGAGAGTGCTTTCCAATTACTTTGGAAATATTGCATTTGCATATGAAGATTATGGATATCCATACTGCCTTGGTGTCACAATATTTAACACCGGCATCAGCTGTCCTCGTGATTATTCAGAAGAAGAGATTGAGAGAATCGAGAAGACTGAGGATAACCTTCCGGCAACAAATGAGAAAAATCAGCCGAATATTCTCTTCCTGCAGCTCGAATCCTTCTTTGATCCGACTTTGGTCAATTATCTGAAAATCTCCGAAGATCCGATCCCTACGTTCCGCAAGCTGATGAAAGAGTATTCATCCGGATACTACAAGGTTCCGGCAGTCGGAGCCGGTACAGCAAATACGGAATTTGAGTCAATCACAGGTATGAGCCTTCATTATTTTGGACCGGGAGAATATCCGTACAAGAGTATTCTGAAAGAGACAACCTGCGAAAGCGCACCATATGTCCTGAAGAATCTTGGATACAGCACTCATGCAGTGCATAATAATGAGGCAAACTTCTACGGAAGAAGAAGTATCTTTCCGAACCTTGGATTTGATACTTTCACTTCTGCTGAATATATGGCAGAGGAAAATGATAAGAACCCGCTGGGCTGGACAAAAGATGAAGTTCTCACTGATGAGATCATCAAATGTCTGGATTCTACGGAAGGACCGGATTATGTATATACAATCTCCACACAGGGACATGGAGCATATCCGGAAGAACAGCTGATCGATGATCCGGAGATCACAGTCACAGGTGCCGCAACAGAAGCGCAGAACAACCAGTGGGAGTATTACTGCAATGAGATCCACGAAATGGATAATTTTGTTAAAGAGCTGACAGATGCACTGGCAGATTATCCGGAGGATGTGATCCTGGTTATGTACGGCGATCACCTTCCAACAATGGGACTTACGGTTGAAGATCTCAAGAATAAATATCTGTTCCAGACAGAATATGTAATGTGGGACAATTTCGGCATGGAGAAAAAGAAGGTGAATCTCTCAGCTTATCAGATGGCAGCAGAGGTTATGGATCGCGCCGGAATACATGAAGGAACAATCTTCCGTTATCACCAGGCAAGAAGAAATACCCGAAATTACCAGGTAGATCTGGAAACGCTTCAGTATGATCTTCTTTATGGAGAAAAGTATGCATACAAAGATAAGGAACTGACATTTGAAAGAACCAAGATGCGAATGGGCATTTATGATGTGAGTCTGGATTCTATGGATCTTATCTCTGACATAGATTTTACATATCGATTAAAGGGAACAAACTTCACACCATCCAGTCAGGTTAAGCTGAACGGGGAATGGATCGATACTGTATATGTGAATCCGACCACACTGATGATATCAGGCACAGAACTGAAGGATTTTGACAGAATATCAGTATCACAGCGAAGCAACAGTTCAACCAGAAAGGCATTGAGCAAGAGTTACGACCGTTCGGTTTATATGTTGTATTCTGAAAATAAATGGAAACTTCCGACAGATGAATCCTGATTCTGACGAATAAAAGATTACGATTAGTACTGGACATCTTTCACCACTCATATATAATGATATCGTAGCGGTTTGGTTTTAAAGACCAGATAGCTGCGAATACATTAGATGAGTGGTGAATTTTTTTATGAATTACGAAGAAGCGGTTGCTTATATTGAAGAAACTCCGAAATTTACAACAAAGAATAAACTGGAGCACACAAAAGAATGCCTGCGGCGTCTTGGAAATCCGCAGAAGCAGTTTCAGGTTGTACATGTGGCAGGAACAAATGGAAAGGGAAGCACCTGTGCATTTCTGACTTCGGTCTTTAGAGAAGCCGGATATTCCTGTGGACTGTTTACCTCTCCGCATCTGGTTGTGATCAATGAACGCTTTCAGATCAATGAGAAGAATATTGACAATGATACATTCCTCAGAGCATTTGAAAAGGTAAAAAAACTTGCAGATGAGTTGGTAGCGGAAGGTAGTTATCATCCAACATATTTTGAGTTCCTGTTTCTGATGGGAATGGTGATTTTTGCGGATGCAAATGTGGATTATGTGATACTTGAAACAGGCCTTGGTGGAAGACTGGATGCGACAACAGCAGTAGAAGAACCGAGTGCCTGTGTAATTACGTCGATCAGTTTTGACCATATGCAGTATCTGGGGAATACCATTGAGGCAATTGCCGGAGAGAAGGCGGGAATCATTGTGCCGGGTGTGCCTGTGATCTATGATGGAAATAATCCGGCTGCAGCAGGTGTGATCAGAGCAAGAGCACAGGAACTGGGAAGTCCGTATTTTGAAGTGAAGAGAGAAGATACAAAAATCATCCGAAACACCAGGGCAGGCATTGATTTTTCGTATGAGAATGAGTATTATGGAAATACAGTTTTTACGCTTCCATTTATTGCAGAGTATCAGGTGATGAACAGTTCACTTGCATTGAAGACGATTGAAGTATTAAAAGACCAGGTGAAGATACCGGTGGAGGCGGTCAGGAAGGGACTTCTCGAGACACGCTGGCAGGGAAGGATGGAAACCGTGTTGCCGGGTGTGATCGTTGACGGGGCACATAATGAAGATGGTGTAGAGAAATTTGTGGAGACAGCAGTACATTTCCAGAAAGATTATCCGCTGACACTGCTTTTTTCGGCAGTAGATGATAAGGATTATACAGATATGATCCGTACCATTCTTGGGAAAATTTCTTTCCATCATGTGATCGTGACTCAGGTTGGAGGCTATCGAAAGGTTCCGGCAGAAAAACTGGCAGAGATATTCAGAGAAAAAGGCTGTCCGACAGCGGAAGCCTGCGAAGATGTGGAAGAAGCGTTTAAGAAAGCGCTGGCGGCAAAAGGAGAAGACGGAATGTTATTCTGTGTCGGTTCTCTGTATCTGGTTGGAGAAATCAAGACACTTATTCTGCAGGGAGTCGGTAAATAAAGGAGAATAATATGATTGATTATGAAGAGGAACTGAAGAAATTTGAGCCATGTCTGGATGTTACAGATGCAGAGGGCGCAATCTATGACAGAGAGCTTACAGATATCCTGGATGTTCTTCAGGAAGTATTAAGAGAAGCAAAAAGCAACAGACGTGTAAAATAAGATACAAGGAGAACTACATGAATTGTATGAACTGCGGTGCATTTCTTACAGATATGGATCTGGATTACTGTCCAAATTGTGGGTATAATGTACTGATTCAGAAAAAGGTAGATTATCTGTCTAAGATTTTTTATAATCAGGGACTTGAGAAGGCAAGTATCCGTGATCTTTCCGGTGCGATCGCCTGTCTGAAACAGAGTCTTATGTATGACAAAAGAAACATCAGGGCGAGAAATCTGCTTGGGCTGGTATATTTTGAAACAGGGGAAGTTGTCTCGGCACTCAGTGAATGGGTGATCAGTAAGAATCTTCAGCCAACCAGAAACCTGGCATCAGAATATATCAACAAATTGCAGGCAAATCCCAATAAACTTGCGGCAATCAATGAAACAATCAAGAAATATAACCATGCATTAATGCTCTGCCGAGAAGGGCATGAAGATATGGCAGCCATTCAGTTGCGAAAGATTCTTACACAGAATTCCAAACTGATCAAGGGATATCATCTGCTGGCTTTAATCCAGATGAAGAACGGAGAATGGAATAAAGCGCGAAGAATCCTCAAAAAAGCTGCAAGGATTGACAAAACAAACACAACAACCCTTCGTTTTCTGCGAGAGGTAGATGAGCAGACAGGAGTGACGACCAGACTTGAAAAGAAAAAGAAAGGTCTGTTTCGCTCTGGGACTAAAGAAAATCCGGATACGGATATTCTCGGAAGCGAGAGAGTCGCTCAGCCGACCGTGTACAGAGAACATTCAAAGGTTTCTGTATTTTTTATTCTGATGGCCGGAATAGCAGCTGGTGCAGTAGCATTCTGGCTTCTGGCGGTACCTGCGATACGGCAGGGAATCTATCAGGAGGCGAACCAGCAGATTGTCCAGTACAGTGAATCTCTGGCAAGCCAGGGAGCGGAACTCACGAAAGCACAGGGAGAGGCCAAAGAATCCGGAGATACGGTAGAGTCTGTCACGCAGGAACTTACGACAGAACAGGCGAAGAGCGAAAGCTATCAGGCACTTCTGCAGGCTTATACGTATTATCAGCAGCAGAATCTGGATGAAGCAGCTGTGGAGATTCAGAAGGTGCATGTGGATGTACTGACAGACAGCATGAAATCTGTTTATACAACGATCAGAGATGCGACCGGTGTAGCAGGAATCGGAGATACAGAGGGAGTGCAGAGGCAGGAGAATTCGTCAGACAGCACAGAAGATACTTCTTCGTCTGAAGATACTTCGTATGAGGATACTTCTTACGATGAGTCGGATTACAGCAATTATGATGAAGAGTATTATGAATAAATAACGATATAGCAGAAAAACCTCGGAGAAGGGGATGTACGATTTCAGAACGTACATCTCCTTTTCTTTATATCAGATGTGAGATGACTCCCACCTGCAGGTGGTGAGCAACAAAATTATATCAGTGGCGGGCATTCTTGAAAGTGGACAGAAGGGGGAGTAGAAAATGAATGAAATGTTTCAACTGGAGGGGACTACATTACGTATCATTCTTCCGCAGGAACTGGATCATCCGATGGCAGATCTGATCCGGAAAGGAACAGAAATGATTGCAGGGAGGACTTATATCCGTACAATTGTGTTTGATTTTTCGGAGACAGAGTTTATGGACAGTTCAGGCATCGGGCTTCTGATGGGAAGATATCGTGCACTTGGAATGCGAAAGGACTGTATTCAGGCAGTCGGCGTAAACGGTCATATAGGGCATTTGCTGCGTCTGTCAGGACTTCATCGTTACATTGTGATCCAGAAAGCAGGGGAGGGGGAAGTGTCATGAGAGAAGATACAAATGAAGTATCTGCAAATGAGATGCTACTTATTTTTGAAAGTAATCCGGTTAATGAAGGGCTTGCAAGAGTTACGGCAGCATCTTTTTGCACGCAGTTGAATCCGACTCTGGAGGAGATCGCAGATCTGAAGACTGCTGTTTCGGAGGCAGTGACAAACTGTATTATACATGGATACGAAGGCAGAAGAGGAAGGATTGAGATGCACCTGTCTTACAGGGAACGGGAGCTTTATGTAGATATTACTGATTATGGCGTGGGGATTAGTGATGTGGAGAAAGCAATGGAACCGATGTATACTTCAAAACCGGATAAGGACAGATCTGGAATGGGATTTACGTTTATGGAGGCATTTATGGATGAATTATCAGTAGAATCGGAACCAGATAAAGGAACTGTCGTACACATGAAAAAAATCATCGGCCGGTAAAAAATGACCTGGGATACCGTTGCCCTGATCGGGCGTGCGCACCAGGGGGATAAAGAAGCAAGAGACATTTTGTTCCATGAAAACACAGGACTGATCTACAGTGTTGCACACAGATTCCTGGGAAGAGGTGCAGAGATGGAAGATTTGTTTCAGATTGGCAGTATCGGACTCTTGAAAGCAGTAGATAAATTTGATCTGTCATATGATGTGAAATTTTCTACGTATGCAGTACCAATGATTGCGGGAGAAATCAAACGTTTCCTGCGAGATGACGGGATGCTGAAGGTCAGCCGCAGCATAAAAGAAAATCAATATCGCATTTATAAAATGCGGGAAAAACTGGAAAAGAATCTGGGTAGGGAGCCGACGGTGACAGAGCTGGCAGAAGAGCTGGGAATGACACCGGAGGAAATTGCCATGGCATCGGATGCAGCAACAGAAGTAGAATCAATCTATCGTCCTATACATCAGGGGGAAGGAACGGAATTGCAGCTTTTGGACAAGCTTCCGGAGAAGGAAAACAGGCAGGAAAGAATACTGGACAAAATCTTTCTGGAAGAATTACTAAATATATTGGGAACAGAAGAAAGAAGGCTGATCTGCATGCGTTATTTCTGTGATATGACACAAACGGAGGTGGCAAAGAGGCTGGGAATATCACAGGTGCAGGTTTCGAGAATGGAAAAAAGAATCTTACACAGACTCAAAAAAGAGATACAGGATAAAACGGAAGTATAAAATTGCTGAATATAAAGATACTGTATATATCGGACAAAATGTCCTGTAAAAAAAGAAAGGACAGATGAAAGTATGGCTTCCGAAAATATAACACTTTATATAAAAGGAGACCGCAATGTTGAAGTGACAGAACAGGATGTGTTTCTGAAGGATATTGTCAGCATGGAATGTTCCGATAAAAAATTTCTGCCGAAACTTCAGACAGTAAAGATACTGAAGCTTCATGGAAACAGAGAACAGCGGTATGTGGTCTCTGTACTGGAAATCATTGCCTGTATCCATGCTACGTACCCTGAAGTAGAAGTGCAGAATCTTGGAGAAGCGGATATTATCGTGACATACGAAAATCAGAAAACTTCGCCATATCTCTGGCATATCCTCAAAGTGGCAGTTGTGGCAGCAATTATCTTTTTTGGCTCGGCATTTTCAATCATGGCATTTAATAATGATGTGGGTGGAACAAAACTGTTTGGTCAGATATATGAACTTGTGATGGGAAAACAAAGTGATGGCTTCACTGTTCTGGAAGTCACATATTCTATTGGACTGACATTTGGAATCCTGGTCTTTTTTAATCATTTTGGTAAAAAACGATTTACAGTCGATCCGACTCCGATGGAGGTGCAGATGCGTCTCTATGAAAATGATATTCAGACGGCACTCGTAGAAAATGCATCCAGAAGAAAAGAAGAACTTGAAGTGGGTGATCGATAATGTGGTGGCGAAATGTGTTTCTGGCACTGATCGGTATCAGCGCAGGAATGGTTGTTGCAGGAGGTGTGTTCTCCTTTATTGTGGAACTGGGAGTGATCTCTGATTTTGCTGACCGTACACATACTGCAAAGCACATCCTGTTTTATGAAGATATGGTTTCTGCTGGTGCTGTACTGGGAAATTTGTTTCAGATTTTTGAGGTCCATTTGCCGGGACGTTCCATATTCCTTGGGATATTTGGACTGTTTGGAGGAATTTTTGTTGGATGCTGGGCTATGGCACTTGCAGAAATCCTGAATGTGTTTCCGATATTTATGCGCCGGGCAAGAATCGTTCGATACCTGGCAGTGTTTGTGCTGATGTTAGCACTTGGAAAAGGCTTCGGGGCAGGATTGTTTTTCTGGAAAAGATGGTAGACAAAAGTATACAAAGAAAGGATGAAATGGCAGCAAAAAGCCCCGACAGATTAATGCCGGGGCTTTCGTGTATGTCTGATCTGATCAGAATTTGATTTCTTTTCCTTCGAGTCGCCACTGTCTGAATTCAGCAGAAGCAGAGAGAAGAAGGTCGGATGAAGAGTTCAGGGCTGTTTCTACAGAGTCCTGGATCACTCCGATGATGAATCCTACTGCAACGACCTGCATGGAGACATCATCTGAGATGCCAAACAGGGAGCATGCCATCGGAATCAGAAGCAGAGAACCACCGGCAACACCAGATGCACCACAGGCTGACAGAGCAGCCAGAAGGCTTAAGATGATTGCAGTAGGGATATCTACATGAATGCCAAGGGTAAAGGCGGTTGCCATCGTCATGACAGTGATCGTGATGGCAGCACCGTCCATGTTGATCGTTGCACCAAGAGGAATCGTTACAGAATATGTATCACGGTCAAGTCCCATTTCTTCACAGACTTTCATATTGACCGGGATATTGGCTGCAGAACTTCTTGTGAAAAAAGCAGTCAGAGCACTTCTCTTCAGACAGTGGAAGATCAGCGGATATGGATTCTTGCGGATACACCAGTATACCAGAAGAGGGTTTGTTACAAAATAGATAAAAAGCATACATCCGACAAGCAGAAGAAGCAGTTTTCCATATGTTGTGAAGATATCCAGGCCATTGGTAGATACTGTGTTGAATACAAGACCGAAGATACCGAATGGAGCCATATTGATGATCCAGGTAACAACTGTGGAAATTCCATCAGCAACATCTTTAAGTACATTTTGGGTCATGTTATTGGCAGCACGGAATGCAAGGCCAAGAAGAATTGCCCACATAAGGATGCCGACATAGTTTGCGTTCACAAGGGAAGATACCGGGTTGGCAACTAGATTCAGAAGGAGATTGTTGAGAACCTCGACAATACCCTGCGGTGCTGCTGCATCTGTAGTGGCAGCAGTGGCAAGTGTCAGTTTTACAGGAAATGCCATACTTGCAAATACGGCAATGACTGCGGCAAGTACAGTACTGAACATGTAAAGTATGATAACTGTCTTGATGACACCGCCGTGAGATTTACCTGCGTTACACAGAGAACTGATAACAAGAAAGAATACCAGAAGTGGTGCGATCGCCTTAAGTGCACTTACAAAGACATCTCCAAGGATTGCGATGCCGGTCGCCCCTGGTACAGCGATTCCGAGGATAGCACCGAGAATCAGTCCAACCAGGATTCGCTTTACCAGAGCGATGTCTGTCCATTTGTTCCAAAGCTTTTTCATATTTCTACTCCTTTAACGTTTTAAAATGATAACAGGGTACATTATAAACGAAAAGGACAGAGAACGCAATAGAATAATTTACAGATGTTCGCTGGTGGCAGACAAATGGGGAATTTATTATTCTTTCATTCTGGGATGAAAAATCAGACTTGCCAGATATGAAAAAATCAATGCGGCAGAAACACCAACGGCACAGGCAGTGAAACCACCAGTGAACAGACCGAGAAAACCGTTTTCATCGATCGCTTTTTTCATGCCTTTCCACAGAATATTTCCAAATCCAAGAAGTGGAACACTGGCACCTGCGCCTGCATATTCTATAAAAGGCTGGTAAAAGCCCAGAAAACTCAAGACAGCACCGGAGCAGACGAGCAGGACCATAACACGGCCCGGAAGCAGCTTGGTTTTGTCCAGAAGAATCTGTACAAGAGCACAGATCAGTCCACCTACCCAGAATGCATTAAAATAATCCATGGTCAGACCTCCGTTTCTTTACTGATGTGTTCGATGACAACTCCGTGGGCGATTCCGGCAACAGATTCGCCTTCGTTAAAACTGACTTTGGAAAGCATGGCGCCGGTCGGTACAAAGAGGACACGTTTCCAAAAGCCGGACACGACACGGGGAAGAATATAGGCGGCAAGTACAGAGGCTGCACA
>OGQQ01000229.1_pt1 | contig 60143 bp, 49 predicted proteins | sample 1553281 | NCBI WGS metagenome assembly OGQQ01 (sample SAMEA2579937, study PRJEB22360) | human gut metagenome | biome: human gut; feature: human-associated habitat; material: faeces | place: Denmark | collected 2008/2010 | reverse complement strand
GAAAAGGCGGACCGCTCCTTTCCGGAAGTACGGTCCGCCTTTTCTATGTTTTTACGTTCATCACATGAACGTATCTTTATCTGTCTGGTCCATACCGGATAGAGAACTATACCGGATATGCGCCGTTCTGTGTATCCGCAACTTTTGCGTCTACTTTTGTCTGCTGTGCTTCTCTGTATTTAAAGAAGTCCACTGCTACCTGCGGGAAGAGTGCGTATGTGAGCACGTCTTCATCCTGCTGCATCCACTGTTCGCACTCTTTGCGCAGTGTATCCAGCTCGTTCGGAATCAGGTCAGCCGGGCGGCAGGTGATGACTTCTGTGCCCTCGCCGATAACCTTCTTCTGAACTTCTGCATCAAATGGTTTTACAGTCTCGCCATATTTACCGGAGAGAATATCCTTTGTCTCCTTTGTCGCCATCTTATAGCGCTCGCCCATCAGCACGTTGAATACAGCCTGTGTTCCCACAATCTGAGAGGACGGTGTAACAAGCGGCGGCTCGCCAAGGTCTTTACGCACACGCGGAACTTCTTCCAGCACATCGTAGAACTTGTCCTCTGCTCCCTGCTCTTTGAGCTGAGAAGTCAGGTTGGAAAGCATTCCGCCCGGTACCTGGTACAACAGAGTCTTGATGTTGACGCCCATGTTCTTCGGATTGAGCAGACCGCTGTCCAGAGCCTCGTCACGAATCGGACGGAAGTAGTCTGCAATCTCTGCCAGAAGGTTCTGGTCCAGACCGGTGTCATATGGTGTACCCTTGAAAGTCTCTACCATAACTTCTGTAGCCGGCTGGGATGTACCCAGTGCGAACGGTGACATAGCGGTATCGATGATATCCGCACCTGCCTCCACTGCCTTTAAGTAAGTCATGGAAGCCACACCGGATGTATAGTGTGTATGCATCTCAATCGGGATGTCTACCACTTCTTTCAGTGCAGTCACGAGCTCTGTTGCCTGGTACGGGCAGAGAAGACCTGCCATATCCTTAACACAGATGGAGTTCGCGCCCATATCCTCAATCTTCTTCGCCAGCTCTTTCCAGTAGTCCAGAGTATAAGCGTCTCCCAGTGTGTAGGACATTGCAACCTGAGCGTGTGCCTTTTCTTTGTTCGCTGCTGTTACTGCTGTCTGTAAGTTTCTGATATCGTTCAGACAGTCGAAGATACGGATGATATCGATTCCGTTTGCCACGGATTTCTGTACAAAATATTCTACCACATCATCTGCGTACGGGCGGTATCCAAGGATATTCTGTCCGCGGAACAGCATCTGCAGTTTTGTGTTTTTGAATCCATCGCGGAACTTGCGCAGTCTCTCCCATGGGTCTTCGTGCAGGAAACGTAAGGAAGCATCGAATGTCGCTCCTCCCCAGCACTCTACCGCATGGAATCCGACTTTATCCATTTTCTCCACGATTGGTAACATCTGTTCTGTTGTCATTCTGGTCGCAATCAGGGACTGATGTGCATCACGCAGAATGGTCTCTGTTATTTTCACTGGTTTCTTTTCAATTTCTGCCATTTGCTTTTCCTCCACTTTTATTTAACACCGAAGATTGCCATAAATGTTCCCGCCGCAACCGCGGTTCCGATAACACCGGCAACGTTTGGTCCCATTGCATGCATCAGCAGGAAGTTGGTTGGGTCTGCCTCCGCTCCGACTTTCTGGGAAACCCTGGCTGCCATAGGCACCGCGGATACACCTGCGGAACCAATCAGCGGGTTTACCTTGCCTTTTGTTGCCCAGCACATCAGCTTACCGAACAGGACACCTGCGGCGGTACCAAATGCGAATGCGATAAGTCCGAGGATGACAATCTTAATTGTATCCAAATTCAGGAATGCTTCCGCACTCGTCGTTGCACCTACGGAAGTACCCAGAAGGATAACAACGATATACATCAGGGCATTGGATGCTGTATCTGTCAGCTGTCTGACAACGCCGGACTCTCTGAAAAGATTTCCGAGCATGAGCATACCTACCAGAGGAGCTGTCGTCGGCAGAATCACACATACAACGATAGTTACGATAATGGGGAACAGGATTCTCTCCAGCTTGGAAACCGGTCTCAACTGCTCCATCTTAATCTGGCGCTCTTTCTTCGTCGTCAGAAGTTTCATAATCGGCGGCTGAATAATCGGCACCAGTGACATATAAGAGTATGCTGCCACGGCGATTGGTCCGAGGATTGCCGTCTGCTGCAGTTTACCTGCAAGGAAAATAGATGTCGGTCCGTCCGCGCCTCCGATGATGGAGATTGCTGCCGCTGCCTTGTCGGAGAATCCCATTGCCATGGCTCCTAAGTATGCCGCGAAAATACCGAACTGAGCAGCTGCACCCAGCAGGAAACTCTTCGGGTTCGCAATCAAAGGACCGAAATCGGTCATCGCTCCAACTCCGAGGAAAATCAGAGAAGGAAGAATCGACCATTCGTCAAGTACATAGAAATAATAGAGAAGCCCGCCTGTTCCGTTTGCCGCGTCTTCCGCATGGAGCATGATGTCCGGATAGATATTTACCAGCAGCATGCCGAACGCAATCGGGACAAGCAAAAGCGGCTCAAAACCGTGTCTGATTGCTAAATAGAGGAAAATACATGCAACACCTATCATGATGAGGTTTCCCACCGTGAGGTTCATGAAAGCGGTCTGCTGCACGAGGTTCCCCAGTGTATTTGAAATATATTCCATTTGTCAAACCTCCTGGTAAACTAGTTTAATGTAGCCAGTACTGCTCCTGCTTCCACAGCGTCGCCTACTGCCACATCAATACTAGCAACGGTGCCCGCTTCCGGGGCTACTACTGGGATTTCCATCTTCATCGCCTCAATGATGACAACCGGGTCACCTGCCTGTACGCTCTGTCCTACACTTGCTTCAAGCTTGAATACCTTTCCTGCCGCACCCGCTTTTACCTCGATGCTTCCCGCGGAAGCTGCTGCTTTCGGAGCCGGAGCTGCTGCTGCCTTCGGAGCTGCTGCTGGTGCTGCTTTCGGAGCTGCAACCGGTGCTGCTGCGGGAGCTGCGCCTGCGCCTTTTTCTTCAACTGTCACATCGTATACGTTTCCATTCACTGTGATTGTATAATTTTTCATTGTATATTTCCTCCTAATTAATTCCATTTATTTGTTTTTCTTCTCTTAATTGAACGAACGATGAATCCCTCCGGGGATACCTCCTCGGAAGCCGCAACTGCCGCAGCGATAACTGCCGCCAGTTCTTCATCTCCCAAGTCTGGTTCAGGCTCTGCCGCCACGACCGGTGCCGCTGGCGCTGCCGGTTTCGGAGCCGGTTTCACCGGTTCTGTCTTCGCCTGTTTCTTAAATTTCTTTTCAATTGCAGGGATGAACTTAAACAGGGAAATAATAAATGAAATAAATATCAATACTACGAATACGGTTCCCATTCCCAATATGGTGTTAAGTCCTGCTTTTTCAAGAATCTCACCCATCGAATATGTGGCGCTCACCGTCAGGCTCTCCATATTTCCATCTTCATCAAATGCAAATTCTATGGTGCCGTCCCGGTCTTCAAACTCTGCCGGTGCGCTGAGTGTCACACCTTCGTTCGAGGTCTCCATCTCAAAATCACCATGGCTTACATATGTCCCGCACTCATCCTGCCCGGCAAGCCATGCCTCCATCATTGCCATGAAATCATCCGGCTCAGTTCTCATTCCCCAGTTCATGAGAACAGTAAGATTTGCTTCCATATCCGACATCTCTGCGAATGCTTCCACACTCTCTTCTGTCATGCCGCTGAAGCTCTCGATGATAAAGTCTGCCTGCTCTGACAGAGCGGTCTTGTCATAATCTGATGAATCTGCGGACTTGCTGCCACATCCTGTAAATCCAAGGACGAGGATGAGGGCAAGTCCCAATATACTAATTTTTTTCTTCACTTCGCCTCACCTCACTAAACCGTTCCGTGCTTTTTGTCCGGACGGTCCTCTCTCTTTGTGAACAGCATCTCAAATGCTCCAATCACATATTTTCTTGTGTCTGCCGGTTCAATGATTGCATCTACATATCCTCTTCTCGCCGCAGACATCGGGCTGGACTGCAGTTCTTTATATTCTGCCGCTTTTTCCTTCAGCGTATCCGCATCTGCGTCCGCATACATAATCTTCGCTGCCAGTGCAGAATCCATCATACCGATTTCTGCTGTCGGCCATGCATAAACCATATCCGCGCCGATAGATTTGCTGTTCATTGCCACATAAGCGCTGCCATAAGCCTTGCCTACAATGACATTTACCTTCGGTACAGTAGCGTTTGCAAATGTATAGGTCATTCTCGCTACGGCTCTTGCCATGTTCTTCTCAGACTCAACGGTCGCCGCAAATCCTGCCACATTTGTCAATGTGAGGACCGGAATAGAGAATGCGTCACAGAAATTCACAAAGTCGATTGCCTTCTTGCATCCTTCTACGGAAAGCGCACAGTCAAACTCTGCTGTCACGTTTGCTTCCTCGTCGTAAACTTTGGAACGGTTTGCAACCGCGCCCACTGTCATTCCATTGAGGCGGATAAATCCGGTAACCATATCCTTTGCATATTCTTTCTTTGTCTCAAAGAAAACCTGGTTGTCTGAAATCATCGCCAGTGCAATGGATGTATCCTCCGCTGCGTTTGCGATTTCTCCACAGACACGGTTCAGGTCATCTGTACACTCCTCATAGGAGAGGTCATCTTCATAATTTGCCGGAATCATGCAAACGAGAGAACGAATCTGTCCTAAGATTTCTTCCTCTGTTCCGATTCCGTCCACCAGTCCTGCTGTCTCGCTCTGATACTGCGCACTGGATGTATCGCACTTGGAAATCTCATTGCCTTCCAGGGCATTCGGAGAATTAACGAACAATTTCCCGTCTTTGCTCTCCATAAATGTAAAGTCTGTCAGACCCGGCACAATCGCAAGTCCGCCGCCGCACATACCGAAAATAGCAGTAATCTGCGGAACAACTCCGGATGCCATGGACTGTTTGTAGTAAAGGCTTCCAAATGCCTCCAGAGCATCTGTCGCCTCCTGAAGTCTTAAGCCAGCACAGTCAATCAGACCGATAACCGGGGCACCCATCTTCATTGCCATGTCATAGATGTTGGCAATCTTTTTCGCATGCATCTCGCCGATAGCGCCTTTTAATACTGTGGCATCCTGGCTGTATACATACACAAGATTTCCATCAATCACTCCGTAACCGGTGATAACACCGTCAGACGGAGTCTCTTTTGCCTGCAGGTTGAAATCTGTGCTTCTGGCTGTGACAGCACCGCCGATTTCAACGAAGCTCCCCTCATCAAGCATAGCGGCAATTCTTCTGCTTGCGGAGTTTCCTGTTGCATTGTAGCTCATATTCTAGCCCTCCATATAAAAAAATTTGTTGAACATAAACCAAAATTTCTGCCTATTTTAGTATATACTACTTGTCCGCAAATTTCAATTCATAAATGCGGAAAATGACATTTTTTTCACATAGTGAAAATGCATGGAAATCTCCGGCGTAAAACGCAGAGTCGCCGAACGTATAAAGCCGCATATTCACGTATCGCGGCCGTCTTTAAGCCCAGGCTTTCCCGCGCACAAAAACGGGACTCCCCGCCGCGCAGGAAGTCCCGTTTACTGCTCTTTTATTTATCGTTTACTGTTCTTTTTCTTTATCCTTTTCTGTTGCGGAACTGTACCGGTGTAATCTGGTACATCTTCTTAAATATCCGGTTAAAATGCTCTACATTCTGATATCCCACGGACTCCGCGATGCTCTCCACCGTGGCATTGCTGCTGCGCAGCATCGCCCTCGCCTTTTTCATCCGCACCTTTTTCAGGATATCCCCGAAGGTCATGCCGGATTTCTCCTTGATATATTTGGAGAGATAGGGCTTGGAGAGGAAGAACTTCTCGGATAAATCGTCCAGCGTCACATCCTTATAATTCGCATAGATATAGTTGGTAATCTCCAGAAGTCTTTCATCCTTGCAGACATCGGAATTTGCTATCTCCTCTATTTTATTTACCGCTACAACCAGCGCTTCCACAGATGCCTTGATGATATCCGCATCGATTCCCACGCCCCAGTATCTCTTCTTATTACAGATGACACCTACATAGGCTACCGCGCGGGAGGAGGACCCTTTTGTCAGGGAGTGTTCCTCATAGAATGCCAGTTCATAGCTGACGTCAAAGTAATGCTTGATGGCATTGCTCACCGCATCCAGACGCCCGTTTCCCACACCTGTGATGAGGCGGTTGTTTCCTTTGTGGTGGATGGTCGCCTCCGCGACGATGCCGTCCTCCTGTTTGAAATGGCACTCATCCACAGTGAAAATGCTCTTGGCATTGATGTAATTGTCCTCGAAGATATGGTATACCCAGTCCGGGCTCAATTCCTTGTGTGCTTTGTCGGACACATCTTTTACAAGATAGCCGACCTCCTCCCTCATCTTCTCCGGAAGGCTGATTCCAAAACTCTGCTTCAGTATGTAGTTGACGCCTCCCTTACCGGACTGACTGTTGATACGAATAACATCGGAATCATAGCGACGTCCCACATCCTGCGGGTCAATTGGCAGGTACGGCACTGTCCAGGTCTTGTTGTCATGCTCCTCTCTCCATGCCATTCCCTTGGCGATGGCATCCTGGTGAGAACCGGAAAATGCGGTAAATACCAATTCCCCTGCATATGGCTGGCGGGGAGAAACTTTCATTCTCGTCACACGCTCATACACTTCACAGATATCGCTCATATTCGTGAAATCCAGCTCCGGGTCCACCCCATGGGAAAACATGTTCATCGCCAGCGTAACGATATCCACGTTTCCGGTCCGCTCTCCGTTTCCGAAAAGAGTTCCTTCAATCCTGTCCGCTCCTGCCAGGATTCCCAGCTCTGCGTCGCTGATACCGGAACCTCTGTCATTGTGCGGATGTAAGGAGAGGATGACATTCTCTCTGCTGTACAAATGTTTATCAAAATACTCTACCTGACTGGCAAAGACGTGCGGCATGGCGTTCTCCACCGTTGTCGGCAGATTGATGATAGCTTTGTTCTTTTTCGTGGGCTTCCACACCTTCAGCACTGCGTTGCACACATCCAGCGCGTAGTCCACTTCCGTTCCCTGGAAGCTCTCCGGGCTGTACTGGAAGGTAAAGTTGCCCTCCGTCTCTTCCGCCAGCTTCTTTAAAAGTTTGGCGCCGTCCACAGCGATTTTCTTAATCTGTTCTTTATCTTTTTTGAACACCTGCTCTCTCTGTGCAACGGATGTAGAATTGTATACATGTATTACAGCGTGAGGCGCTCCCTTTACTGCCTCAAATGTCCTTTTTATGATGTGGTCCCTCGCCTGTGTGAGCACCTGAATGGTCACATCATCGGGTATCATGTTCTGCTCAATCAGGGTACGCAAAAACTGGTATTCTGTCTCCGATGCTGCCGGGAATCCCACTTCGATGGATTTGAATCCCACATCGACCAGGAGCTGGAAAAACTCCAGTTTCTCTTCCAGACTCATGGGCTCAATCAAAGCCTGGTTTCCGTCTCTCAAATCCACACTGCACCAGATAGGCGCCTTATCGATATAGTCTTTTTTCACCCAGTCATAGCAGGGCTCCGGCGGCATAAAATAGCTTCTCTCATATTTCTTGTAATTTTCCATTTCATTTCTCCTTATATTTTATCAATTTAGTTGTCTTTTTTTATCTTTCCCTATACTATCACAGTCATCCGCCAGAAACCAGTGACAAATTTAATCATTTATATTGATTAATTTTAATCTACCATGTCGTTTTCGTTGAGAAAATAGGTTTTCAGCAAATAGGAGACACTCCAGGCAAAAGAGCGCTCCTCGATGCTGTTCTTTGCCACAATCTCATATTCTGCCAGTGTTTCCCCGTTCAGGGAATACACTGCTTTTCCCAGCACATCCCCCGTCCTCACCGGCGCTTTTATTTTCTCCGGCAGGGAAAAGGCAACTTCCACCTCCTCATCACTGCGCAGAAGAACCCTATATTCCCTCTCCTCTGCCAGAGCCGTCACCTCAAGAGAATCACCCGGAGCGGAATTGTCTGTCACTCCGTCTTCGACAGAGATATTTGTATCAGGCAGATTTTCCCACACATCCCGGTACGCATAATTTTCCAGCCCGTAATTCATGAGCTTTCGCGTATCCGACCACTTATATCCTTTATTGTTTGGCCAGCCGCAGGCGAGCAGCGCGACGATGAAAGTCCGCTCCCCGTCAGAGAGAGCTCCCACATAACAGTACCCCGCATCCGCTGTGAATCCGGTTTTTCCCGAAAACGCCCCTTCCATCATATTTAAAAAAGCATTGTGGTTGGCGCAGTGGTAACTTCCCTGCCCTTCACAGTCCGCAAACTGATATTCTTTTGTCCCGGTAATCTGCAAAAATGCCTCGGCCTGCGGGGAATCCATGATACAGTACTTCATCACCGCCGCCAAATCTGCGGCGGTCGTGTGGTGGATTCCCGTTTCATCTGCTGCGTCCAGGCCATTGGGTGTGATGAAATATGTATCGGTACAGCCCAGCTCCCGCGCCTTTTCGTTCATCATATTCGCGAATCCCTCCACACTCCCCGCGATGTGCTCCGCAATGGCAACCGCACTGTCATTGTGGGATTCCAGCATAAGGGAATACAAAAGGTCTTTGAGGTAAAACTGCTGTCCTTCCCTCATTCCCAGCCTGACCTCCGGCTGTGAGGCTGCCTTAGCGCTGACAGTCACCTTATCCTCTGGTTTCCTGTTTTCCAGAGCAAGGATACATGTCATAATCTTGGTGGTGCTCGCCATGGGGCGTTCATCTTGTCCGTTTTTGGCAAACAAAATACGCCCGCTGTCCGCATCCATCAAAACTGCCGACTGGGCGTATAAATTTTCCGGTTCTTCTATTGTATTTTCCTCTGCTTCAGCGCCTGCGGCAAAACACAGGCACATGATAACAGCCAGAACGATACACAGGATACGTTTTCTCATTCTTTGCTCCACAGCATAGGTTTATTATCTATGTATGCCTGCTATCCCGAAAATAGAACATCAGATATCCAGCTTCAGCTGTGCCTCATCCTCCGCCTCTTCCTTGAACTGCTCTATCTGTTCTTCATTTAAGGAGGGCAGCTCGTCCAGCGACTGAACGCTGAATTTCCGCAGAAACTCTTCTGTCGTACCAAAGAGAAGGGGTCTGCCCGGCGCCTCCATCCTGCCTTTTTCTTCCACAAGTCCGTACTCCACCAGCTTGTTGACCGCATGGTCTGATTTTACCCCGCGAATTTTCTCAATCTCCAGCTTCGTCACCGGCTGCCGGTAAGCGATAATGGAGAGAGTCTCTAAAAGTACATCCGTGAGCACGTAGCGCTTGGGCTGCTTGGCGATGCGAATCAAATATTCGTAGGCTTCCTTCTTCGTGCACATCTGAAAAGCATTGTCCAGTTCGATGATGCGCACTCCTCTGTCATCTGTCTCGTATTTGTCCATCATATTGTGGATGAGCTTGCGCGTTGTATCTTCATCGTGCTCAATGGCAGCGGCAATTTTGTTAAGTTCCACAGAATCACCCATGGTAAAGAGGATTGCCTCAATGACACCCTGCAATTTTTCTATCTCCATGCTTTTACATATTCCTTTCAATCATGATTTCATCACAGATTCCCTGCTGTTCCACACGGATGGTCCCCATTTTCATCATTTCCAGAATGGCAAGGAACGTCACGACCACCTGCATCCTGCTCTTCTGCCTCTCTAAAAGCTGGCGGAAAGAAAACCTCTGATGACCGTCCAGATATTCCCGGATATAAGAAAGCTTCTCATTCACTGTCACTTCCTCTTTCTCGATTTTCCCAAACTTGCTCCTCACCGGGTCAATCTTCTCATCCTGGCGCTTCAGAACATCCTGAAACACGGTATGGAGCTTTGACAAGGTCAAATCCTTTAACAACTCGTCCAAATCTACAGGTTCCTCATATTCCTGCACTTCCTCCGGCACAGTGGGCTTTTTGTACATCACAAAATCCGACTCCACCTGCCTGTCCCGCAGCTCCTCCGCCATGTACTTGTACATTTTGTACTGGAGCAATTGCTCAACCAATTCCTTTCGCGGGTCCTCTTCCTCTCCGTCCTCATTCACTTCCCTGGGAAGGAGCATCCTGCACTTGATATCCAGAAGCGTCGCCGCCATGACAAGAAACTCGCTCATAACATTTAAGTCCTCTTTCTGCATATTGCGGATATACTCCATGTACTGCGCGGTAATCTCCACGATTGGGATGTCATAAATATCGATTTTATTTTTATCTATCAGATGTAAAAGAAGGTCCAACGGTCCTTCAAATACTTCCAGTTTTACAGGTATCCCCATGATTCCTCCACATACGTGTTTTCACCGTTGTCGACATCCGTCTGCAAAGGACTGCAATTTTTCCTTTGTCGACCATGCCGGCATTTTGCACCGATGTTACCCATTATAAGTGAAAATCCCCGATTGCACAAGTCAATCTTTTTTGCCGGATATGGTGAGCGCAATCACCTCCGCCGGATTGAACAGACGGATTTTCAGCGTGTGCATGCCAAGTCCCCTGCTCACCACAACCGCCTGTTTTCCCTCTGTTCGCATCTCGCCGGAATATCTGGGGAACAGCCGCACCTGCGGCGTGATAACGCCCCGCCAGCCGGGAATCCGCACCATGCCGCCGTGCAGATGTCCGCAGAGAATCAAATCCGCCCCCCAGTCCTTATATGCCCTTACAAATGCCGGATTGTGCGCCAGCAAAATCTGCAGCGCGTCCCTGTCCGCTTTTCCCAGGCATTTTTCTATCTCTTTTGCCTCCACATGATGGGTCTTAAACTTTTTGTACGTGTACAACGGAAGCTCCAAACCGCTGACCGAAAGAGCATTTCCGCAAATATGAATAAGCCCGCTCTCATTTTCCAGAAAATGTACTCCTGCCCTGTCGAGAATCCGCCTGTACCTTTTATATTCGCCGCCATAGTATGCGGGATTTTTCTTCATCCGCTGTTCATGGTTGCCATTTGCCGCGTATACGGGACAAATCCCCGGCAGCCGCCTGACGAACTCGATTGCCGCCTCCGCCGAAATCTTAGGCTTCCCTACCAGCATATCGCCGCCGATGAAGATGACGTCCGGATTCTCCGCCCGGATTGCCTCATAGAGTCTGTCATTTTCTTTTCCATACACCTGGTTGTGCAGGTCGCTGAGAAAGACTGCCTTTATCGCACCCTTATCATCGGGCATTTTCTCTGTCTGAAAGGTGTACCTCGTCACCCGAAATGTCCGCTGTTCTCTCACCATCTCCGCGATACAGAAAATCAGGATGAGCGCCGCCGTTAAAATCAAGACTTTTTCTCCCGTCATACCTGTTTCCTCCTCTGTATTCTTCCTGTCTATTATAAAGCATCCTCTGCGTTTGGTACAGTCCCAACTGTTTTTACGGCTTCTGCGGGATTCCTTTTCTGCGGATTCTGCTTTTCAGCGCCTGTTATTCAGTCATAAACCAATCTAAATGCACCACAGGCGCAGCGCTTTCAGAAAATAGTCTTTAAGCCCCGCCTTCCCCACTGCTTCTGTCGCCACAATGGGAACCGTGCCGATTTCCTGTCCATCCAGTTCATAAACCACTGTCCCCAACTCATCTCCGGCTTTTACGGGCGCTTTGACCGGTTCCTTTACATTAATCTTCTTCGTCACCTGGTTTAAATTAGCTCCCGTGGTGTCCAGATAGGTAAACGCATCTCCATAGTCACAGGACACCTTTTCTTTTACACCGCCCTCCACAGACAACGGATGCATCTTTTCCGGTTTTTCATCCCGGTAGAGCTGGCATTTTCCAAACCCGTAGTTTAAAAGCTTTGTGGCATCCTGGAAACGCAGCTTGGAATTTTCCGCCGCCATAACAACCGCAATCAGCTCCACATCATTTTTCTTTGCCGTGGCAGACACGCAGAACTTGGCATCCCCGGTGGAGCCGGTCTTTAACCCTGTCGTATACTCGTACTGCCGCACCAATTTATTCGTGTTGGTCAGCCCAAACTCGGACGTCCCTTTGTCCGTTGTATGGGTGATATTCTCCATCCAAATCATACAGTAGTCGTGAATCTGCGGGTATTTCGTGATAAGTTCCCGCGACATGAGGGCAATGTCCCGCGCACTCGTCAAATGCCCAGCCGCATCCAGACCGTTGCAGTTCACAAAATTTGTGTTCTCCATCCCCAATCCTTTTGCGCGTTCATTCATCTGCCGTACAAACTCTTCCTCATTTCCCGCTATGTATTCTGCCATTGCCACACAGGCATCATTGGCACTCGCCACGGAGATACATTTTATCATGGTATCCACATTCTGCGCCTCCCCTGCCTCCAGAAACACCTGCGAGCCGCCCATAGAAGCCGCATATTCTGATGTCGTCACCTCATCATCCAGAGAAATCTTTCCATCCGCAAGGGCGTCAAAAATCAGCAGCAAGGTCATAATCTTCGTCACACTCGCCGGCGGACGCGCCGTATCCGCATCCTGCTCAAACAGGACCGTCCCCGTGGAGGCTTCCATCAAAATGACAGACGGCGCGCTCACCTCTACCTGAGTGTTCTGTCCCGCTTCCTCCCCCGCCTGTTCTTCTTCATAGAGTATTTCCGGCGCCGCCGGCATCGCGCATACATCCTGGACAAACAGAAAGGCGCACAAGAGTATTCCCAGAGCTTTTTTCATAAAAATAACTCCCTCTGCTATATTCGTCTATTACCAATATAGTAAAGAGAGCCGCAAAATAGAACCGTAAAGAATGAGCTCCGCACATTCCGGCGCCCAAGCGCGGTTGCGTCAGCAGTCTGTTTCCCGCTTTCCTCCCGCAATCAAATCAGAACCACAGCATACTGTCCGATGAGGTCATAGAGTTCCTCAAAAGCCTCCAAATCCCGCTCCACACTTCCAAGCAGGGGGTCTTTTACACTCACCGTTTCCGCTTCTATATCATAGCCTGCAAGTACCACGCAGTGTTCTGTATCATACCAGGGAAACTCACTCTCCAGAACTTCTGATAAAATGGGAGTCTCCATATACATGGATGTCCACACTGCCACCGGGTGCCCTGCCGCCACGTAGTGCAGCAACTCCTCCATGGACTTACCCGTCAGATTCACCGCCTGCAGGGAGGAATCCTGTTCTTCCAAATAGGCATCGGCAGTCTTTACAATGGTGGGCGGAAAACATCCGGCGCCGGTAGGCGTTGCCGGGTCTCCCACGTACCCCTCGTCAAAATTCCAGTTTTCACTGTAAATAAGGTACTCATCCGCTATGGTCGTTTTCTCTAAATCGTATCCTTCATAGGAAAGCAGCATCGTCAGCGCCACAGACTCACATCCTGTTGGCAGTTCCGGTTCCTGCAGAATTGTCTCCACATCTAAAAGGACAGAGAGGGGAAGTTTTGCCTCCTCGATTTCCTCCATCATTTCCTCTAATTCTTCGGCAGTTCTTTTCCCACTCTCCTCATATTTTTCGGCGGAGGCGGACACGCCTTCTGTCTCTGTGTCCTGCAGGGAAATCTCCGCTTTCTGTGTGGTCATCTCCTGACAGCCGGTCAGTGTGACAGCAACTATCATTGTCACGCAAAAGTAAATCATTCGCATGTTTTTCATTCTTTTGTATTTCCTTCCTGTGATATGAAGTTATTCTTCCCCAAAATTGCTCTATCATCAACAGGTTTCACAGAAATTTCATCTTTCGTGTACGCGGATGGCATATTTTATGACGCCGTCCTCTTTGTTTTCGAAAATGTCGTATGCCTCCATGATATGAGCCAAATCCGTCCGGTGTGTAATCATGCAGCTTGTGTCCAGATTCCCCTTTTCAATCTCTCTTAAGATAGCTTCACAGTCCGCCGCGTCCACACCGCCGGTCTTAAATATCAAATTCTTCCCGTACATATCCGGCAAAGGCAGAGTCTGCGCCTCCTCATACATCGCCACAATTCCCACAACCGCATTAGGTCTTGCGATTTGCCACGCAAGCGAAAATGTCTCTGCCGCACCTGCCACCTCCAGGACAAAATCCGCTCCGCGCCCTTCTGTCAGTTTCCGTATCTCCTTTGCCACATCCATCTTTCGCGGATTCATGACCACATCTGCGATTTTCTTTTCTCTGACAAGGGAAAGCCTGCGCTCGTCAATGTCAATGGCGATGATACGCTTCGGATGAGAAAGTGCGGCACAGAGCATCGCGCAGATTCCCGTGGGACCCGCGCCGATGACGGCAACCGTATCTTCACTGCCTGTCTGATACATTTTCGCCGCCCAATATCCCGTGGAGAGCAAATCTCCGGTAAACAATGCCTGTTCATCGCTGACCGAATCCGGAATGAGTGTCAGTCCATTGTCCGCATAGGGAATCCGCGCATACTCTGCCTGCCCGCCGTCTATCCGGCAGCCCAGCGCCCAGCCGCCATGCTTGTCCTGACAGTTGTTGACATAACCCCTTTTGCAGAAATAACACTCCCCGCAGAATGTCTCCACATTCACTGCCACCCGGTCTCCCGGACGCACCTTCTTTACCGCGCTTCCGACTTCTCTGACTATCCCCACAAACTCATGCCCCAGAATCACGCCCTCTTTGGCGCGCGGCACGGCTCCGTGAAGGATATGGATATCGCTGGAGCAGATGGTCGTAAGCGTCACTTCCACCACTGCATCCGTATCCTTTTCAATCACCGGATTTTGACGCTCCTCCAGACTGATTTTTCCATTTCCGTGATATACGACTGCTTTCATCTTGTCTGCCCTCTCCTTTTTCATTTCAATGCCAGCCGAAAGTGCTCAGCTCGAATCATACCCATACGCTTATTTTACCACGCCGGTCTTGCCTGTGTATAGTATCGTTTTTGCCGCCGTTTTTCTTGATTTTTTTTCCAGTATGGCGTATATTTATCAATGGGGAAGTATAGCGTCTGTATATAGGCTTTCTTTACAAGAGCATACACGGTTAGTAAAGAGCTGGTACTGACGCCGATGGAATATAATTTGATAAGGAGGCAGTCATGGGGACCCGTACATATTATGAAATTCTTGGCGTATCCCGCGATGCATCGACAGAAGAAATCACCAGCGCCAAAAATGCACTGGCAAAGGTTTATCATCCGGACGCGAATATGCACAGTGATGTCGATACCACTGCATATATGCAGGAAATCCTGGAAGCATACCGGGTGCTTTCTAATCCGGACAAGAGAAAAAAATACAATCAAAAACTTTTCGGGAAAAAGGAGCGAGTGTTCCGCACTTATACAATGACCGATTTAAAAGAGGAGGATTCTGACATTCCTTCCTTTGTCACCTACTGGAACGCGGCAAGCAAGCTCGGTGAGACCATTGACAGAAGCGTCCGCCTGATGAATCCGAAGACAAAGAAAAAGAGCCTGCCGCAGAAAATTTTCAAAAAGATAGGGAAAAGCGCAAAAGAAGACTCTTTCCGCGCGGAGCAGCTCAATCAGCTCTCGCTCCAGGCAATCCAGTATATCACCATATTAAAGACAGCTAAAATTCCTATGGAGTACTGGAATCCGGATGCCATGAACTGGGTGCTCGTCCACTGGGGACAGCGGCAGAATACCGATTATCTCTCGCTCTTTTCCAGATACGACACCTTTGTGGAGCAGAACAAATCCAGTTCCGAGAAGCTCCGCCTGAAGAACCAGAACCGACATTTCCACAATAATCTGAAAAAACTGCTCTCCTACGCTTTAGAGGCGTAGGAGACATTCCTGTAAGAGGGCTTCGCAGCCCTCTTTTACGTCTGTGTACGTCACATCAAAATTTCCCGTATACCACGGGTCCGCGATATCCTCTCCCCTGCGCTCTGTAAAATCCAGAAGTTTGGATACCTTCCCGTCCACATCACCATTACCGATGATGCGGTTGATATTGCGGATGTTCCAGGAATCCATGCCGATAATGTAATCAAACTTGTCGTACTCCTCTGCCCTCATCTGGCGGGCGCGATGATCCCCGCAGGGGATACCGACTTCCTTTAACTTCTTCCTCGTACCGCGGTGAACCGGATTGCCAATCTCCTCGCGGCTCGTGGCGGCGGAGTCGATGTAGAACGAGGAAGAAAGACCAGATTTATCGACAAGGTCCTTCATCACGTACTCTGCCATGGTGGAACGGCAGATATTGCCGTGGCAGATGAAAAGTATTTTTATCATATCTGAAAATCCTCCTGAAATGCCTTGTTCTGCCCAGGTTTGCCGCGATTTGCCGGGTATGTAAATGCCTTTATGATTGTTAAATTTATCACAGAATAAGCAAAATGCGGCAAATCGGGGCAAGTTGAGGCTGTCAACCCTAGTAAAAACGTAGTAAGAATCGGGGTGTGTTACTACTGCAGATATTATACTATAACCCATATCCCGAGACAACATAGAGCCCTTTCGTTCATAGCAACCTTTGTTTTTGATACAAAAGCCAGAAAGCGTCATACCTGATTGAGTACCTCAATCGACAGGCAGGAACAATTTTTCAAAACGGCAAGCAGAAATTTCTATGTTCATTCCCCCTCCTACCATAAGTTGTCCATTATTTAAATAAATCAATAAGTTAAGTCTGCGTATATGATTGCACACAGGTTTTCATCTTCAGTTTTCCAAATTGCTGTTCCAGTATTTCAATATACTCCTTCTTTATATACAACTCTGTTCCACTATATAATGGAATTGCATTTCCAGGATACTCATTATCACCTTTATAACTTGATGACCATTTTTTCATAATAAAGACAATGTCATTTTCCTGATTGACGGCAATATATCTTCCATGCCAAAAATCAAATTCAATATGAACATTAAGCAGTTTAGAAACTGACCTTCCAGGCCACAGATAGTCTTCATCTTCTAATTCTCGATCCAATGTATTAATAAAATTAATTAGTGCTTTCGAATTATCCGAAATCATATAGATTTCCCCTTCTTCAACCGCTGTAGCTAAACATTGTTGGAACGGATTCTGATATTCTTCATCATCCTCGCCTATTATCCCTTGATATGCAAATACCAAAGACACCTGATGATAATCAATACGTCTTCTTGTTTCGGAGCATCCTATTAAAATGTATTCATCCACATCATTTCTGAAAAAAGGCTCACACGAATTATTCTTATCATACAGATGATTTCGAGGTTGCATTTCACGGCACTTAAATAATCTATACATTCCCTGATAGTCAGGCAGCAATCTTAGCAAATTCTGTGGAATCAACTCGGGTTTTCTTTCCCAAAAAGCTTTTTCAATGATTGCATGGAGCGCATATTGAATTACATATGATTTGTACACGGTATTTGTTTCAGGAATCTTGCTTGAGCCCCCAACAAATTCTTGCATTTTATCATTAAGATTCTTTGATGCATGTAATTTTTTATAGAGTTCTACATAGTTAATGCCACAAGTATCAACTACCTGCATAACCGGATCTCGATATACTGAATTCTTAGCGTATTCATCAGCTCCTTTTAGCGTCTTTTCTTTCCCAAGATCATAAAGTTGTTCTGCTAAATAAAACTCAATATCTTCCTGTTCCAAATAATCAGGTGCATGTTTATCAGCACACTTTAAAAGATAGCTCTTATATATTGTAAATTCCGAAAATATAACATCCAAAAGCAGATTTCTAGTTGGATATATAGCATTAATTGCGTTTATTATTCGATTTTCATTCAAATCTTTCAGATAATATCCATAACATCGTACTAAATCTGCGATCGCTATTTGTGTTACAAGATTATATTGTTCATAATTCTCTAGACAAAATACTATCGATTCCGTGAATTCAGAATAATTCTCTTCTTCAGCCGAATTCGCCAAATAAGCATAAACTGCTAAAAACGATTCCTTACCTCCATCAAGAAACCGCATTAATAAGCAGTTCCGCAGTTCTAATAGCTCATCCGTTTCTTCCCAAATATTATCAATAATATATTGATCAAGATTCGGAAAACGGAGCTTCATAATATCGAACACATTTCTCCAAATCGTAGTGATACTATCCTTTTCAAAACCATACGCAAAAAGTGCATTTAAAAGACCTTTTGTAATTCTGCCCGAATGTGAGATAATAACTTCAGGTAATTCGTTATAAAACGTGTCACGAGCCACGTCAAGACTCAGTCGTATGCTATTGAGAAATTCATCTTTATCAACTAAAGAGCTTCCCCATTCATATGAGTAAAGGTAAATTAACATATGAATTTCTGACATTTCTTTATCATCCAGTTCCAGCCGCTCAATAATTTGTAAAATAGTATCCTTATGTTTCTGACTGTACCTCCATCCACCAGCTCTAGTAATTATGAATCTCAGTATCTCAAGTAAAGCATCTTTATCATTCTGATAATTCTTAAGAAATTCACAGATATCTTGTATATCGCGCTCAATCAAATCATGTGTTTCAAACCATTTCTTTGCGTCCTCTGCGGTTGTGGCTTCAAAATGTATTTGATTGCCTTCAAAAACCTCAGTTGTTTTTTTACCATCTTTGTTGTCCATATGGTCAGATTTCTTTATATGGAAATATTCTATATATTGTGAAACATCGAGTCCTGCTGACTCAACTGTTAACAAGAATTCTTTGATACTTCCATCTTTCCACGAATCATTATCCGTCCTAAAATCATCAAGGATATTGAATCTTGAAACAATGTTGATAGCAAGTTCATTCATGCGACACTTAACCAACAATTTTTCATCGTTGCTTGTTTCTTCGAATATATGTTCCAGCATTCTAAATACAGATGTTGCTGCATCAATTATTCTTGGGCTCGTATCATTTGGAAGAGACTCAATTAATCCAATCACAATATCCAAACAACTAGAATCAGTGCAATACTTCTCAATAGCAGAACGTAACATACGCTCTACAACCCAACTTTTTCCAAACTTAATTTGTAAACTAGACAGAAATACAAGCGCATACCTCGAATCTGTCTCAAGCAATTTATCAAACCAATGGTTTAGGAAGTGCTTTGTTTCTCTTCCATCAGTATGATTCCAAAGAGCTATTGTCATTTTCGTTATCGTATCGCGTTCTTTCTCTGGTTTTTTTGCAACAGATTCAAAAAATATGTTATAAGAATCCATAATCTGTTCCAGAATAATATCCTTGTGAAATCCATATGCAACAAGATAACGTGTACACAAATCAAAATACTCTAAAGCCTCAGGCTGATTATGCTTTGATATAATACTTACAAATCGGAGCTTTGCTGCAGCTATACAGTCATATACCTCATTCTTTTCTATATTATCCTGAATTCTTATTAAATAAGGTTTTACAATTTCATAATTATGAATAGTCAGAAAATGAGATATTAATCCCAATAATTCAGCATCAGTTAATGGACCTCCCATGCTATGATCCAAACTTGTTCCAGTTTCATTATCAAGCCGTTCTAGAATATCTAACGCTTTCTTTAAATCCTCTACTTCTCCATTTTGGAAAATCAGCTTTACCGCCTGCTCATATGACCTTGTCAATTCATTCTGGAGAAAATACAAGTCGCAGGTACGTGGTTCTCCCTTGAAAACTTCTGTATCCTGTAGCAGTAGTTCCAAATTAGTAATCGCTGATTCACAAATAAATTTAGAATCCATCTGTGCTGTGTGTGCACACAATTCTGCCATCTTGACAGAGTAAATTATCCAATTATAGAACCAGTTAATATTTTCACATTCAGCAACGACTACCTCTATAGCTTTTCTATTCCCCTGCTCAGAGAGATAATATATTTGTGAGAATAATTCCTTGAATAACTTGATATCTTCTTCTCCTGGCATCTTCAGTTTTTTGATTTTTTCCCAGTTTCTAATGGTGGCTTCAAAGGAAACATCAGTTTGCGGATAATATCCAGTTTCAATATATGAAAGATAGTTTTTCCAATGAATCAGTTGTTGCTCCTCCGCAATTGAAATGATTTCATCAAATCCTATATAATCCTCTAGCTCATTATACGCAATCTCAATACACTGATTTCTTATTGAGTCCTTTTCTTTTTCTATTGCCTCCATAAGTTTAGGAATAATGCTAACTCCCTGCTCATCGAGATGATATCTAAAATAGTATTTAAAATCCTCAATCTCATACTGTTTAGCATCTATATCTAAATACAGTTCCCACCAAGGAGTAATGCCCGCTTTCGAAGAAATATAACATGCCAGTCTACCTGTTTTCCTATCAAAGGTTGGTTTTCCATCTATCTGCATTAACTGGTTCAGTTTAGAAGCACCCTTTATATCACATATTGCTTGAAAGTACTCTTCACCAGTACTCTCAAATTCGTTCATATCGTCAAGCATTGCCAATAATTCACCTGCTGTTACCAATGCGACTAAATTTCTAGTTCTACCTGCGCTTCGAATAATACAATTAAGATTCATTCGTATGCGTTTTCGTGAATAACCCTCTGAAACGGATTTAAGAACAAATTCTTTCTCAATCAAAGCGATATTATCATCATCACGCTTAACTCTATACAGCAGTTCCGGAAGATAATAAAACGATTTATCAAATTCAAAAAATGGTTTCTCCTGTAGCCAATCAGCAAGAATACCATAAACATTTCTCTCTAAATCAACCTTTTTATCCTTTAATGAAGATAACACAAATCGGCGGAAACTTTCATGATAAATTGAAAAGCCACCACTTAAAATATTTTCAATCAATAATGGGTGAAGCACCGATATATCACATTCTACAAATTCTCCATCTCCAGTAATTTCCATTAAATCATCTAGGCTAAGATAGAAATCTGCTCCACAAAGTGCATTAACTGTACGATTGTTATGAACCTTTTTATATAAATAGGAATAATACTCAGATAGACTGATATCGTAATCGGGTATTCCGTCAATTATTTCTTTATTTACATTTGAGTTTCGTAGCTGACGCAAGATATAACTGAGATACAACGCATTTCCCTGAGACTTTTTGAGGAGATATTCACTTATAGATGAGCAATCATCATCTTTGATAACATCATCAGTAATGTGAAAAGTCGCCATCAAGGATTGCACTTGCTTAATAGCCCATGGTTTAATTTCAAATACACAGTAGCTATTGTCCTTGAATTTATCAAGTGCATCTATTGGCTGCGATGCTATTATGACATAGCAGTTATTAGGAAAATGAATTCCCAACAGTTCTGATATGATTTCAGTTTCTGAACGTGAAATAAAATCTTTATGTAAATCATATTCTCTGGAGATATGATCGAGGCCATCTACTATTAAATAGAATTCTTCTCCAATGAGTCGAAGCAGATTTTCAAGTTCTGCTTTATCAGCCCCAAAGATTGTATTCTTATGCTCAACTAATTCTGGGTATTGTTCCACAATCTGTGAAACCAGATTGCCATATAAGGAACTTACATGTATTCTCTCAAGACTATTTGTGTCCTGCAATGACTGAAAGCAATTATAATGAATAACTTTACTGTTATCATTCTCAAGTTTATCTATGTATTCAGCGACAAGCCAAGACTTTCCAGATCCAGGATTACCAGTAATAATGACACGTTTTGAATCACATATTGTTCTGTGCAGCCTTTCAATCTCATCGTCAAGTATAACCTTATGCGCTGAATCCACTGGAAATCTTTGGTCAAATTTCCCATAATCCTTTATAAATCCAAGACGCCCCATTAATGTATTGGTATAAAGTCTATTACCCATCGCTCTGGAGTGCTTCACTTCTGTAGCAATCTTATAAACAACTTCTTCTAAGTTTAGATTATCATTTGGATATATTCCTATACCCAATTTCTCAACCTGCTTAATAACCACATTTTCGATTCCACCAGGGTTCTTTAAGTCCAGACTTGCCTTAGGCATTTCAAGAATAATTGTAAGTTCATTACAAAACGATAAAAAGTCTTCTCTATCAATATATCCTTCTTTAATCGCCGTATTAAACTTCCTCCACGTTTTGGGAGGCAGTTTTCCTTCCTGCCAAAACAAATTTCCATCAAACATAAATGCAACTGTTGAAAAAGGTAGGGACTGATCTTGAATGGGCTTTAAAAACTCCACAATCGGATCATCCTCCTTAGGTCTGTTCCACGCAAGGCATAGCTTTATCTGAGTATCATTTTCAGATTCTTTTCTAGTTTTCCAAGAAACAAAAAGATCGCATAACGCAGTATCATGTCCATTGCCATTTGAAAAGTCATCTTTAGTAAGTTTATGGGAGCTTTCATCATCAGAATACTTAATCTGAAATTCAGTGGTATTATTAGGCGTCTTTACCTTTAAATCGTCAAATTTATCTCCGCTGAAATCCTTACGATCAATAATTATTTCAGCATCTGTCTGACGAATCATCAGTTGTAGGATTATTGAAACAGTAAAATAATCCTGATATTCATATCCTTCATGGATTGCGCTCTGCATTTAATGACCTCCTCATATCAACACTAATAAATCAACTTTTTAATTCTTCTGTCAACGAATCATACATTTCCTTATGCACGTATAGTATGTTAAATCGCAAGATGTTCACAACCAATAATTTCTACAAATCCGATTTGTAATAATTATTTTACCATATCATTTTTTGTTTTCCCATCTTATATTCAAAAACGCTCTGCTTCGGCAGAGCGCCTTCATTTTTCCATATCAGCGGATACTCTCAATCCGCTTTGCTCCTTACTCGTGAAAAATGGGCTGCAGCCCACAGCCCATTTTTCAAATTGCCCGGAACATTTTCTGCGATACTGTTTTTTCTCCATCGACTTTCTCCAGTTCCTTTCTGGCATCCGCCAGTTCCTCCATCCGCTTCAACTCATCGGCGGCATCCTCCAGGCCGAGATGGGTATAGGTGTTCAGTGTCACGCTAATATCGCTGTGCCCCATCAGATACTGGAGCGTCTTTGGATTCATTCCCGCCTTCGCCATATTGCTGCAATAGGTATGGCGGCAGACATGAGGCGTTATGTTCGACATCTGAACTCTGAAAATATCGTTGTACCTCTTGACCATGTGGTTGAACCGCTGCTCCCAATGCATCGCCACCATCGGAAATCCTTCTTTATCCAAAAACAGGAATCCGGTATAGCCATCCACCATTTTTTCAAACCGTGGTTTTTCCCTGTCCTCCACAATCGCCTGGAAACACCGGAATACATCCTCAGTCATGGGCAGCTTTCTCGTTCCTGCATTCGTCTTGGTCGATTCAATGATTAGCCTCATGTCGGATGTCCTCTGCAACTGGTGGTCGATATTGATAATCCGGTTTTCCAGGTCAACATCCTTGAGGGTCAGCCCGCAGAATTCGGAAATACGCATTCCTGTGTGGAACAAGATGTAGACCACCTCGTAATACTTGCAGTAAACGTTATCGTCATGGACGAACTTTAAAAACTTCCGCATCTGGTCTTTTGTGATTGCCTCCCTTGTCACGCTGTCATTGACAACCACGGTTGCCAGTTCAAAGGAGAAGGGATTCTTATGCAGCATATCATCATCCACCGCCATCTGGAAAGCCGGACGGAGGATGCCCCGCACGGTTTTGATGGTACTGTACCCTTTTCCCTCTTTCTGCAGACTATGTCAAGGATAACCACGAAGCCATTATCGACCCTGAAGTGTTCGAAATAGTATAGCGAGAAATGGCAAAGTGGGACAAGGGCAAAAGTACCACAGCGGAGTCCACGCTTTTTCCACCAAAATCAAGTGCGGCGAATGCGGAAGCTGGTACGATTCAAAGGTGTGGCATTCCAACAGCAAATACCGCAAGACCATCTGGCAGTGCAATCACGAATTCGATGGCGACTGCCGGTGCCAGACACCGCATCTGACGAATGAGAAACCAAGCATAATCCCATAAACGCCCGAACGCCTCACTACTGGTTTTGATGCCAGCGGCTAGACCTATTTGTTATTTCATGAATTCATCCAGCGGCATCATCTGTATGCCGGTACTAAATCTTACTGGATAATGCTTTCCTTCGGAAATTGATTCTTCTGGAAGGACAATTCTATACTCTCATAATCAGCGCAAAATATATATTTCTCTGTCCCATTTTCTTTTACAGGTGGGCACGTCCTGCATTAAGTACTTCATGTACTCCATGTCCATTGCAACTCTTCCATCACCCGCATCTAAGCCTTTGTCAATGTTGAAATACTGCACTTGACCATGCTCAATTCGGTATCCTATCGAGACCACAACATCTTCAATAAACTGCTGTGGGTAGTCAATAATAGCCACTGTATCTGCGTTGGGGAAATGCTCACGAATCACTTTTTTTGTTTCCTCCGATAGACAGATGGAGTAGTGTCCTTCATAATCTTTACAGCAGTCTGAATCATAAACAGTGAACAAACAGAATACAGGAATATTCTTCGCAAACTCAAAATAAACAAGTGCGTTTGCCTTCATGTTAAACGCAGTTATATTACCAGTGTCGTGCTCTTGCATGGTCATTCTTTGTGCAAACATACGAGAGCCTTCCTCCAGAATGTTGCCCTGTCCTTTTATTTTTTTATCTTTTTCTATACCCCAAAATGTTTCGGCATTTGAACAGAACAAACTACCATCCACAAATTCTTCGATGTGTTTTTTCTTTCCGAACTTTAATAAAAATCTTACTTCATTCATAATCAATACCTCATAATAACTACGCCGCTTCTTCAAAGATTCGCTTCTGAGCCTTAAGGTAATTCTGGAGATTAACGATAGTTCCAGTATTCTTTGCACGAGAAGTCCTCAGTTCATCTTCGGTCAGCTCAACATCGTTATCCTTAGCCAATTTGATGGTGTAGTCGTAAATACGACCAACAAGAACCTCTAAATCCTCCGTGGTTAACTGGATGCTGATTTTCTCATAATCCTTATGCTTTTTCAGCTCTTCAAGTCTGACCATCAGCTTGTCAATTTTATCGATATCCATATTCCCTTCACGGATTGCATCGATATACACCCGCAGAGCTGCTCTGAAGTCTGTTACTACTTTTGGCTCATGATTCTTTACTTTGTTATACACCCAAACACCGGTACCAACAGCCGCAGCTCCTATTACAGCAACGATGGGTCCTTTTTTATGCTGCTTAACAAATTGGAGTGCTTTCACACCCAAGCCCTGTGCTTCCTCTGCCGCCTTCAAATCAATAGGCTTCAGATGCTTTACAATCTGGCCCTTATTCGAGCCAACGGCATAGCGCACCACGCTACCAATTCTTCTATATAATCCTGTTGCTAATCCCGTTGCAATGTCATCCGGGATAAAAAATGCGTCTTGTACTATTGGCATACCTTGTACCTCCATTTCTTATTCTATAACAGAGCTTGTTAATTTCGCATATTTATCGTTTCTCATTCGTTTGGAAGCAAGCTAGCACTTCAAGGGAATGTTTACCGATAGCTTCCGGTTCTTTGTTCAGGACCTCGCATACAAGCCTTAATACGTCCGGCGTAAGAAGCTCTTTCTTTGAAATCGTAGACATCTCACACCTCCTACTACAATATATTTATGGTTAATCTTCCTTACAGCCAGTAAGGAATTACCCATCTTGTTGCTTAAGCTGTTAGAATGATAAGAGCAATCGGTATAACGGAAACCTCCTTGGGCTTCGCGCCCGTGAAATATTCTGCTAACCTGCCCCTCATTCGCAGCGTTCGTTTTATGCAGGTTGAGCCGCTTTCAAGGCGCGTTCGTGTCACACCACAGTAGCTTGAATGGGCAATGAGTAAAACTGGCACTGACCAATTGCACTACAAGAGAAGGAGTGACAATTTTATGAACATGAACGCTATAGGTATTGATATTTCCAAACGAAAAAGCACGGTAACAATCCTCCGTCCCGGTGGGAAGGCTGTTGTAAAGCCCTTTGATGTCCCTCACCTGTCCGCAGATTTTCAATCCCTGATAAACCACATCAGGGAGCTTGATGGCGAAACACGCATCGTCATGGAATGTACCGGACGCTACTATGAACCTGTAGCTCGCCAGCTCTCCCATGCGGGCTTTTTCGTAAGCGCTGTGAATCTCCAGATTATCCGTAACTTCCAAGACCAGGACAATCCTCTACGCAAAGTAAAGACCGATAAGGCGGATTCTGTAAAAATCGCACGGTACACTCTTGACAGTTGGGATAAACTGAAACAATATACTCTTATGGATGAACTACGTTCTCAACTAAAACCATGAACCGCCAGTTTGATTTCTACATGAAACATAAAACTGCTATGAAAAACAATCTGATCGGTCTCATTGACCAGACCTATCCCGGTGCCAACACTTATTTTGACAGCCCTCCCCGCGAGGACGGCAGCCAGAAATGGGTGGATTTTCTTGATACCTATTGGCATGTGGATTGTGTCCGTAAGATGTCCCTTAACTCCTTTACAGACCACTATCAGAAGTGGTGCGCCCGTAAGAAGTACAACTTCAGCAAATCTAAGGTCGAAGAAATCTACGGAAAAACGAAGGAGCTTATTCCCGTACTTCCCGGACAGCTTTACCAAACGTATCATCAAACAGGCGTTCGAACAACTAAACACCACATCGCAGACCGTTGAACAGCTGCGTTCTCTTATGAATGAAACGGCTTCCAAGCTGCCGGAATATCCGGTTGTCATGGCGATGAAGGGCGTAGTTCCGTCTCTCGGTCCTCAACTCATGGCTGAGATTGGAGATGTGGCACGTTTTACTCACAAAGAAGCTATCACGGCATTTGTCGGTGTAGCCCCTGGCGTATATGACTCCGGGGATTATTCCCAGAAAAGCGTACACGCTTCCAAGCACGGCTCGCCGGTTCTGCGCAAGACTTTGTTTCAGGTCATGGACATACTGATCAAAACCAAACCGGATGATGCTGTTTATCTATTCATGGACAAGAAACGTGCGCAGGGCAAGCCCTATTACGTGTATATGACTGCTGGTGCCAATAAGTTTTTGCGTATTTACTACGGAAGGGTGAAAGAATATCTTGCCACTCTATTTTTGGAGTTGCACACTTTTTATATACTCATTATCCGATGCTTGTAGCGCTCCCATTATTCCGCTCTTTCTTCACTTTCTACTTATCATACTCAATCCTGAAATAATCAAGATATGCCTTATATTTATCCTGTGCCGTCAGACAAGTATCTGTCAGATATCCTTTTTCATTACTCCACTCTTTTAAGCCCCGATAATAGAACAATTTCAAATTATCATCGATAATAAACGGAACGACATTATATTTCAGGCATTCTTTAAACATAATTAGTCTGCCAACTCGACCGTTACCGTCCTGGAAAGGGTGTATCCTCTCAAATTTAACATGGAAATCCAGAATATCCTCGAAAGTCTTTTTATCTTTCCCATTGTATTCTGTCAGCAGTTTTTTCATCTTGTCTGCAACATCTTCCGGCATTGCTGTCGGCATACTGCCAACTTCATTTGACCTTTTCTTATAATTCCCAACTGCAAACCATTCCAAGCGTGAATCACTGGTTCCGGATTTCAAAACTAGATGCAACGCTTTGATAAACTTCTCAGACAGTACGGATTTTGCATTATCAATAATCATATCAATACAGCGAAAATGGTTGGCTGTTTCAATCACGTCATCCACATTCAATGTTTCATTTTCTACACCGATGGTATTTGTCTCAAACATATATCTTGTCTGTTCGTGAGTCAACCGGCTGCCTTCCATATGATTGGAATGATAGGTTAAATCAATCTGTGTCTTATGATAAATTCCACCGAAATATTTACTTTTCTTTTCTTCCTGAAGAATGGAAAGCAACGTTTTCGGCTTGTTCTCCTTCTGATTTGCTCGTAAAGGCTTGGTTGCATCTTCCGGTACACTCCAGGTCTTTCCGGTAAGAAACGCCCCCAGAACACGTCCGTGCGCACAATAATTACGAACACTTCTCTCCGATATACCCCATTTTTTTGCTGTCTCCGCAACAGAAAGGTATCGCATCTAATATCCTCCGCCTATTTCAATCTTATATCTTCCAACCCGTTTACAGTTCCCTGGTTTTATATACATAATAGCCTTCATAGTAATAGCTGTGGTCAATGCCCTTCATATAGATTTCTCTATCATTTACATTGTCTGTAAGAGCATTTTTCAAAAGGAACTTAATTTCTATATCTTTAATCGGGCTGCGCTCCATGGCAAGCAAATAATCTTCCTTATCCACTTTACTCCAATCAACAACATATCCGATTTCTTTTTTCAGCATCAAATCCAGCCAGATTCTTGTACTTCTGCCGTTCCCTTCCCTAAATGGATGAGCCGCATTCATTTCTACATATTTTTCGACAATTTCATCAAATGTAGACTGAGGCATTTTGTCAATGCTCTGCAAAGCTGCATCCAGATACATCAATGGAGCAAAACGGAAATTTCCTTTTGATATATTCACCTTTCGAAGCTCACCGGCAAAATCATATATTTTATCAAAAAGATATTTATGAATCTTGGCGAGGCTTTCAAATGTTCCGGCTTCTAAACTTTCCAAATATCCACTTTCAAACATTTCAACCGCTTTCTGCTTGCTGATTTTTTCTTCTATTCTTGCTAATTCCGCTGAATCTGTAATTCCCAGTTTGTTTTCAAGCATTACCTTACCTCACATTCACACCAAATAATCTGCTTTAATTCCTATACTAAGTATACCATATCATCGGCAATTTTAATACGCAAAATCACTTTATCATTTTATTTTTTGCCGTTTCGGGACAAAATTTAAGCGAGAGGCCTCTTAAAACATTCCGCTTTACAGCTATCATTATCTCCTAATCCTTTACCCCGAGTAATCGGGATGCGCGTTTTTTCTTGCGCAAGAACGATACAATAAAGAATGATACCCTCTCTTTATAAGAGCACACACGGTCGATAAAGAGTAAATTTTGCGTCCTATTGCCGCGATTTCACCTCTAATGTCCCCGGATATCCACATCCGCAAAAAAGGGAATTCCGTCTCCCCAGGAATAGACCATATAATTCCCTTTTTCATCCGCTTCTTTTGAAAATTTCAATTTTCCATGCCCGAAAGTCTCTATCTTCTGCCCTTCCTGGATTGCTACAATATATTCCCATTCCTTTTCTCTGTAGTCCGAATAATAGGACTCCAATTCCTCCAGTGAAAGCTCGCTCTCTATCAGGATGGCTCCAAAGTATTGCATTCCATTGCCGTTTCCTGTAAATTTCCCCGCATTAGAAACGGAATCAATCAATTCCGTCTTTTCCGGAAGCGGTGTCTCTCGCAACTTTTTTTCTATCTTATATGCAGTGTAATTATTTACCAAAGGGATGGAAATAAGAACCCCTGCCAGCAGAACGGCTGCCACTGCCCCGATGATACTTAATTTTTTCAAACCTATGACTCCTTTTTATGTTTCCCTTCACTCATAACCATGTTCTTCGTTTCCTGACACGAGCCACCGCCGCGCCTTTTTACTGACAGGCATCGTATTCCCGTGTTCCGCCGCGTACTGCATGCAGGACTGCGCTTTTTTAGTCTCTCCCAGTCTTTCATAGCATACGCCTGACAAATACTGTCGAATCACCTCATTGTACGGAAATTTTTCTCTGCCGTTTTCCAGCAGTTTTGCCGCTTTTTGAAATTGGGACTCTAACATATATTTCTCAGCGGTTAAAATTCGGTTCTTCTGAAATACCGCGTCTGCCTCATCAAAAAACTCCCGAAAACCTTCTGCGTCCTTCTTCTGATAACACTGTGCCAGCTTGAGATTTGTCCGTATCTTTCGGTACATTCCATTGTCTTTCTCTCCCCGCCACTCCTCACGAAGATATGTGTCTGCTTCCTCATACTTCCCGCCAGCTATGAGCGCCTGCACGTATTTCTGCTGCGCCAGCGAAAAGCAGGTCTTCTGGAAGCCTGTAAACTTCAATGTTCTCCCATAAGATACGAAAAAGGTCATTGTCTCCAGGTAAGCACTGACATCGCAGTCCTGCAGCAATATGCTGTCGAATCTTTTCAAGTCCGTCAAAAGCCGGTAAACGGTATCTGCTATCCCCGCAAGCACTCCCACCGCTGCACATATAATCAAAAGATATCCATGGGCGGTGACCCAGCCGCTTTCCGTTGCCTCAAAGAGAACCTTATGGACCTTATGGGGAAACGGGTTGCCTAAAAAAAGACTCACCGCCGCCATCATTACAAAAAAGACAAGTACTGTGATGACCACGCCGCGGATTCTGCCTCTTTTTTCCCTCTCATATAGTTTCTTTATCTGTTCTTCTCTTTCTGCTCCTGACATGTTTCTCACCTTCTCCCTTATCCATACTGGATTTGTCTCCTCCTCCGTCTTCCTGAATCCAGAGAAGGGTTTTGTTTCAAAACCTTTCTCACTCAGATTTCTTTTTTAAATATTACATCAGTAAGAATTATGTGTCAAGTTTTATCTGTGCCATTTGGCAAGAGACATTTTATTGTGTTTCAAGCTAATTGTCCGCGGAGATAATTTGACTTTCCATCTCAAATAGTATACTATTTTATTACATTCGTAAGATATCGGGAGGAATTTTTTATGACAAAACTGCCGCAGATTTCCGAAGCCGAGTTTGAGGTGATGAAGATTGTGTGGAGCCATGCGCCGATTAACACCAACGAGATTACAGAGCGTTTATGCAAGACTACGTCCTGGCGTCCGAAGACCGTGCAGACACTCATCAAACGCTTAGTGTCCAAGGGCGCGCTCGCCTATGAAAAGCAGGGCAGAGTGTTTGTCTATACGCCGCTGGTTAAGGAACATGAGTATCTCGACCAGAAGAGCCACTCTTTTCTGGAGCGTTATTACGGTGGGAATCTTACATCCATGGTCTCCGCGTACATTGAAAATGACCGTCTCTCCGGGAATGAGCTAGACTCTCTTCGCGCTCTTCTTGATAAGGGAACAAAGAAAGGAGGCAGTCAGGATGGCTGATTTCGCGATACGTTTTTTCCTCTGCAATCTTTTCTTAAGCGGTATCATCGGACTGTTCTTTGCCATCCGCCATCTGTGCAGAAATTTGCTTTTTGGCAGATGGATGTACCGGCTGTGGTTTCTGCTGCTCTTTCTGCTCGCCGTGCCTTTCCTGCCCTTTTCCGAAAAGGGATTCTTTCCCATTGCCGCAAACGGATTTTCCCGCATTGCCTCGTACCTTGAGAGCATCTCCGCGAACCGGGGATTAGGAGCTGGACATACCGTCAGCGGTACATCCTTGGAAAATCTGACCGGAGGCTTACGCGGCTTGACCGATTTCACTCTGTCCGTGGACAGTGTAAATGGGTTCCATGTGGGATACCTTCTTCTGGGAATCTGGGGCTCGGGTATCCTTTTTATGACATGGATGGTGATAAAATCCGCCCTTCGCCTGCGCGCCCTCAAAACGTCCGCGCTTCCCCTTGAGAATCCCGAAATCCGCAGGCTCTGCCAAAGGTGTCAGAGAAAAGCAAAGATTGCACGAAAGATTCCCGTCTACAGCACTGCCTATTTAAATTCTCCTGTCATCACAGGAGTGATACGTCCTGCCATTTATCTGCCCCTCCACCTGCTCTCTGACTGTGGAGAAAAGGAACTTTCCTATATTCTGATGCACGAACTGGCGCACTACCGCCACAGGGATAATCTCGCCAATTATCTGATGACTCTTGCCTCTGTCCTTTACTGGTTCAATCCTCTTGTCCGGCTTGCCTTAAAGGAAATGCGCAGCGACCGGGAGATTGCCTGTGACATCACGGTTCTGGAGCTCTTAGATGAGGATTCCTATCGTGATTACGGGCATACTCTCATTAATTTTGCAGAAAAGGTTTCTCTGCATCCCTTCCCCTTCTCTGCGGGTCTTGGTGAAAATACAAAGCAGATGAAACGCCGGATTTTAAATATCGCCGCTTACAAAAAACCCTCCTTTTCTAAAAAGATAAAGGGGCTCGTTTCCTTTCTGCTGATTGGTCTCTGCCTGTTTGCCTCTGCCCCCTTCCTCACTGCCAATGCCCGGGCTGATGTTTCTAATCTGGATGGCAGTCATTATCAATGGAATCTTTCCCATAAAGCGGTCACGAAGATAGATGGCGCCCCTTTCTTTGGCGACTATGAAGGAAGCTTTGTCCTCTATGATTCTGCGAAGGAGGATTGGTTCATCTATGATATGGAGCGCGCCACTTTGCGCAGAGCGCCCAACTCCACCTACAAGATATACGACGCCCTCTTCGGGCTGGAGGAGGGTATCATAAGTACGGAGGATTCTCTTATCACCTGGGACAAGAAAACTTATCCCTTTGAGACATGGAACGCTGACCAGACCCTGGATTCTGCCATGGAATTCTCTGTAAACTGGTATTTCCAGGAAATCGATAAAGAAATGGGTAAAGACTGTATCCTGCGTTATCTCAAGGAAATCGGATATGGAAACGCGAATATGGGCGGCAATCTTTCTTCCTACTGGCTGGAATCTTCCCTTCTGATTTCTCCGGCAGAGCAGGTAGAACTTTTATACGCATTACACAGCGGGCAGTTGGGATTTTCTAAGGAACATATCGACACTGTAAAAGATGCCATCCTGGTGACCGCTTCTGATACCGGAACTCTCTACGGAAAGACCGGCACCGGGCGGGTGGACGGCAGCGATGTGAACGGCTGGTTTGTCGGATTTCTGGAGACAGAGGGAAACACCTACTATTTTGCCACAAACATTGAGGCAGAAAAGAACGCCACCGGAAGCAAAGCTGCCGATATCACCCTCTCCCTCCTGTCCGACCTGCTCCACTGACTCGTGTACTGTCTCATCCACATTCTGCGTCATTATACTGAAAGCCAATGAGACAGTGCACCAGAAAGCCGGCGCCTACACTTTTTCCGCAATCATATCGATGAGCCGCGCAGTCTCCTCCCATCCCAGACAGGGGTCGGTGATGGACTGCCCGTACACGTGGTGTTCCCCGATATCCTGGCGTCCCGGCACAAGGTAGCTCTCCACCATCACGCCTTTGACTAATTTCTTCAAATCCGGATTGTAGTTCCTGCTGTGGAGGACTTCACTGACAATTCTGGGCTGTTCTTTATACTGCTTGCCGGAATTGGCGTGGTTGGTATCAATGATAACCGCGGGGTTTTTAAGCTCCTGCTTTGCGTACATCTCCTGCAGGCGCACCAGGTCCTCATAGTGATAATTGGGGATGGTCTTTCCATACTTGTCCACACCGCCCCGCAGGATGGTGTGTGCCAGCGGGTTCCCGCTTGTCTTGACATCGCATCCCCGGTAAATAAAACGGTGAGGGAGCTGTGCCGCGATGACGGAATTGAGCATCACGGAGAGGTCGCCGCTGGTGGGATTCTTCATACCCACCGGAATATCCATGCCGCTGGCTGTCAGCCGGTGCTGCTGGTTCTCCACAGACCGCGCTCCGATTGCCTCATAGGAAAGCACATCATCTAAATAGCTGCGGTTCTCCGGGTAGAGCATCTCATCCGCCGAGGACAATCCGGTCTCTTTCATCACTCGGATGTGGAGCTTGCGGATGGCAATGATTCCTGCGAGCAAATCCGGCGCCTTATCCGGGTCCGGCTGGTGCAGCATCCCCTTATAGCCCTCCCCTGTGGTGCGGGGTTTATTCGTGTACACTCTCGGAATGATGAGCAGCTTGTCCTTTACCTTATCTGCAAGTCCTTTCAGGCGGTCCACATACTCACACACCGAGTCCTCATTGTCCGCGGAACATGGTCCGATGATAACAAGAAAGCGGTCTGATTTCCCGGTAAAGATATCCCGGATTTCTCTATCTCTTTTTTCTTTGATTTCTTTTAGTTCCTCCGGCAGCGGATATTCCTGCTTTAAACTATCCGGCAGCGGCAATTCATGGTTAATTTTTATAGACATTCTTCTTCTCCTTTTCTGCGTAATCTCAAGTAGTAAATACGGAGTTTTCCTACCAGTAGGGTAAGATATCTCAATACCGGCTCTGTGGCGATGGCAAACACCACAAACAACATGATACATTTCGTGGACATCCCCGTGAGAGCGAACAAATCATTCAGATACAGGCTGCAGAACAAGAGCCCCGCAATACTGCCGAAAAAGATGGCTGCTCTCAATTTGTTTAATGGCGCGCTGATGGTGTATAAAATCATAAATCCGACGATTGCCAGGAGCATGGTTGCGGCAGTGGAAATATCTGTGGCATTTACCCCGAAGGTCTCTCCGAAGACGACTAGGGCTCCCACCGCCAGCGCATCGGTCAGTGCCGCGGGCAGTGCTTTTAAAAATACATTGGTCAAAAATTTCCCTTTGATGATATTCTTGTTCGGCTCCAACGCCAGGAAAAACGCCGGCACACCGATGGTAAACATACTGATTAAGGAAATCTGTGACGGCTCCAGCGGATAGGTGAACATAAATACCACAGAAAACAGGCTTAACAGGAAGGAAAAAATATTTTTCACAAGGAACAGGCTCGCCGAGCGCTGAATATTGTTTACCACCCTTCTTCCTTCTAAAACCACCTGGGGCATACAGGAAAAATCGGATTCCAGCAGTACAAGCTGGGACGCCTGTGCCGCCGCCTCGCTGCCTGATGCCATGGCAATACTGCAGTCCGCATCCTTTAACGCCAAGACATCATTGACTCCGTCTCCTGTCATGGCAACAGTCCTGCCCGCTGCTTTCAGCATATGCACAAACTGCCGTTTCTGGTTGGGAGTCACCCTGCCGAACACCGTATTGTTGAGGAGCGCCTCCTGCATCTCTTCCGGGCTCTGTAAGGCGGAGGCATCCACAAATTTCTCCGCGCCCTTTATCCCCGCCTGTTTCGCGACCTCTGACACAGTCACCGGATTATCTCCAGAAATCACTTTAATCTCCACGCCCTGCTCCGCGAAATAGCAAAACGTCTCCGGCGCAGCCTCACGGATGGGGTTCGCCAGCAGGATATAAGCCAAAGGCTCTACGCCGTGATGGAGCGCTTTCCCGTCAATCTCTTCGTCATACATACCGAACACAAGCACACGGGCGCCTTTTGAGGCGTGTTCCATGATTTTCTCCTCGTAGAGGGGATATTTTTCCCTTAAGACAAACTCCGGTGCGCCCAGTACATAGGCGCCCTCCGCAAAGGTCACACTGCTGTATTTGGTGGCAGAGGAAAACCCGGTCTTCGCAAGAGGCTGTTTTCCCGAAGAGACCGTGAAAAAGGCTTTGACAGCCTCCATGGTGATATTATCACTGCTCATGGCAGCGGCAAAATCTCCAATCAATGTACTCAAAGGTTCCATCGTCTCCTCGTCGTACTCTTCGGTAGGGATGAGTCCCTGCACTCTCATAGTATTCTCCGTAATTGTCCCGGTCTTATCCACGCACAGGACATTGACCCGCGCCAGAGTCTCGATGCATTTCATGTCGTGCAGCAGGACCTTCTTCTGCGCGAGACGGATGGAACTCACCGCCAGCGCTACACTGGCGAGGAGATAAAGCCCCTCCGGAATCATACCGATGACCGCGGCAACCATGGAGGTGACACTGGAGCGGAATTTCTCTCCCTGCAGAAAAAACGCCTGTCCAAAAAGCACCAGTCCGATGGGGATGATGGCGATACCTACACATTTTACCAGCTTATCCAGAGAACGAATCATCTCTGACTGCTCTCCCTCCTGCATCTCCTTTGCCTGAATGGTCAGTTTGGAGATATAGGAGTCCTCCCCTACTTTGTCGAGGCGGGCATGACACTGTCCGGAAATGATAAAACTGCCGGACATCAGCTTATCCCCTCTTCGCTTTGTAATCTCATCGGACTCTCCGGTCAGGAGAGATTCATTGACCTGTACCTCCCCGGCACAGACTTCCGCATCCGCACAGACCTGATTTCCTGCCCGGAAAATGACAATATCGTCCAGCACCAGTTCCTCGGCATCGATGTTCCACTGCTTCCCGTCCCGCACTACGATTGCATGGGGAGCGTTTAACATCGTCATCTTGTCCAGCACTCTCTTCGCCCGCACCTCCTGCACGATACCGATGAGTGTATTGGCGATGATGACGGGCAAAAAAGTCAAATCTCTAAAGGACCCAACGATGCACAGCAGCACCGCAAGACTTACAAAAATCAGGTTGAAGTACGTGAAAACATTCTCATGTATGATTTCTTTTGTCGTCTTTGACGGAGGGTCCACCGCCCTGTTCGTCCAGCCGTGCAGACGATGCTCCTGCACCTGGGCTGCGGTAAGTCCCATCCTGTATTCCGGGCAGTACCGGGTGGTGGGAATCCGCCTGTCTTCCCGTTCCTCCTGCACTGCCTTTCTCTTCTGTCTTCGTGCCATAAATTCTGCTACCTTCCTTCATATATAAATTACAGTATATTCTGTTTTCAAATCGATTTCTGTTCGCGGTCATACCATCTTAAAAGCCGCATTGCCACATAAACTATGGCGGCGTAAATCGGTTTCTCTGTTATTCTATCACAATAACTCCTTGTTTTCTATTCCCATTTCCCTTATAATAATACAAGTATTTAAGCAAAAGTTGCTATCCACATTCCTGACTCCAAATTGGCATCAGCGGTTTACGTGCAGGCACGACACCTCTGTTGACAATTTAGAATCGGCTGTGAATAGTAACTTTTCAATACAAGTATAGATAAAAAGTTGGGTTATCACTATGAGATTAAGAAGCAAACTTGCGATTAAATGCGCAAAAGGGGCAAGCACCCTCATCAAAAAATTGAACCGCGGGAGCGGAGTCACCTTCCCCGGTTATGTTGCCCGTCTCATTGACCCGGACATCTTAAGAGAGTTATCCGGTCAGATTCGGCAAAAAACCATTGTCACCATGGGGACCAACGGCAAGACCACGACCAATGCTATCTTATACCAGGCATTGAAATCTGAGGGCGCCAAGGTCATCATCAACCGCACGGGAGCCAATATGTTAAACGGCATCATCTCCGCTTTTGTGCTCGCCACAGACAAACACGGACATCTGGATGCGGACTTTGCCTGCATCGAGGTGGATGAGATTGCCTCCGTGGGCGTACTGCCCAAACTTCAGCCGGACTGTGCCCTTCTGACAAACATTTCCCGTGACCAGCTGGACCGTTTCGGTGAAGTGGACATCACCTACAATAAGCTGATGAGTGCAGTAACAAGTGTTCCTAAAACAACACTCATCATCAACTGCGACGATATCCTCTCCTATTCTCTGGCGGAAAAGAGCGGCAATCCCTTCGTCACCTACGGCATCAGTGAGCAGATTTTCGATGACATCTCCCGCTCCGAGATACGGGAGAGTATTTTCTGCCGCAACTGCGGGAATAAGCTGGACTATGATTTCTTCCACTATGGGCAGCTGGGTATCTACCACTGTCAGAAATGCGGATGGACCCGCCCCGAACCGGATTACACCGCGCAGGACATCACACTGAAGGACGAGGTCTATGCCTTTGACATGGATGGAATCCACATCGACTCCACAGCGCGGACTCCATACAATATCTACAATACCCTTTCCGCCTACACTGCCCTCAAGACATTGGGCGCGGGGTGGAAAAACTTTAAATCCATGATTGAGTCCTTTGATTACGGAAACAACCGGGAGAGCATTTTCACTGTGCACGGCGCGCGGGTACAGCTCCATCTGGCGAAAAATCCCATCGGCTTCCAGCAGAAGGTCTCCCTTGTCCTCAAGGATGAAAAGCCTAAGGACATTATCATCCAGATTAACGACACCTACCAGGACGGCGAGGATATCTCCTGGCTGTGGGACGTGGATTTCCAGTATCTTGCCGACAGCAACGCCAAATCCATCACCACCGCCGGGACAAGGCGGCATGATATGGGACTGCGCCTCAAATACGAGGATATCCCCTGTGAATCTACCACAGACCTTCGCGCCACCATCTTAGACCGGGCAGAGAACGGCACGAAAAATCTCTATGTTATCGTAAACTACTCCGGTCTGTACCGGACCAACCATCTGCTCACGGAGCTGGAAAAAGGCATGGAAGGAGGCGAGGCTTCATGAAACTGACCATCGGACATTTATACCCGGACCTTTTAAACCTCTACGGCGACCGCGGGAACATCCAGTGCTTCCGCAAGCGTCTCACATGGCGTGGAATGGAGGCTGAAGTCATCCCCTTCTTGTCAGGAGAAGCGATTGATTTCTCAAAGCTGGACATCGTACTTTTGGGCGGCGGCTCTGACCGCGAGCAGGAACTGGTCTGCAATTACTTGAAGGACATCCGTGAGGATTTCAAAGACTATGTAGAAAACGACGGCGTTGTCCTCGCTGTCTGCGGGGGCTACCAGCTTCTCGGCAAATATTACAAAACGGAGAAGAAGACCATCGAGGGGCTCTCCATCCTCGATATCACCACCGAGTGGCAGCCGGAGCGTCTGATTCGCAATATTGTGCTCAACAGCCCCCTGTTCGACACTCCTGTGGTGGGCTTTGAAAACCACGGCGGGCGCACCTATATCGGAGACCATACCCCCTTCGGCAAGGTCTTCTACGGACTGGGAAATACCGGAAAATCCGGCTATGAGGGCGTGGTCTATAAAAACGTCATCGCCACCTACCTCCACGGACCGCTCCTGCCGAAAAATCCCCAGGTATGCGACTATCTTCTGGAGCGGGCATTGAAGCGCAAATACGGTCCTGAGGTGACACTAAAGCCTCTGCCCGATGAACTGGAGCACAAGGCGAACCAGTATATTGTGGACCGCTACAGCGACAAAAAATATATCCTCAAGGAGACCATCAAACGGCACACATAATCGTCTCAAAGGTAATCGTAACAGACAAAGATATTTGTAAATAGCCGGCGGCAGAAAAAGCGTAAAACGCTCCTCTGCCGCCTTTTCTATCTTCTTATCCTCTCTTGCGCCATGCAAGTCTCACTGCCTTGAGAATCTGGATAATCGGTATATTCAATGCCGCCAGACCGTACACGGTAAATAACTGCCCGGTTGTCAGTGTCTGTACTTTAAAAATACTGTGCAGAGCCGGAATCATCACCACAGATGTAATGAGCGCAATGCCCAGCACAAACGCTCCAATCAGATATACATTGTTCACCAAAGCCTTTGTAAATACCACCGGTCTGTCCGATTTGCAGTTAAATCCGTGGAATAACCTTGCGCAGCACAGGGTAGCAAACGCCATGGTGCTGGCGAGCAGTGCATTTTTTCCATCCCCGTAACCAATCATAAATGCCACCATAGTCGTCACACCGATGGAGAGTCCCTCTGTTCCTACTTTGATAAGAAAATCCCTGGTGAGGATGGACTCATTCATGGGTCTTGGCTTCTCGTTCATCACATCTTTATTGTGCGGTTCCAGTCCCAACGCAATTGCCGGCAGGCTGTCTGTCAGGAGATTGATAAACAGCAGATGAACCGGCGCAAACGGTACCGGGAGCGCCGCGATGGAGGCATACAGAACTGCCAGTATAGCTCCAAAGTTTCCGGACAGTAAAAACTGGATGGCACTTTTGATATTCCGGTATAAATTCCGCCCATTTTCGACAGCTTTTACGATGGTGGCAAAATTATCGTCCGTGAGCACCATGGCAGCCGCATCCTTGGACACCTCACTTCCGGTAATTCCCATCGCCACACCGATATCCGCCTGTTTCAGAGCAGGCGCATCGTTGACACCGTCTCCTGTCATGGATACAATATTTCCCTTATCCTGCCATGCACGGACGATGCGGATTTTATGCTCCGGCGACACCCTCGCGTAGACAGAGATACCTTCCACAAAGTCTTTGAGTTCTTCATCGGACATAGAATCAATCTCTGAACCCTCGCAGGCTTCTGATTCCTTCTCAAGTATTCCGATTCGCTTGGCGATTGCCGCCGCTGTCACCTTGTGGTCCCCGGTTATCATGATTGGGCGGATTCCCGCGCTCTTACACTCTGCCACTGCTGCTTTGGACTCTTCTCTTGGCGGGTCCATCATGGCGATGAGTCCCAGGAAGGTCAGATGTTCTTCCTCCTCGACGGTCAACTCCAACTCATCCGACACCACTTTATACGCAAAGCCCAGCACACGCAGTCCCTCTCTGGAGAACGCCTGGTTCTGCGCCTCAATCTTCCTTCTGTCCTCTTCTGTTATGGGGCGGACTTCTCCGGCAATCTGGATATAGTCCATGCGGGACATCAGTACATCCACCGCGCCTTTCACTAGCATGGTGGGAATTCCCTCCATGGTGTGTTTGGTAGACATCAATTTTCTGTCACTGTCAAAAGGATTTTCGCTCTCCCTCGGATATTTCTCTCTTACATCCTCCGGACAGACGCCCAGCTTCGAACCAAGATTGATAAGCGCCGTCTCTGTGGGGTCACCCACTTCCACACCGTCTGTATTGCGGGAGTCATTGCAGAGGATACTTGCCAGAAGCAGTCTGCTGTGGGAAGGATTTTCAACCTCCACATCCTCTGCCGGGATACAGGTCTCATCCACATAATAATGTTCTACCGTCATCTTATTCTGGGTCAGAGTTCCTGTCTTATCCGAACAAATGACAGAAACACTTCCCAATCCCTCTACAGCCTGGAGCTTGCGCACAATAGCGTGTTCCTTCGCCATCTTCTGTGTCCCGAAGGACAAAACGATTGTGACAATCGAGCTCAGTGCTTCCGGGATTGCCGCCACCGCCAGTGCCACCGCAAAAAGGAAGGCATCGCCGATGGCATCACCGCGGAATACACTGATGCCAAAGAGAATTCCGCAGAAAATCAGAATCAGGATGGACAGCTTCTGCCCAAACTGGTCCAGATTAATCTGAAGGGGTGTCCGCTTCTCGGATGTGGTCTTTAAGAGACTGGCAATCTTGCCGACCTCTGTCTCCATTCCGATGCCTGTCACCACAAAAGAGCCCCTCCCGTAGGTGACAAAACTTCCGGAGTACACCATATTGACGCGGTCCCCCAAAGGCACATCGCCTTCAATGGTATCCATCGTCTTCTCCACGCCAAGGCTCTCGCCTGTCAGCGCGCTCTCATCCACCTTAAGGCTCGCACATTCCAGGAGCCGTCCGTCTGCCGGGATATAATCTCCCGCATCTAACATCACCCGGTCTCCCACTGTCACCTCGGAAGAAGGAATAGGCACCACATTTCCGTCCCTTAACACCTTTGCCTCCGGTCCGGAGAGCTTTTTCAAACTCTCCAGGGACTGTTCTGCCTTGACAGTCTGCACCGTCCCCAGAATTGCGTTCATGGTGATAACAACAAGGATAACGACCGTGCTCTCCACATCTCCCAGAAAACCGGACACAATTGCCGCGATAATTAAGATGATGACGAGAAAATCCTTGTACTGTTCAAGGAAAATCTGCAGGGTGGTCTTTTTCTTTCCCTCCACCAGAGCGTTTGGTCCGTATTTCTCCTGGTGTTCTTTTACCTGTTCCGTGGTAAGCGGCTCCAGAGAACCATTGATTGTTTTCAGAGCATCTTCCCCTGACATCTGATAATACTTTTCCATTTTAGAAACCTCCTTTTCTGGCGCAATGCACGGAGTTCTTTTTATTTAATAGAGAACAAAGTTTTCTATCAAATAAAAAATGAGACCTTCATTGCACGCTAAATGCAATAAAAGTCTCACTGTTTAATCACGATACGGATGGCAGCCCATCGTACTGACGACATCGCAAACGTTTTTCAACGCCAGTTACTCCCTTTTACAAAAGATACTATAATGCATTTTTTCTCTGCTGTCAATTCTATTTACAATTTTTTCACATTATAGTATTTCCTGTCAGGAACGGGCTTAAACCTGTCACAGCCGATTTATCTGTGATTTCCCGCGCACTTTTGGAGACAGTCCAGAGAACTCTCCTTCTCTGTCATCCTACACGATACCCTGCGCGTTCATAGCGTCTACGACTTTCTCAAATCCGGCGATATTCGCTCCTACCACGTAATTGCCTTCAAAGCCATATCTCTCCGCAGCCTCAGCCATGTTGTGGCAGATATCTACCATGATTCTCTTCAGCTGATTGTCTACTTCCTCAAATGTCCAGCTTAAGCGCTCACTGTTCTGTGACATCTCCAGTGCGGAGGTCGCCACACCGCCTGCATTCGCCGCTTTACCCGGAGCAAAGAGCACACCGTTTGCCTGCAGGTATTCTGTTGCCTCCAGAGTAGTTGGCATGTTCGCACCCTCTGCCACCGCGATGCAGCCGTTTGCCACAAGCGTCTTGGCATCATCGATGAGCAGCTCATTCTGTGTCGCACAGGGAAGCGCGATATCTACTTTTACAGACCATACGCCTCTTCCTTCGTGGTACTCAGCATTCGGACGGTAAGTCTTGTACTCTGTCAGACGTTCTCTCTTGATTTCCTTGATTTCCTTCAAGGCTTCCACATCGATGCCTTCCGCGTCATATACCCAGCCGTTGGAATCGCTGACTGTCACGACCTTCGCCCCCATCTGCTGCGCTTTCTGCGCCGCGTAGATTGCTACATTTCCGGAACCGGAGATGGCAATCGTCTTGCCCTTGATGTCGTGTCCGTTGAGCTTCAACATCTCCTCTGTCAGGTAGAGGAGTCCGTATCCGGTCGCCTCTGTACGTGCCAGAGAACCGCCGTAGCTTAAGCCCTTTCCTGTGAGCACGCCCTCGGACAGTCCGCGGATGCGTTTGTACTGTCCATACATGTATCCAATCTCTCTTGCGCCTGTTCCGATATCTCCCGCCGGAACGTCTGTGTCAGCGCCGATGTACTTGCAAAGTTCTGTCATGAAGCTCTGGCAGAACGCCATCACTTCTCTGTCAGATTTTCCTTTCGGGTCAAAGTCAGAACCGCCCTTACCGCCGCCGATTGGCAGCCCTGTCAGGGAGTTTTTGAAAATCTGCTCGAATCCCAGGAATTTTATAATACCGAGGTTGACGGATGGATGAAGGCGCAGACCTCCTTTGTACGGTCCAATCGCACTGTTAAACTGTACGCGGTATCCGGTATTCACCTGTACCTGTCCGTTGTCATCTACCCACGGAACACGGAACTTAAGCTGTCTCTCCGGCTCTACCAGTCTCTCAAGGAGCGCATCTTTACGGAACTGCTCTTCATTCGCCTCCACAACTACGCGAAGTGACTCCAGCACTTCCTTGACAGCCTGGTGAAATTCCGGCTCTGCCGGGTTCTTCTTTACAACCAGTTCAATTACCTCATCAACATATGACATCCTCATTTACCTCCTGAATATACAAAATAGCTGGCAGACAACGCTGCCAGCTTACGTTGACAAAATTGCCTACTCGTTTATTCTAAAAGCTGTATGCAACTTTGTCAATAAAAAATTTCAAATATTTTACAACTTTAGCACTTCATTCCGTCAAAATCAGCATGGTTGTTTTTGCAGTATATTGCACTTTTTCCTGTAACTTTTTCTATCACTCCGCTTTTTCACTGTTTCCGCCTTTTTAATTTTTGCAGGATTTTATTTTCATTTATTCATTTTTCTCTTTTTTCAGAATTCACCATCAAGATGTTTTCCTTCGTTCCCGATAGACAATCGTAGCAAAATCCAGTAAATACGCGACAATGATAAGCAATCCCAATGTCTCGCCGAATTTCCTCGGGATGACATTGACAATCCGCTCCACCATCTTTTGCAGGATTCCAAACAATATCAACGTATAAAATCCCCATGCGATGGTGCTCTCCAGACACAGGATACCTTTATAGTTAAAGGGCTTGTCCCTGTAATCCCACCATATCTCGCCAAACACTCTCTGCATAATCTTCGCCGTGATAAACTCTATCGTCGTAGCAAGGACCGCACCCATCAGAAACAGCGCAACCTTATTATGACTGTATGGCGCCAGCACAAAGAAGACCGTCAAAGCCCCCACCCCGTAGATGGGACAGCAAGGTCCTCTGGAAAATCCCCGGTTTGTCAATTTCCTGTTGCAGATAGACATATAGATAGACTCCACTACCCAGCCCAGTATGCTGTATGTTAAAAACCACATGATAACATGGTACAAATCTCTTCCAAAAATCACTTTATTCCACATATGTACGCTCTCCCTTCCTGAAAGCAGGCATATTTTAATCCTTCCTAAAGTACAAAGCGGGCAAGCCCGCTTCAACTTTCCTCCCCCTCCATACCCCGGGGGTTAAACACTTTGCGCCCCGTGGAGCGTTTTGTTTAATTAGGAAACGCAGTTTCCTATTAAACAAAAATAGCGTGTTGAGATTCAACACGCTATTTATCTGCACATTAATTATATTTACGTTTTCTAGCGGCTTCAGATTTTTTCTTACGTCTTACGCTTGGTTTTTCGTAATGTTCTCTCTTACGAATCTCCTGCTGAATGCCTGCCTTCGCACAGTTTCGTTTGAATCTGCGCAAAGCACTATCTAACGTCTCGTTTTCTTTAACGATTACATTCGACATAGTCTCACACCTAACCTCCCCTCCAGCCTTGTATTGTGCATCATACGACTGTTCGGGTATATTTATTGCACTACATTAGATTATATCATATTTTTCATCTCAGTCAAGAATTTTTTGAAAAATAGGAAAAATATGCATAAATCTGTCATTTTCCGGCATTATTTTATCTGTTCTGCCAGTACCTCTTTGACTTTTGCAAGGGCATCCGGGATTCCAGCCGGGTTCTTTCCGCCAGCCTGTGCCATGTTCGGACGTCCACCGCCACCGCCACCTACACAGGAAGCGATTGCCTTGATCAGGTTGCCTGCGTGAGCACCCTTCTTCATTGCTTCATCTGTTGCTGTAGCCATCAAGCTTACCTTGCCGTTCGCGCTGGATGCGATCACGACCACACCTTCTCCGATCTTCTCCTTGAGCTGGTCTCCAAGGTCACGCAGTCCGTTCATGTCCATATCTTCTACGCTGACAGCAATCACTTTTACGCCGGCTACTTCTTCTACCTGATCCATCACATCACCCATGGCATCTTTTGCAAGCTTGCTCTTCAGGCTTTCTACTTCACTGTGAAGTTCTTTGTTCTCAGCCTGAAGGTGTGCGATCTTCTCAGATACAGTATCCGGAGTTGCTTTCAGGAGCTTGGCTGCTTCATGAAGCAACTGTTCCAGTTCTCCATAATAATCCATCAGTCCTTTGGATGTAAGTGCTTCGATACGGCGTACCCCTGCTGCCACACCACTTTCAGACAGGATCTTGAATGCTCCGATCTCGCTTGTATTGGCAACATGTGTACCACCGCAGAACTCAATAGAGTAATCTCCCATATTTACAACACGGACGATGTCGCCGTATTTCTCACCGAACAGAGCCTGTGCTCCGGTCTTTCTTGCTTCTTCGATCGGCATGTTCTTAATGACAACCGGCAGAGATCTGGAAATGCTTTCATTTACCATATCTTCTACTTTCTGCAGTTCTTCCGGTGTCATTGCCGAGAAATGAGAGAAGTCGAAACGAAGTCTCTTGTCGTCTACATAAGATCCGGACTGTTCTACATGTGTACCAAGTACGGTACGGAGTGCTTTCTGAAGCAGATGGGTCGCACTGTGGTTTCTTGCACAAAGCACACGTCTCTGCGAATCAACGGTCAGAGTAACCTGATCTCCAACCTTCATCATACCCTTTGCCATATAACCGATATGACCGATCTTGCCACCAAGCATCTTCTTCACATCTTCCACAACAAATTCACCGTCACCGCATTTGATCACACCGTGGTCGGCTTCCTGTCCACCGCTTGTTGCGTAGAACGGAGTCTCATCTACAAAGATGGTTCCTCTCTCACCGTCAGAAAGAGCGTCTACGATCTCATCTTCTGTGGTAAGTACCGTAATCTTCGATTCATATTCCAGATGCTCGTATCCGACAAACTTAGAGGTTACAGACGGATCGATGGATTCGTATACGGTTGCATCTGCTCCCATGTAGTTCGTTGCCTTACGTGCTTTTCTTGCAGTCTGGCGCTGAACTTCCATTGCGGCTTTAAATCCCTCTTCATCAATATCTATACCTTCTTCTTCCAGGATCTCTTTGGTAAGATCGATCGGGAATCCATAGGTATCATATAATTTGAACGCATCTTCTCCGGACAGAGTCTTTGTTCCTTCTTCTGCCATCTTTTCTTTCATCTCATTCAGAATGACAAGTCCCTGGTCGATGGTCTTCTCAAACTGCTCTTCTTCCTTGCGGATGACATTCATGATAAAGTCTTTCTTTTCTTCCAGCTCCGGATATCCGTCTTTAGAGCCTTCGATCACAGTTGCAGCAAGATCTGTAAGGAATCCCGGTGCAATGTTCAGAAGTCTTCCGTGACGGCATGCACGGCGGAGAAGGCGGCGAAGAACATATCCTCTTCCTTCATTAGATGGCATAATACCATCAGAGATCATGAAAGATACAGAACGCACATGGTCTGTGATTACACGCAAAGATACGTCTGTGCTTTCATTATCTCCATAAGATACTCCTGCGATCTCACATACCTGGTCACGCAGTGCTTTTAAAGTATCAATATCGAACATAGAGTCTACATCCTGTACGATACATGCAAGTCTCTCAAGTCCCATACCGGTATCAATATTCTTCTGCTTCAGTTCGCTGTAGTTTCCATGTCCATCATTGTCGAACTGTGAAAATACGTTGTTCCAGATCTCCATATAACGGTCACATTCGCAGCCTACTGTACATCCCGGTTTACCGCATCCGTATTTTTCTCCACGGTCATAGTAAATCTCTGAACACGGACCGCACGGACCTGATCCATGCTCCCAGAAGTTGTCTTCTTTTCCGAAACGGAAAATTCTCTCCGGTGCAATACCAATCTCTTCGTTCCAGATCTTCCATGCCTCATCATCGTCTTCATATACGGACGGGTACAGACGATCCGGATCCAGTCCAACCACTTCTGTCAGGAATTCCCATGACCAGTGGATCGCTTCTGTCTTAAAGTAATCACCGAATGAGAAGTTACCAAGCATTTCAAAGAAAGTACCGTGACGTGCAGTCTTTCCTACGTTCTCGATATCTCCTGTACGGATACATTTCTGACAGGTTGTCACACGGCGTCTCGGTGGGATCTCCTGTCCTGTAAAATATGGTTTCAGCGGTGCCATTCCTGAGTTGATCAGCAGAAGGCTGTTATCATTGTGCGGCACCAGCGAAAAGCTTTTCATTTTTAAATGACCTTTGCTCTCAAAAAAGTCAAGAAACATGCGTCTAAGTTCGTTAACTCCGTAAGCTTTCATCTTTATCCTCCTCGCTTCTATCAGCTAAATTCTAATTATAAAGAGATTTTGATGGCTTGTCAATATAATGGAATTTAAAAAGGAACCGCATTTTCTGCGATTCCTTCTTTTTTCCATTCTACTTAGTCTCTGAATTCTTTGCGTCTTTTCTTTTGCGAAGCTTCTTGCCTGCAAAAACCCCTCCGACTGCAAACACTCCGATAAAGAGCATCTTCAATACCGTAGAGATCAGTGTTGAAAAAAATGCCATCTTGTCATGCCTCCCATGCTATCATTTTCTTTTCTCCTTGATTTATGCATATTATAGCATATACAAAAAAATTTTCCAAACTTTTTTAGCATTTTCACATACAATTTCGACCTTTTGTATCTGTCTTGCAGTTCCTACTCCACCATGCCAAAAAATTTCTGCGCATAGTGTACGGACTGCATGGCATCTTTTCCATAGAAATCTGCCCCGATCATATCCGCGTAATCCTGGTTCAGAACAGCCCCGCCTACCATGACTTTGCAGTCCGGTTTTTTCTCTCTTAAGAGTTTGATCGTCTCTTCCATGCTGACTACAGTTGTGGTCATCAGCGCACTTAGGCCTACCAAAGTGACATTCTCCTCAACTGCTTTTTCTACGATTGCCTCCGGCGGCACATCCTTTCCGAGATCGATCACATCAAAACCATAATTTTCAAGAAGAACTTTCACTATATTCTTTCCGATATCATGGATATCACCTTTTACGGTGGCAAGGATGATCTTCTCCTTCTTTTCTTCTTCCTGTCCGGATGAAGCAAGCACATCCTTGATAACCGCAAAGGCAATCTTCGCAGCATCCGCACTCATCAGAAGCTGCGGAAGGAAGACGGTTCCCTTTTCAAAACCTTCACCGACTACATTGAGTGCCGGGATCAGTTCCTCCTGGATGATATCCAGCGGTTCCCTCGTACCGATCAGGTCACGGGTAATATGATGCGCCTCTTCTTTCAGCCCTCTCTCGATCGCATATTTGAGTGTCATCTCAACGCCTGCAGCTTTTGGTGCATTTCCGGCTGCTGCAGCTGCCTGCGATGCCTGGACTGTCACCGTCTCTGTGGTTCCCGCATAAGTACTGATATAATTCGTACAATTTTCATCAAAGCCCATCAGTGCATTATAAGAACGATAAGCTTTCATCATATCTTCTGAGGATGGATTGATGATTCCTGCCGTCAGTCCGTTCTGCATTGCCATCGCATAGAAATAGCTGTTGACGATCGGGCGCCTTGGAAGTCCAAAAGAAATATTCGATACTCCAAGAACGGTCCTGACCCCGAATTCTTCCCGTACTCTCTTCAATGCTTCCAGAGTAACCTTTGCCCCGTCTTTTTCCGAACTGATGGTCATGGTCAGCACATCGATCACGATATCTTTCTTGTCGATTCCGTATTTGGCTGCTTCGTTGATGATCTTACCTGCAACACGCACACGACCTTCTGCATCCTTCGGAATCCCCTCTTCATCAATGGTCAGTCCGACAACCACACCGCCATATTTCCGGACCAGAGGAAAGATTTCGTCCATAGAAACCTGCTTTCCGTTTACAGAGTTGATCATCGGCTTTCCATTGTAGATACGCATTGCACGTTCCATAGCCTTTCCATCTACTGTGTCAATCTGAAGTGGAAGACTGGTCACGCTCTGCAGTTCTTTTACAACTTTTTCCATCATGGCAACTTCGTCAATATCCGGAAGTCCTACATTGACATCCAGAATGTGCGCGCCCTTATCCTGCTGTGTGATCGCTTCTTTCAGGATGTAGTCCATATCTTCATTTTTCAGTGCTTCTTTGAATTTTTTCTTTCCGGTCGGGTTGATTCTTTCTCCGATGATACGCGGCATATCATCCAGGATCACAGCCTGTCCATAAGAAGATACGATCGTATCATGCTTTTTCTCGATCTCGCGCAGCGGAAGATCTTTGCATTCTTCTACCAGCTTTTTAATATGCTCCGGTGTCGTTCCGCAGCATCCGCCGATCACACAGGCTCCTTCTTTTACAACCTCCTGCATGATCCGGGCAAACTCATCCGGCTCTACATCGTAATACGTTTCCCCGTTCTTCTGCTTCGGAAGTCCGGCATTTGGCTTCACAATGATCGGAAGGGAGGTATATCTTCTTAAATCGTTCAGGATTGGAAGCATCTGTTTCGGCCCAAGTCCACAGTTCAGCCCCAGTGCATCTACGCGGAGTCCTTCCAGCATTGCCACAACAGAAGGGACATCCCCACCTGTCAGAAGCTTTCCTCTTTCATCAAAGATCATGGTTACAAATACCGGAAGAGAAGAATTTTCTTTTGCTGCAAGAATGGCTGCCTTTACTTCATAGGTGTCACTCATGGTCTCGATATGGATCAGGTCTGCACCGTACTTTTCTCCATAGCGGACGGCTTCTGCAAATGCTTCATAAGCATCATCAAAATCCAGATCTCCCATTGGTTTTAATAGCTTTCCGGTCGGTCCCATATCCAGTGCCACATAAGTCTCTTTTCCAATCTGCTCTCCTGCTCTTTTTGCATTTGCAATCCCTGCACGGATCACTTCTTCAACCGTATATCTGTCATCATGAAATTTGCAGACATTAGCGCCAAAGGTATTTGCAAGAACCACATCACTTCCTGCTTCGTAATATCTGCGGTGAATCGCTTCCACCTTTTCCGGATGTTCGATGTTCCAGGTCTCCGGAAGTTCTCCCGGTGCAAGTCCTTCTGCCTGCAGAAGAGTTCCCATTCCTCCATCTAAAAATAAAAGTTCTTTTCCCAAACGTTCTCTGATATTCATACCCTACGCTCCTTAATTTCTTCTGTAAATGCAGTCCTTCTTCTCACATACTTCGCAGCCTTTGATGTGGCATTTTTCCTGCGTATCACTGATCCCAATGATTGCAGTCACCGATTTTGTCGGTGTGAGCATATAGCTGTCTGTCATGGTAAGTCCGATCTTCTTTGCCGTATCCAGCATCCGTAAGATATCGTCCTGATGATGGATATCAAAATCACCGTATCCCGGACTGAATCTCGGTCTGAGCCATTCATTCTGTGCTTTTAACTCTTCTCCGATCGAAAGCTGCAGATCGTCACAGTACTCCTCCAGATATGCAGCTGCGCATGCCTGCAATACGACAGATTTCGCCATATCTGTCAGTGAATAACGTTTCATCAGTATATCGACACTGGTACCGAGTGTTGCGCCAAATACAACTGCCCCTTTGCAACCTCTGAGATTCTTTCCGAGACTTCTGCTTTTAATATTCATTTTTCCGATCGTCACCTGGTCTTCTCCTGTAACTTTACAGTCAAAAATGCGATAGACGGATTTTGCCTGCGTAGTCTGATCGAGCTCCCCGAAGGAAACATCGATCAGCGCAAGCGTCTGTTCATCTACCGCATGTCTTCCATATCCCAGATAACGAATTGCTTCTTTCGTTCTGGCATCTGTCATCTTTCTTATGTTCCTTTATTTTACGATTTCTGAAAGGTTCTGCATGATTGCAGCAGCTACTTCCGGTTTATTCATCGAATATACGTGGATATTGCGGACTCCATTTGCAATCAGGTCAATGATCTGGTCGGTCGCATATGCAATTCCCGCTTGCTTCATCGCTGCTGGATCATCTCCAAAATAATCTACGATCGCACGGAATCTCTGCGGAACAGCAGTTCCTGAAAGGGCACAGCTTCTTGCAAGCTGCTTTTTCGTTGTGATCGGCATGATTCCCGGAAGCACCGGTATCATGATTCCCTGTTCACGGATACGATACAGAAAATTATAGAAAATATCATTATTGAAAAACATCTGTGTGGTAATAAAATCCACTCCACAATCTACCTTTTCTTTGAGATAACGGATATCATCTTTCTTGTGTTCCATCTCTACATGTCCTTCCGGATAACATGCAGCTCCGATGCAGAAGTCTCCCATTTTTTTGATGTCTTCGATCAGTTCACAAGCATGAGAATACTGTCCCGGAAGCGGAAACTGTCCATCCTGTGGGATATCTCCTCTGAGTGCAAGGATATTCTCAATCCCTTCTTTCTGAAGCTGTCCGATAACCTTATGTACCTCTTCCTTGGTTGAGGACACACAAGTCAGATGTGCAAGTGCCGGAATCTTCAGGTCATTCTTGATATGACTTGCAATCTTAACCGTATTCTTACTGGTTCCACCACCGGCTCCATAGGTAACACTAATAAATGACGGGGTAAGTTCTGCGATCCCATCCGTTGCTTTTAACACGGATTCAAAGCCCGCATCCGTCTTCGGTGGAAACACTTCAAAGGAAATATGTACTCCGTCTGCTTTAATTTTGTCTATAATCCTCATAATGAATGTTTCTCCTCTGTAAATTTTTTCATTTCATGATACCATATTTTCCGGTAAATTACCAGAATGCATTTTACATATTTTCGTAAAGTTCTTCGTAAAGCTTGGCTGAATTCTTCCATGAGAAGTCTTTTTCCATACCACGCTCTACGATCTTGTTCCAGTCACGCTTCTTGTCATAGTAAATCTGTTCTGCATATCTTACAGTTGCAAGCATCTCATGCGCATTGTAATTGGTGAAGCTGAATCCGGTTCCGGTCTTCTCGTATTCGTTGTAAGCTTCTACAGTATCTTTGAGTCCGCCTGTCTCTCTTACGATCGGCACCGTACCATATCTCAGACTCATCAGCTGGCTCAGTCCACATGGTTCAAATAATGACGGCATCAGGAATGCATCACAGGATGCATAGATCTTGTGAGACATCGGCTCTGAATAATAGATCTGTGCAGATACCTTATCCGGATACTTCCATGCGAAATGACGGAACATGTTCTCGTATCTCTCATCTCCGGTACCGAGTACGACGATCTGAACCGCATCCTGGCAAAGTTCATCCATCACACAGTCGATCAGGTCAAAGCCCTTCTGGTCGGTCAGTCTGGATACGATACCGATCATCATACGGTGCGGATCTCTCTCCAGTCCGAGTTCTTCCTGCAGCGCCATTTTATTTTTCACTTTCTCCTTGCGGAAGTTTTCGACAGAGTAAGTTCTTGCAATGTTGGTATCTGTTGCCGGATTAAAATCACCGTAATCAATACCATTGACAATTCCTGACAGGCAGTTTGATCTTGCCTGCATCAGTCCTTCCAGCTTCTCCCCGTAAAACGGTGTCTTGATCTCTTCCGCGTAACTGCTGCTTACCGTTGTCACACGGTCAGCGTAGACAATTCCGCCTTTCAGATAGTTGGCATCGTCATATGCTTCCAGCTTATCCGGTGAGAAATAGTATGCCGGAAGTCCGGTGATATCCATAACCGTCTTCTTATCCCAGATACCCTGGAATTTGAGGTTATGTATGGTGATCACAGTCTTGATTCCACGGAAAAACTCATTGTTATAGCGGAAATTATCCAGATAAATCGGAACAAGCCCGGTCTGCCAGTCATGACAGTGAATGATATCCGGTCTGAAATCCAGAAGTGGCAGTGCACTTAAGGCTGCTTTTGAAAAGAATGCAAACTTCTCAATATCGTATGCAATATCACCATATGGCTTCGAACCATTAAAATAATATTCATTGTCTATGAAATAAAAAGTGATTCCTTCGTACTGAAGTTCAAGAAGCCCTACATACTGCTGTCTCCAGTTCAGATCCATATAGAAATGAAGTCTATAAGAAAGTTTATCTTTCCATTCGTCTTTCATGCACATATACTTTGGAAGCATAACACGTACATCGTATTTATTCTTATCAAAATATTTTGGTAGTGATCCCACTACATCGGCTAATCCTCCTGTTTTGATAAACGGAACTGCTTCAGATGACACAAATAATACTTTTTTCATTTAACACCCTCCTTACTCTCGCGGCTTATTTATAATTATACCTCAATTTCATTCGTTTGAAAAGAATTATCTGCGCTTTGATTTCAGTCTGATCGTGTCTGCGACCAGAGCAATAAATTCAGAATTGGTCGGTTTTCCTTTCCCGTTACTTACTGTATAACCGAAAAGAGCTTCTAAGGTATCCAGCTTTCCCCTGCTCCATGCAACCTCGATCGCATGGCGGATCGCCCGTTCAACACGGCTCGATGTGGTCTGGTTCTTTTTCGCGACTGTCGGATACAGGATCTTTGTGATCGCATTTAAAACTTCCATATCGTCAACCGCCATCAGAATGGAATCCCTCAGATAATGATACCCTTTTATATGTGCCGGGATTCCGATTTCATGGAGCAGTTCTGTCACCTGTGTTTCCAGGTCCTCCTCAGAAGGTTCCGCATATACGGTATAATCTGTGTAAGGCGTTACACTCTTTTCCGCATGTCCGGAGCTTTTGATCCGCTGAAGGATTGTTTCATTGCGAAATGGTTTCAGGATGTAGAAGGCTGCTCCTTTTTCGAAGGCATCTTCCGTGATCCTCTCCTGTCCAATCGCAGTTACAATAATAAAATTCGGCTGTTTCTTTACTGTTTTATCTGCGCCTATCATTTCCATCACACTGATTCCATCCATTTTCGGCATGATCAGGTCAAGAAGTACAACGTCAGGCTGTTTATCTCTTATAATGTGATAAATATCTTCTCCGTTCCTGGCTTTTCCCACCAGTTTGAGATCTTTATCACTTTCTACAATTTCTCCTAGTAAATTCAACATTCTTTCGTTATCGTCAGCAATCGCTACATTCAGTTTTTCCATAAAGCCTTTCCCCTCCTTAAAGTGACAATTTGCACTGGAATGTAACCTATTATAACCTTCTGTATTCTGCGAATACAAGCAAATGGTGTCGCAGAAATCTGACAAGGTTCGCATATTTCAATCTTTTTTCAGATTTTCCAGCATGTTTTCGATAAATATTCCGTATCCTTTTGTCGCATCCTGTACGAAAACATGTGTCACTGCACCTATAATCTTTCCATTCTGCATGATGGGGCTTCCACTCATTCCCTGCACAATCCCACCGGTCAGTTTAAGTAACCGTTTGTCAGTAACCTGAATTTCAATCCCCTTGTTCACCTCCCTGGCATCCAGGTCAACTTTTGTGATTCTGACTGTATAATCTTCTGTCTTTCCGCTTACTGCACAGCGGATATACGCCTTTCCAACCTGAATTTCTTCCTTTGCCACAGCCGGATAAGCTTCTTTGCTGTCAAATATTCTCTCAATCCTGTCTAATTTCCCATAAATCCCTGTCTCTGTGTTTGTAGTAATCGAACCTAAAATATTGTAATGATTGTAGACAATGATCCCTTCCATCCCTCCGGGATTTCCGTTCTCACCTTTTTTAATATTCTGAATGCTGGTATCATATAATCTTCCCGTTGACATTTCGATCAGTTTGCCGGTATCTACATCATGTATTCCATGTCCCAACGCACCGTATTCACTATCCGCATTCAGAAAAGTGATTGTGCCGAGTCCCTGCGCGTTATCACGCACCCAGATTCCAAGTTTATATGCCCCGCCTTCATCTTTTGTCGGATGAAGTTGTACATCAATATACACTTTTTTTCGACGAATGTGTAAGATGACGGACTTATTCGATAATTTTTTAACCCGTTCGATAAGCTCAGATTTATTATAAATACTGTCAGAATCAACTCCGACAATATAATCTCCCTCCTTCACCAGATGCTTCGCCGGATTCACACCGATCCCATCTTTTCCCTTAATTTCCTGCGTCCCCAGCACCATCACGCCATCCGTCTCCATATAGATCCCAACCGGCATCCCTCCCGGAATCAGAAGGTTTCCCGAAAGTTCACTGACCGAAGCCTCCCTCTCCGCTTTCTCAGCCCGCCATTCCCTGTAGCAATAGCCGCCTCCTATAACCACAATTACCGCTAATAACACACTTAACATTTTCCGATAACTTCTAACCGACATTACACACCCCTTTTTCCTCCCTAAAATTCCGCAAAAAATAAGGCAGGATTTTTTCTCCTGCCTCTAGTATGTGCTCAATCTTATTTTTTCAAACCGGATGCCAGAATTTTCATCTCCCGTGCGTTTTCCAGCACCACATCCGTAATCTTTGCGCCTCCAAGGATCCTTCCCAGCTCCTGCACAGATTCTTCCCCGTCAAGCTGCCGGATCTTGGTCTTTGTCATCTGATCTTCCACCCGTTTTTCAATCAGGTAATGAGTATCTGCCATTGCAGCGATCTGTGCCAGATGCGTAATGCAGATCACCTGATGTTTCCTGCCGATCAGGCACATCTTCTCAGAAACCTTCTGTGCGGTACGACCGCTGATCCCCACATCGATCTCATCAAAGATCAGTGTCTCGATCTCATCTTTATCCGCCATGACTGCCTTGATCGCAAGCATGATGCGGGAAAGTTCACCGCCGGATGCCACAGTTGCAAGCGGTCTTGTCGGTTCACCCGGATTCATAGAGATCATAAATTCCACCTCATCCGTTCCTTCTACTGTGTACCCGGAGGTTTTTGAAAACCGAATTTCAAAGCAGACATCTAGGAAATTCAGATCCTGAAGTCCTTCTGCGATCTTTGCCTGCAAAAGCTTTGCCTCTTTTTTACGGATCTTCGACAGACCCTCGCATTCTTTTTGCAGACGTTCCTCTGATTTTTTCAGTTTTCCCTTTAATTCATTTAAATATTCATCATAATTTTTTAAAATCAGGAGACGCTCCTCGTCATCCGCCTTATGCTGCAGGATTGCCTCTGCCGAATCTCCGTATTTGACCTTCAGATGATTGATCTGGTTCAGCCGGCTCTCCGTCTCATAGAACTGTTCCGGTTCAAAGGAAAGACTGTCCAGATAACAGCGAAGCTCGCGCCCGGAATCCCCGATCAGATTCTCCACTTCGACCAGCTGTTCATACAGTTCTCCCGATTTGTCATCATGTTCTGCCGCCACAGCCGCCGCACGTACTGCCCGTCCGATCGCTTCTGTCGCACTTATACCGCCTTCTCCTGCTGTATACAGATACGCCTCTTCCAGATTCTCTGCGATTCTTTTCCCCTGCATCATCCGCCGGTAATCTTCTTCTACCGACTGGCATTCTGCCGCAGTGATTCCTGCATTTTCAATCTCATCAATCTCAAATTCAAGAAAAGAAATCTCTTTGGCTCTCTCAGCCTCGTCTTTATCGGCTTCCTTAAGTTCTTTTTCCAGCCGGCGGTATTCCCTGTATGAATCCGCCACTTTTTTCTTCCATTCTCCGGCTTCTTTTGCAAATGCATCCAGAATTGCCAGATGATTTTTTTTATATAACAGTGACTGATGCTCATGCTGTCCGTGAATATCGATCAGAACCTGGGCTGCTTCCTTTAGCCGCCCCAGTGTCACAGTCTCTCCATTGATCCGGCTCACACTTCGGTTTCCGTTAAACCGTCTGGTGATAATGATCTGCCCTCCGTCCGGCGAAAGATCCATCTCTTCCAGCTTCCGTACCGTTTCCGGATTTTCCACATAAAAGGTCAGTTCTACAAGTCCCTTATCGGCTCCCTTACGAAGCATATCTGCTGAATATCTTCCGCCCAGGGCAAGACTGACACTCCCCAGGATAATTGATTTTCCGGCACCGGTTTCCCCGGTCAGGATATTGAGTCCACCAGAGAAATCCACTTCCGCCTCATCGATCAGCGCCAGATTTTTTACATGCAAATTTTGTAACATTCTTTCTCCTGTCTATTGTTCCAGTAGTTTCTTGATCTTTTCCATCAGTAGAATCGTATCATCCACGGTCCGCACAGCGCACATGATCGTATCATCCCCGGCAATACAGCCAACAATCTCATTCCAGTTCATCGCATCCAGTGCCGCAGCCACCGCCATCGCCATACCGGATACCGTTTTCAGTACCAGAATGTTCTGAGCCATATCCATAGAGCTGAATCCATCCCGCAAAATGCGCACATATTTTTCAGTCATTCCGTTCTGTGCACTCTGGAGTACCGCATATTTCTGCCTGCCGTTTTCTGCCGGAACCTTGGTGAGCTTTAAGTCACGGATGTCTCTGGATACCGTTGCCTGCGTCACTTTAAATCCCGCTTCATTCAGATACTCGGCAAGCTCATCCTGTGTCTCAATCTGATATTTGTTGATCAATTCTACAATTTTGGCATGTCGGTTTACTTTCATCTTCTAGTTTCCTTTCATCTTTTCACGTAATGTTTCCAGAAAGCTCACTTTGCTGAGTTTTACGATTTTCGCTGTCTCCCACGCCTTTTTGATCCGGATCCGGTCACCGGTATGAAGCGGGACTTCATCCGCACCATCATATGCAATCACTGCTTCCTCAATCTGATTTTCCCGTTTTGCACCAATCTCGATCACGATCTCATCTTTGTCCGCGAAAACAATACTGCGGGAATTGAGTGCATGCGAGCAGATCGGTGTCACAACGATCAATGACGCTGTCGGCTCCACGATCGGTCCTCCTGCAGACAGATTGTACGCAGTAGAACCCGTTGGTGTGGACACGATCAATCCGTCCGCATCATAGGAGTTCAGAAACTCTCCGTTAACATAGAGATTAAAATGAACAATCTTCATGCTGCCGGATCTCGTCATGACAATATCATTGAGTGCCACATCCCTTACATTGCGGTATGCAGCGGATCCATACAGCATCATCCTCTCTTCAATCGTATAATTGCCCTCTACGAGCTGTTTTACAGCCTCTTCTACATTCTGCACCTCTACCTCGGTCAGATAGCCAAGGGTGCCCATATTGATTCCAAGCATCGGAAGCTCCCGCCCGAACAGACGTCTGGATGCCTGGATAAAGGTTCCGTCTCCGCCTACCGTCAACACACAATCAATATCCTTTGGAATCTTGATCTTTGAAAAATTTCCTTCTTCCGGCTGCTCTTCCAGATAACATTTCTTCCCGTAGGATTCAATGCATTTTTTGATTTTCACGGTGATCTTCCGATTTGCATCCTTCATATCATTCGTGATAATGTAAAACTTTTCCATGTCTTTTTATTTCTTCTCCTCAGCCGGATCCTTTTTCGCAAGTGTGTCAAAAGCAGCATCGACAGTCCCCCGAATGTCTACGCTCTCCACAATCCTTGCCTCTTCCTCCGGCCTTTTTTTCAGATGTACCAGATACTCGATATTCCCTTCCGGTCCTTTGATCGGTGAAAATTCAAGTGCTGCTACTTCAAAACCAATCGATACTGCATAATCGGTTACTTTTTCGATGACCTCGATATGGGTACTCTTTTCCCTTACCACACCTTTTTTCCCAACCTTCTCACGTCCGGCTTCAAACTGTGGCTTGATCAATGCAACGATCTCTCCGTTCTCTTTCAGGTAATTGCGGATTGGGAGAAGTACCTTCGTCAGCGAAATAAAAGAAACATCAATCGATGAAAAATCAATCGGTTCTCCCAGATCTTCCGGCTGTACATAACGGATGTTGGTCTTTTCCATGCAGACCACTCTTTCATCCTGACGTAATTTCCAGTCCAGCTGACCATGTCCCACATCGATGGCAAACACCTTGACTGCTCCATTTTGCAGCATGCAGTCTGTAAATCCTCCTGTCGAAGATCCCACATCGGTACATACCTTTCCTTCCATGGATACATCAAAATTCTTCATCGCCTTTTCCAGCTTAAGTCCTCCGCGGCTGACATACGGAAGTGCATGTCCACGGACTTCGATCTGAACCTCTTCCGAAAAGGAAGTTCCCGCTTTATCCTCTCTCTGTCCGTCCACGAATACATTTCCGGACATGATGATCGCTTTTGCCTTTTCTCTGGAGGATGCCAGATTTCTCTTTACAAGTAATACATCCAACCGTTCTTTCATTCTCTATCAATCCCTCCTGCTCTCTTCTGCTATATATGCAGTGATAATCCTGGCCACGCAGGATTCAATATCCAGCATCACCTCACTGCGAAGTAGGTCTACACTTCCGTGTTCGATATAGTCATCCGGCAGTGCCAGATTCAGAACCTCTGCGTCTGTCTCAAGACCTGCCAGATAAGCAGTCACAAATTCTCCGAATCCGCCTCTGCGGATATTCTCTTCCAGTGTCACGATCAGCCGGTGTTCCACCGTCAGTTTCCGGAGCATCTCCTCATCCACCGGCTTTACAAACCGGGCATTGATCAGGGTACAGTTATATCCAATCTCTTTCAAACGCTTCCGAACCTGAACTGCCTGCTCAAACATATGTCCGACACTGATGATCGCAATATCCTCTTCTTCATAGACCGGCTCACTCTTTCCATACTCGATCGGTGCTCTGTATTCACGGAATCCGTCAAATGCGCTGCCTCTTGGATAGCGCACTGCCGCCGGTGCTCCAAGTCTCACCGCAAACCGCACCATGTCCGCCAGTTCCCATTTATTTTTCGGAGAAAGGACGGTCATATTCGGAATCATTGACAGATAAGAAAGATCAAAGATCCCCTGATGGGTCTCCCCGTCGCTTCCCACAAGTCCTGCCCTGTCCACAGCAAATACGACCGGAAGCTTCTGCAGACAGACATCATGGATCATCTGGTCAAATCCTCTCTGTAAAAACGAAGAATATACAGCAAATACCGGATGCAATCCTGCCGCAGCAAGTCCTGCCGCAAAGGTCACGCCATGTCCCTCTGCGATCCCCACATCAAAAAAGCGGTCCGGATACACCGCGGAAAAGCGGTTGGTCATGGTGGCGTTGGAAAGGTCCGCGTCCAGCACGACGATCTTGTCGTTCTCCGCGCCCAGCTCGGCCAGCGCCTCGCCGTAGGCAATACGCAGGGATTTGCTCTCAGCCATTGTCGGATACCCCCAGTTCTTTCATCGCTTGCTCATACTGCTCCTTGTTCGGCGCCTTGCCGTGCCAGCCCACCTGGTCTTCCATGAAGGACACGCCGTGGCCCTTGTGCGTTTCGCAGCAGACAAACAGCGGCTTGCCCGGGTGCGGCGTGTTCACCGCCTCCACAACGGCGCCGATGTCGTGGCCGTCC
>OGQQ01000212.1_pt1 | contig 62002 bp, 50 predicted proteins | sample 1553281 | NCBI WGS metagenome assembly OGQQ01 (sample SAMEA2579937, study PRJEB22360) | human gut metagenome | biome: human gut; feature: human-associated habitat; material: faeces | place: Denmark | collected 2008/2010 | reverse complement strand
AAAAATCCGATGAGCGCCTGCTTATGAGTAAAACAGGGGCGGCAGCCGCAGTTAGCACGAAGTGCGGTTTTACGAATGGCGCGGGCTGAACTGTAACAAATACATGGTTTCGATTGTTGATTTTTGCCTCATCTGTTACAATGATTATGTTGCCACCCCCAGACCGGCACGGAAGGGAGGGTTGACTTACGGAAATACTTATAACATTTTTTCTCTCTGTTATGGCAGGTGTCGTTTGCCACCTCATCTGTAAATGGCTGGACAGAGATGAATAACCGGCAACCAGCCTAAGGTTTAAGCCGCCTTTGCCAAAACGGAATAGAAATAGCCACGAGGTGCGAACTCGTGGCTATTTTGTTGCCCTTACGGACTACTCATAACATTTTGCCTATCTGTACTATAGCATAGAGTCCCGGCACAGTCAAGTATATGCCATTTGTTCCATGATATACCTAAATCTCTAAAACGACATCAATTTATACAGCAGCGGATTCTTCTCATACAGTAAAGTCAGTATCTGGCTCTTCTCAATCATGTCAAAGCACGCCGTTCCCGCCTTGGTGGAATAGCAGACAGTCACGACCAAAAAGCCCAGCCATACAATGACAAGGGCGATAAAAATTCCCAGCACAGCGCCTCCCAAATGATTGAAGAATCCAATCACCGGGAGTTCTCCGATGATATTTACAGCAACCATCAGCGCCTTCACGATGATGATAGCCAAAAGGAAGGTCACCAAAAATGAAATGACCCGTATTGCCAGTCTCGCAATATAAGATGCGACATATTCCGGGAATGTCTGGACTCCCAGCTCGTCATAGATGGTCGCGTTGTTGTTCTCCATCAGCGCGTTTTTCAGAAATGTCGGGAGGGGTGCGCTCTCGATTTCCTTTATCTGCACATCCTTTGGTATCTCACCCATAACACTTAATATGTCCTGCGGCGTGATTCCCAGCATGTCCCAATCCGCCTCATTGAGCGATGCAATCTCGTCCGGGCTCAGTTCTCCCAGAGCTGTGCCGCTCAAATCCATACTGCCCAATTCCTCTGTGGAAATCTCCGGCATGAACGCCTCCACTACTTTTTTCTCGATGACATCATTCACCGGGGTATGGTTCTGCAGCGCGTCCGCCACAAACGGTGAAAGAAATAAAACGAGTACGATTGTCAGGGCAGTGGACAAAAGGGACAGTCCGATTTTGAAAAATCCACGGATTCCTCCCACTACCATACTTACCAGAAATATAACGCCTACAATGATTAACAGCCAATTATCCATATCTTCTCCTATTTTGTAAGGTAAATTACGCGCAGTCCGTTCGCGCTCATCACATAGTATCTGTTCAGTCCCCTCGCGCGGGTAATCTCCAGCGCCTCTGTCTTTAAATCGCCCTGGAATTTCAGGATTCCCGTGTCTGTCAGGATACAGCATCCCGAACCTTCAAAGAGAATAATTTCATCATCCTCCATACTGACATTGCTGTACTCCCCGCTGATTGCCCGGTTCATGGTCTGCTTTCCCGACCGGTCATAGAGCCGCACTTCATAGCCGGATTTTTCGTTGTTGAGCAGCACAAAGCCAATATATTTATCCGTGTGGAATACGCTCTTTATCTCCTGGTTTATCTCCACTTCTTTTAATTTCTTCGGGACATCGCTGCCTTCGTAGAGGACAAAGGAATGGTCCCCCACAGCCACAGACCGTTCTCCTCCCATGAAGAAAATATCCGCCACCACCGAATCTGCATATTCCTCTCTGCTGACCTCGTTATCGACCTTGCTCTTTCCCGTCTCCGAGAAATTATAATAAACGACACTGGACTTCAAGCCCGTCCCGCTCACCGACAAGTAGGATACTGCCAGCAGCGTCCCGTCACCGGAAATTTCCAGGGCGGTGGGATATCCGCTGTTTCCGGCAGTCACCTGATGCTCTACAAGAATATTTCCGGTAGCGTCATATGCCATAATCATGGGTGTATTTTCATTTTTTAAGAGTGCTCCCACAATTCCCTGGTTCGATACCGTAATCTGCTCGATTGGCAGATTGGTCTGAATCTCGCCTTTTAGTCCCTGGTCTGTAAATACAAGAATGGTATTGCCGCCGATATCCGCCACGGCAAACGCATCTTCGCTCATTTCTATAGACGGGTTCTGCACCTGGGCAGGCTGAATCCATTGCTCTTCATTCTTATAATTCAAATAGACGACTCCGTCTTTGTTATAGCGGATGATTCCTTTGGAAAATCCCGCGTAATGGTTGCTGTCTGAAGTTTCCTGTGTATATTCAGCCGCTGTCCGCGCTGTCCCGTAACTCTTATTTTTAAGAAGCAGATAAGTTCCCACCGCAGCGAGTACCAGCAGCCCGATTACCACCACGATTTTCCTTAACTTCTCCAGGCGTCGCTTCCTCGCCTTCTTTTTTATCTCCTCCGGCTCCGGAGGATTCGCCAGTTTAAGATACGGCTTTTTCTTTTGCGTCATAGAACTCCCCTTGATTGTCTGTCTTTCCTATTTATGTCTATCCTCCCGCGCCCTGTTTTCGGGCTGTGTCCGCTCTCTGCCTGACATCCTTTGCAGCGGGTTTCACATCTTACGCCGCCATTATACCATTATTTTAAGGCAATAGCAATTTTTGTCCCACATAGATAAGATTTCCGTCGTCGATGCCATTCATTTTGCAAATTGCCTCCACATGTGAAACGTCGCCGTACATCTTTTTGCTGATGATTGCCAGCGTGTCGCCTTCCTCCACCACGTAGACTCCGTCGCTCCCGTTCTCACCGTCCGCAATGTCCAGCTGTCCGCCTGAAGCCTCGGATTTCGCGCTGACAGCCTGTCCATCCTCTCCTGTGCTTGTCCCGTTTGTATTGCTATCTGCGCTCTGTCCGTCTGCGCTGCCGTCATCTGCGCCCTGTCCGTCTGTACTGTCGGTTTGTCCGTCCTGTTCATCACCGGCAGCCTGTCCACCTTTTGTATCGGAATCCTCTCCGCCTGCCGCCTGCGCTTCCTCCCCCGTGACCGCAGTCACGCTGCCGCTTGTCTCCTGCGCTTCCACCTTATTTGAATCGGAAGAAGTATCTGCCAGGCTGTTGAGGGTTGTCTGCACTGATTTCATTTTATCAAAATTATTGACCATCGTCACGCCCATGACAATGACTACCAAAACCAAACAGGCGCTGAACGCATATATCAAACGATTTGTCTTTTTCTGCTGCTGTCTTTCTTCCCTGCTTCTAACCAGACTACGAAAGTCCTTTGCAGCTCTATCTTCAAAAGTTTCCGAGGCACACACCCCATTTTTCTTTCTTGCAGAAATCATATAATTCTGCATGCACGGGTTTTTCTCGTAATACGTATAATGTCCGCCTATTTCCATCAAGTCATTCAATTTATGTACAAAATAGACTTCCTCTTTCTCCACCGGGTCTTTCATGATAAAGACAGTATTCTTCTTAGGAAAGGACTTCTTGTGCAGCTTGATGGTGCTGTGTTCCGGTGTCAGCGGCACACCCGCCTGCGCTACGAACCAGCCCAGCATCTCCCCATCCTCAAAATACTGCTTGCAGTCCTCATACGCCCGTTTCCATGTCTCCTCGTCAATCACATAATCTTTACCAGATGTCTTTAAATCGTGCATACGCACTGCGCCGTATATGTATACATATTCCTCCTCTTCCGTCTTCTGGATATCGCCTATGAGAAACGCGCCGATAGGCTCGTCCCCCGCCTTGTCGCATAACTGCGTAAAAAATGTATCTACATAATCCTCCACATAAATCTTCGGACTGTCGCTGACATTCCCAATCTGACGCACATTCTTTGGAATCTGTCTCTCCATTATACTCACCTCTGCTTAAATTTTTTCTTAGCATAGCACACAAAAAGAGGTTGATTTTAGCAGTTGCTGTCAGATAAGTTCGACAAAATAAGTCTCCTTCTTTCTTGTCTCCGTATTTTTTTTATTATATAATAGATAAAAGTCTTTATTTCCGCATAAATATGCAGTATCATGCGGTTTAAAAAAGTGAAACTATGAGGAGGGAAAAAGATGTTTTGCAGAAATTGTGGCACAGAAATAAAAGACGGAGCAAAATTCTGCCCGCGCTGCGGTAAGGCAGTCGGCAGTTCCGCACAGAGAAACGGCTCGCAGGCACAGCAGAACGGGACTGCACAGCAAGGCGCCAATCAACGTTCGCATATGCAGGGAGGTCCCGCTCCCCGCAGACCGAAAAAGAGCAAAAAGAAAATCATCATCCCCGTTGCTGCAGCGGGGGCAGTTGTCATCGTATCCGTGGGGGCATTTGCCATGACACGGTCGAACCTTTTCAAATCCAAGTTCACCGACCCCACCGATTACTATAAATCCGTGGAGAAAAAGGCGGTGGAAAAAGCTGCCGCTTCCATTGAGAAGGCAGGGGCACGTCAGAGCGACTCCGCAGAGATTACCATGAATGTTTCCCTGGGAGGCGCCGCTGTCTCCATGATGGGATTATCCGGCGCTGACAGTGAGGCGTTTGAGGCATTAAATGATTTGGAAATCAAGATGGAATACGGACAGAGCGATGAGCTTACCGGCGCTGAAGTCGGTCTGTACTCTTACGGGGACCGTATTTTGAGTGCCAACGCTGTGGTGGATATGGACAATGACGAACTGTATATCCAGATTCCGGAAGTATCCCCCGACTGTCTCTGGATAGATTTGACCTCCGACGAGCTCTCAGGGATGTCCCCCGGTACTCTGTCCGCGCTATCAGACGTACCGGATATGACGCTTCTCTCTGACATGCTCACCCTTTACACCAACACAGCTCTGGACAGTGTGGAGGATGTGGAGCGCGAGGATGACGAGCTCTCCGTGGAGGGTGTAGACCAGGATGCAGTCCTTCTGACCGTCACTATGGATGAAGACCAGCTCCAGGATTTGTTCGTCGGTCTTCTGGAGGCAGTGCAGGATGACGAAAGCCTGAAGGAATATATCGTCTGGTTCGGCGACATTGCAATTATGTCCGACGGCTACTCCTACAGCGATTATGACAGCGGTGAAGATTTTTATGACGACTTTTTGACACAAATAGACTATGGGCTTGAAGCCATGGGGGAAGACTCCTACTTTGAATCCTGTTCCGCAGAGATGAAGGTGTGGGTCAACTCTGACGGCGAGATTATCGGACGGACTCTGACCGTTTCCGAGGACGGCGAAGATATGGAAGTCTTCAACTATCAGCTTGCGCGGGATAAGGATGACTTTGGATTGCTTTTTACCTTTGGTGACCCGGATGACGAGTACAGCGGCGCTGTGCAGTTCTCCGGCAGCGGCACCATGGACGGGGACCTCGCCAGCGGAACGTTCACTCTGGAAAGCTACGATGAAGTCATGGGCGAATTGGAAATCAGCGATTATGATACCAAGGCAGCCGAAGAGGGCTATTTAAACGGTACCTTCACAGTGAAGGGCGGTTCCGGTACGGATATGGACGGATATGGGGTGAAAATTGCTTCCGAGGACAGCGAAGACAGCTCCACACAGTCCTACTCCATCGTTGCCAACGATGTAGAACTGGCAACCCTGAATCTGGATATCAAATGGAACAGCGGTTACACACCTGAAATTCCAGACGACGGCGAGCTTTACGATGTGACAGACTACGACGATATGAGCGATTATGAGGATTCCATGGACCCATACTCTCTGCTGGAAAGCTTTGAGGAAAATCCATTCCTCGCACTGCTCCTCGAAGAAATGTACTGATGAATCGAGAGTTCCGCTTGCGGAACTCTCGCGCCGAGTGCGGCTTAATCAGCAGGCATTTTCAATTGCGCCCAGCGCGCTCTTTATTCCCCTCCGGTCGGCGCAAAGCAAATGTCCTCCGGGCAATTATGCACATGTTTCCGCCCGGAGAGGGGCACTCTAATGTAAAACAGGAGTAAACACACTATGATACAAATTCGACATCTGTCCAAGCATTACGGCAAACGGCAGATTCTGAACAATATATCTCTGGATGTAAAGGAGGGCACCTGCGTGGGTATCCTGGGCGAAAACGGCTGCGGGAAATCCACCATGCTCTCTATTTTAGCAGGCACCCTGCCCATGGATGGGGGAAGCTTTTTTTACCGCGGTGAGGATTTGTTCCAAAACCGCCGTCTCCATGCGGCGGCGGTAGGCTATGTGCCCCAGGGCACCCCGCTTCTGGAGGAATTAAACGCAATGGATAATCTGCGTCTGTGGTATCACAGCCGCAGAGAGATAAAGGAGGAACTGGAGGACGGCGTCCTTGCTATGCTGGGAATCCCGGATTTTCTCAAGGTCCGCGTCTCCCGCATGTCCGGCGGCATGAAGAAGCGCTTGAGCATCGGCTGCTCGGTGGCGCACCATCCGCAGATACTCCTGCTGGATGAGCCCTCCGCTGCGCTCGATTTGATATGCAAGGAACGCATCGCCAACTACCTCACAGAATTTAAGGCACAGGGCGGCATCGTTTTGCTCACCACTCATGATATCCAGGAGCTCCCTCTGTGTGATTCTCTCTTTATCTTAAAACACGGCACGCTGATTCCCTACGAATATGACGGAAACTACCATCATCTGGCGGGCAGGCTATAGGAGGCGGACATGAGATATTTCCTACTTCATATAAAACGAATGTGGAAGGCTTTCCCCGCCATACTGGCGACTACTCTGATTCTGGCAGGCGCTCTTGGGATTCTCTCCTGGGTGCAGACCATGTCCGCATCCGGCGACGAACAGCGCCAGAAGATTACACTCGCCCTCGTGGGGGACAGCGAGGACCCCACCATCGGCATCGGTGTATCGCTCATGCAGGAGATGGACTCCTCCCGCTTCACCTGTACCCTGGTGGATATGGAGGAGGACGAAGCGCGCCAGGCTCTGGAACGGCAGGAGATTCAAGGTTATCTCCTCATCCCGGAAGACTTTATCCAGTCTGTCATGTACGGGGACAACGACAAGGTTACCTTTGTGACCGGGACCTCCCAGTATACCATCGGGACACTCCTTGCCAGGGAGCTGGCGGATGCGGTCTCTACCCTGCTCACAGAAACACAGTCGGGCATCTACGCTTTCCAGCGTTTCTCCAAACAGGAGGGCGCGACAAAAAACCTGGACGACCGCATCTACGATATCAATGTGCGTTATTTCAATTACATTCTGCCAAGGGCAGAGCTCTTTGATATCGATACGCCGGACTCCACCGCAGCGATTTCCTATCAGGGCTATTATTTCTGCTCGGTATTCCTTTTGTTCTTTCTCTTTCTCGGCATACCGGGCTGCCACCTGTTTGTGCAGAGCGACTATTCTCTCTGCCGTCTGCTCCATGTGCGGGGACAGGGCGCGCTCTGGCAGACCCTGTCGGAATACGGGGCGTGCTGTTTTCTGCTGCTGTTGAGCTATATCACGGCTGCTGTAAGTCTGGGAGTCGCCTCGGCAGCGCTGGATTTGACCCTGCCTGAATTTTCTAACTTTGGGGCTTTCGACTACACAGGGCTCTTCTTCTCCTTCGGACTTGTCATCCCGCTGGCGGCGGGGATACTTTATCTTTTGTCCCAGGTTGTCAAGAGCCTGATAAGCGGCGTCATCCTGATATTTAGCTGTGTCCTGTGTCTGGGATATATTTCCGGATGCTTTTATCCCCTCTCCTTTTTCCCGGAAGGGGTACAGAAAGCGGCGGTTTTCCTCCCCACAGGAGCTCTCATGGAATACTTGCAGGATGTCGTCACCGGGGAGAGCGCATGGATACCGGGACTGATTACATTTGCATGGATTCTGGCGCTGTTTGCGGCTGCCTGGGGTATCCGCAGCTACCGTCTCTCCCGCTGAAGCAGCAGCGATACCGCGCCGCCTGCGGCGCATATACCGGATGGAAACTAATTTCCGCCCTGGCACCGCAGTCCCTTTTCGCCAAGCAGTCTGAGGCTGTCGCCGGGTGTTGCACTATCAATTGACATAGAGGCATGAATCATGGTAAAAAAATTATGGATATGGTATCTGCTTTTTACAAAGCGTCTGTTAAAGAAGCCCTCCTTCTGGATTGTGCTCCTGCTCGCCCCTCTTCTGACCGCGGGCATGACACTGATTGCCGGGGAGGACTCCCACGTCCTGCGCATCGCAGTATACGCCGAGGAGTCGGACGATAAATTAGGAGAGCAGATTATAGATGATTTAGAACAACTGGACGGAGTCGTCCGCTATGAAGCCTGCAGCTCTGAGGAAGAGCTGCGCGATTTGGTCGCATACGGGAAAATGGATGCAGGATATCTGATTCCCGCGGATTTGAGCAGTCTCCTGGAAGATTACGCGGCGGGTAGGAACAACCGTATGCCCTACGACGGACATCTCATCTCCTTTATCGCCGGGGAGGACACCACCCAGTTACAGCTTGCCAGGGAGCAGTTCTACGCGGCGCTCTACCCCTATCTGTCAGAGGATATTGCCGAGCAGTTCACTCTGGAGCAGGAGGAGTTTGAGGACAGGGACGAAGACGAGGTCCGTGAATCCATCGGAGAACTGTATGACAAACTCCATGTGGACGAATCTATCTTTCTCTTTGCCTACGGGGAGGATGAGAGCGAATCCCACATCGATGAGGCGAACTACTTAACCGCACCCCTTCGGGGTATGCTTGCGCTGTTTGTTTTCCTCACCGGGCTTTCTACGGCGCTGTACCTACTCAAAGACAAACAAAACGGCACCTTTTCCTGGGTCCGCTATGGTTTCGGCGCAGTGTACGACTGGATTTACCTGCTGTCCGGCACTGTCCTGGGCGGGATTGCCGCTTATCTTGCCCTTTTATGCTCCGGCACCTTCACGCAATGGCCGTCCGAGCTTTTGCTGATGGCGCTGCTGGTACTTGCTGTCACAGGCTTCTCCGGGATTCTGTGTCAGGCGGTAAAAAACCTGACGGCATTTGCCACCTGCATCCTGGTCATCATGCTCCTGTCCGCAGTACTGTGTCCGGTGTTCCTCAATATCCATATGCTGACTCCGGTAAAATTCCTGCTGCCGCCTTACTTTTATCTGAACGGGCTGCACAGCGTCTATTTCCGGCTGTATTTTGCGCTGTACGTGCTTGCCGCCCACCTGCTGTATGCAGGTCTCCATCTCCTTAAGGCAAAGCGGCGCCCGGCGCCTGCCAGACAGCTCTCATAACGGCTGTCCGCCGCGCATGAAGAAAAACATGTGCGGCAAAAATGAAGCACGCAGATGCAAAACCAAAAAATATAAAAAGGATGAAGAAAAAGAAATATGCTGAATTTCCAAACCCGATTGCTGAAAAATCTGCGCAGAGAAGCGCTGAAAAAACAGGAAGACTTAAAGAGAGACTGGGGCGATGATTTCTATGCCTGCATCGAGGACATCGCGCGCCATCCCGTGGTGCTGCGCATGAAACTGTACCCTCACCACGGACATACAAACTGCTATGAGCACTGTCTCCACGTGGCTTTCTGCAACTATCGCTGGTGCCGTTTTCTCCATCTGGATGCGGTTTCCGCGGCGCGCGCAGGAATGCTGCACGACCTCTTTCTCTACGACTGGCACACCCACGCGAAAAAAACGGGCAATTATTTCCACGGTCTGACTCATCCGAAGACCGCCTACCGCCATGCTGTCAAATTTTTTGAACTGAACCGGACGGAGAAGGATATCATCTTAAGCCATATGTGGCCTGTCACTTTCTTTCGTTTTCCCAAAACAAAAGAAGGGTGGATTACCACCCTCACTGATAAATACTGCGGTCTCTTGGAAGGTGTACGCCGCTGATGTACTGTCCGATTCTGCGTCTTTTTGCTGAACGCCGATGATACAGTGTACTAGACCGTGACAACAGTAAATGTCCCGTTCACCTTCTCCACCTCATATACAAACGGATTTTCCTGCGCCCAGTCGGGGTCTTCCGCCTTTTCCTGCCATTTCCGGTATGCCTTCACAAATCCCTCGTGAATGAGTTCTTCCGCATCTACGCGGGCTTTCACAGCCTCCTCATAGTCTTTGAAGGTACCCACAGAATATCTTTTCCCTTTAAACCCGATACTCACCCGGTAATTTCCGTTCTTCGTATGATACACGCCCCGGAATCCGCTGGTATTGTCGCTGCGGTATTTCCGCTTCTCCAGCATCTCCACACAGGTGCCGTCCACCATGTGGAGCTGGGAGGAAATTTGCTTCTGTATCTCTTCTTTCAGGCAGCCGCAGCTTTTGTTATTGCCGTGGACGAGCCCGTTCTCCGTCACCTCTGTCTCTCTGCCGCAGTCACAGCGACATCGCCAGTATATGGAGCCCTTCTGGTCTCTGCGCTCTGTGGGATAGAGGGCGGTCAGCCTCCCGAAGCGCTGTCCCGTAAGCTCTGTCCTCTTGCGCCCTGTGTATCGCATACAGCCGCAGCTTTTGACTCTGCCGTGCCGTAAGTCATAAGTCCGTACTACCTTCTCGTTCCCGCAGTCGCAGCGGCACAGCCATGCGCCATGCCCCTCCTCGCATTTTGCTCTCCCAAGTACGGTCAATGCGCCAAATCGCTGTCCGGTCAAATCCACTTCTTTTATCATGCTCTCCTCCCTCAAATCATCGGAAGTGCCAGAAGGTACATTCCGGGATTGTATGCGTTCCCCAAAGTCCCGGGCATACCCGCCCCCGGGCTTATCGTAAGCTGCAAATAACGGAGGGACATTTACTGCCCCTCCGCTCTACTCATGTCTCAATCTGTTTCCATGCTTATCTGCGGTTTCTGCGAATCTTAAGCACTACTACCGCTGCCGCTGCCGTAAACGCGATAATCGTCACGAAGAGCAGTGTTCTCACAGCCCCGTTGTCACCTGTGGAGATTGCCGCAGGCTTGTCGTTATCTGTCTTCGGTACTTCCTTAGCAGGCTCCGTATACTTGTTGGTAAATACAAGTTCCTTATCTTCTGTATCCACCGCTGCTGTCAGGTGTCCCTGCAGGTCGTCTCCGATTGTCACCGTTACCTGGTAAGCTGTCTTATCGTAGGTGATGGTCTCGTCTTTTCCTGCCTTCTCTGAAACGGTATAGACGTAGGTTCCTGTCCTGTCGAAGACAAGCTCGTCAAACTGTACGCTGCCGTTTTCATCGTTGACTGCTTCCGCGACCACATTTCCGTCTGCATCTGTCACGAGGAAGGTAAATTCTCCCTCTTTCATCTCTCTGCCTTCCAGCTGTTTCGCCGCGCCGAGCCGTACACTGGTGGTTCCGCTCACCGCGTAGGTATTCTCAAAGACTGCCTCATCCACCTCTGTATTTTCGCCGTCGGTCACTGTCCAGGCGACGCTCATGGTGCCGTCGCTGTTGTCCGTCACTTCCGCGGTCGCCGTGTACGTCCTGCTGTCATAGGTGACTCCGCCTAATCCGCCGTTTGTCTCCGCAATCGTGTAGGTGTAAGTTCCCGGTGTGTCAAATACAATACCGGGCAGCACCACATTGCCCTGTGCGTCGTTGTACCCTGTGGATACGACATTTCCGTCCTTATCCGTCATGGTAAACGCAAACTCGCCTTCATTTAAAGCGCGTCCTTCCAATGTCTTGGTAAGGGTAACGCTGCCGTCTGTCGGGGAAGTCTCCCCTGTCGGTGTGACATCGTAGGTGTTTATGAACGTAAACGCTCTGCTGTTTTCATCCAGTGAGATATCCGCACTTAACTTTCCGTTTCCGTCATCTGTCACCGTCACGGTAAAGGTCCTTGTGCTCTGGGCGTCGTTGGTAATACCGTCCACGCTTCCGGTTTCTGTCACGTTATAAACGAATTGTTTCGTCCGGGAGCCGTCATCGCCAGCATCCACCCCGTCCAAATCATCCATGGTGAAGACCAGTCTTCCGAAGTAAACGCTGTTCGCGGCATCATTTACCGCAGTATCGCCCAATTCCGGAAGCTTCGCTCCATCCTGTGGCGCCAAGGTAAAGGTATATTTGCCCGTAATATCCGGCGGTGTCAGTCCCTGGCGGGAATCTAAGCGCTTCGTGCCTCTTACATAGACCGCCGCGCTGGTGCCGTCACCGTACGTATTGACAAATTTTACGCCTCCTGTCGGATAGGTCACGCTGATATCCAGAGTGCCGTCCCCGTTGTCCTTCACATTTACCGTAATGTCAAATGGTACCTGCGTCTCCGCGCTCATGCCTGCGGGCAGAGAGGTCAAATCCTCCTCCACTGTATATGCCAGCGCATAGATGCGGTTGCCGTTTCCATCGTCCTGTACGGTCGCGTTGCCGTCTGCCACTGCCTGCTCCAGGCTTTCAATGGTGTACGAAATGGAGTCAAACGTAATCGCGCCCTCTATTCCATTGTCCGCCGCCGCATTCGTTCCGCGGCTCACTTCTGCACCGGATTTATCTTTCACGAGGAAAGTAAACTCGCCCGCATCCATGTCTGTCCCGTTCAGGGTCTTGGTCGCTTCCAATGCCACATTTCCGTCGCCGCCCAGAGTACCGCCTGCCTCGTACTTGTTATAGAAGGTCAGTACCGCCGGCTGCGCCTGTCCCTGTGCGTTGGTGTATGTGTAAGTCTCCTGCGCGCCTGTATCCGCGGTCACAACTGTGGTTACGGTCAGCACGCCGTTTCCGTCGTCCTGCGTGGTGATTTCAACCGTGTATACCGTGGTGTCGTTGGTATATCCGGCTCCACCGCCGGAGGTCTCAGAAATCGTGTATGTATACGTCTTTCCGCTGTCCTCCTGGGTAAACTTCATGCCCGCAAGAGGCGTCATGGTATCGGTGCTGACACCGTTTGTCATACCCGCTGCCTTATTTTTAAATTCCTTCGCTGCCACACTGTCCATTCCGGCTTTCTGCGCGGATGCCTCATCCGCAGGTGTCACCGCAAATGTAAACTGGTCAGCTAAGAGCGCGTGTCCGGTCAGCTCTTTGACAACGGACAGCCCGCCATTGGCGTCATAGTCCACCTCTGTGGAATATCTGTTTGTAAACGTTCCGTTGACAACTGTCGCCGCCGCGGTGAGCGTCCCCTGATTGTCGGTCACTGTCACGGTGATTTCCGCAACGTTGTCCGCATAGTCGATGCCCGGATTATTTCCTTCTGTCTCTGTGACCGTGTACTTGTAGGTTCCCGCGCTTGTGTAAGAAATGGCTCCGAAATTAAATTTCGCTCTGTTGTCCGTCTGCATGGTGCTATCCACCATCACGGTACCATCAGCCGGCATCGGCGCGTTATTTTCTGCTGCCAATGTGAAGGTGAAGCTGTCATTCTCTGTCCAGTCTTTTCCTTCCAGTACCTTTGTCAAGGTAAATTCCGCAGGCACGCCCGCGAATGCTGTCACATCGTAGGTATTGACAAACGCCGCTTCCGCCGTGGTATCGGCTGCGATTGTGCCGCTCTTCTCCGCCTCGTCCGGGGTGTAGTTATTTTCTGCTCTCTCTGTCAGCGTGTAGGATGCGCCCTCCGGCAGATTGCTGATGACAATCTCTCCGCCGTGTTTCAGGGTCACATGGTCGCCGCTCCTGAGCGGTCCTTTGTATTCTGTGGTGCCGTCGCTTGTGCCGGCAAAGTTATAAGTTCCGTTTAATTCGTTTCCTGCTTTATCCTTCAGGGTCACATCGAATGTAAATTCTTTCGCCGTGTCAATCTGTGTCCCCTGATTCGGTGTCAGCACGATTTCCTTGCTGATTTGCAGGCTTCCGGATTTAATCTCCGTCTGCGTGGTGTTGGTCTTCACGGCCGGATTGTCTCCGATGGTGAGTTCCGCCTGGTTTTCAATGGTCTCGCCCACTGCCTTTTCATTGACAACCGCCTGGAAGGTCACTGTGCCCTCCACACCGGAGCCTACGTTTTCCAGGGTCCAGGTGATGGTGTGGCTGTCTTCGTCATAGACGCCGCCATTGCTTGCGGAGCCGTCCACATAGGTAAGTCCTTCCGCGAGAACATCCTCAATCTTTACAGTCGCCGCCTCTTCCTCTGTATTGGCGTAGGAAACCGTGTAGGTCAGCGTATCGCCCACCTGCGGAGCATCATCCGGCGCGGATGTGTTTTCCACCGTCTTCTCCGGTACCGGGTTGGTCGTCTTGTTGGTGGTGGTCACGTTCTCTCCGATGGTGAGTGTCGCCTCGTTCTCCACCGCGGTCACTGCCACCTCGGTCACGCGGACGGTCAATGTCACTTCACCGCTTGCTCCGACCGCCTGCTCACCCAGATTCCAGGTCACGACACCGTCTGTCTCTGTGCCGCCATCGGATGCTGCGACAAACTCTGTTCCCGCCGGGATGGTGTCTGTTATCGTAATCTCTGCCGCAGCGGACTGCCCATTGTCATCCAGCGCGTCATTGACCCAGTGGATGGTGTATACCAGCTCGGAACCTACCCCCACCATCTGTCCATCGATATTGGTGGTCGGGTCCTCCGCGGTGCCGACGGTCTTGGTACTGCTGCCGGCATCGTAGGTGTTGGTAAATGTCGTATCTCCCGTCACCTCGGATATCGCCGTCTCCAACCGACCTTCCTGCATATTGTCTGTCACTGTTACCAGATAAGAGTAGGTGTGCTCGTCATATGTGATAAACGGCTGTCTCGTATCCGGTATCTGCTCGGTCACGGTCACTTTGTAAGTTCCCACTTCCGTCCGCTCCGTTGGAAGCAATCGCCGGATTCGTTCCGCCCGGCATGGTAAATCCATCCTTCGGGCTGTCTCCCTGTGCTTCCACAAGCATCGCAAAGCTGAACTCATTCTCCTGCAGTCCGGGTTCTCTTCCGGTCAGTACTTTCGTCACATTGACCGGCGTATTGGTCGCCGCTGCCGCCGAATAGGTGTTGATAAAGTCTGCGCCGTGGTCCTGGATAACGGTATTATCCGTCTCTCCTCCATCGGTCTGGATACGGGTCATGGTCACATTTGCCACCAGTGAGCCCCGGTTGCCGTCCGTAACTTCCACGGTCACCCGGTACTGCGCCTGGGACATGGTCATACCCGCTGCCGGATTCTGTTCCTCTGTAATCAGATAGGTATATGTGCCCTGCTCTGTAAACTGGATATCTCCGAAGCTTCCGGCGCTCATCATACCTTCCTGCGGCTTTCCAAGCTCTATGCTCGTCTCCGCCGGCATGGGCGCGGTATCTACCGTATCCGGTTTGCTCTCATTCACAATCGTAAAGGAATATGTCTCACCGTCCAGCCAGGTATCGCGTCCCTCCACGGTCTTTATCACCTGCAAATCCGCCGCGCCGTTCACAGTCACCGGACCTGCCGTATATACATTGTGGAATACAACATCCGTGCCGTCCGCATCCGGGGTTACCGCTGTCACACTCGGAGTCAGCGTCCCGTCCAGATTGTCTGTCACAGTAACAGTAACGGTTCTCTCCGCATCCTCATCATAGGTCACGCCCTGGATATTTCCCTGTGCCTCCGTTACGGTAAAGGTGTACTCGCCCGGTTTTGTAAACGTAATGTTGCCAAAAGCGTTTTTCTTATCGTCATCATAGTAGTCAATCTCTGCTGTCGTCCCTGCCGGCATGATGACCGCTCCTGATGTGACATCCGCTTCATCCGCCGCCACGCTGAAGGAGAAGCTGTCGGTTGTCAGCCATGCATCATTTGGTCTTCCGGTAAAGTCTTTTGCCACTTCCAGACTTAAGGTGCCTGTCGCGCTGTAGCTGTTGGTAAAGGCAGCTAAATCTGTCACAGCTTTGTCCGCGTCTGCTAAAGCTGTGGAATTATCGTATGTAACCTCCGCCACGAGCTGCCCCTGCAGATTGTCTGTCACGGTAACGGTTATCACCGCCGTGTGGGTATCCTTTGTGATACCGCCGGATACATCAGAGGTTTCCGTTACTTCATATATATAAGTACCTGCTTTGTCAAACGTGATTGCCGGGAAGTCCGCAGTGCTCACTGCTCCGCTCGCCGGTTTGCCTGTCGTCACCTCTGTGACCATTCCCGCATCCCCTGCGGGCATCGGCGCGTCTGTCACATCTGCAGGTTTCTGTGTATTTGTGATACCAAAGGTGTATGTCTCACCATCCTGCCATTCCCTGCCTGTCAGAGTCTTCTGTACGCGCAGCGCGCGGTCTCCGTCCAGAGTCACAGGCTGCGGCTCATAGGTGTTGGTGAAGGTAAAGTACGGATACTCTGTGGAATCTCCTGTCCCAGCCACTGCTACGACCGGTTCTCCGCCGGTGGTATCCTCAGATACCGTAATCACAACCGTGCGGGTCGTGGTGGCATCGTAGGTAACGCCGCCCAGATTTCCATTTACCTCTTCTATGGTATAGCTGTATGTATGCCCGATGTGCGTCTTGTCAAAGGTAATCTGTCCGAAATACACACTGCCTGTATCTGCATCGGGTGCCGCATACTGTCCGTTTGTCGTCTCTGCTCCTACTGTCTGCTGTTTGCCCTGGACAGCCGGGAGCGGGAAGTCCTCCGGAACCGCATCTGCTGTATCATAGGTCGTGCCGTCCTCACCCACGGAAACCAGGCGGAACGTAAACTCGCCCGCGTTTAAGGTTCTTCCGTTTAATACCTTCTGTCCGCCTAAGTATACCTGCGCGGACTCCGCATCGTAGGTATTCGTAAACACAAGTCCTTCATCGGAATCGTATGCGTAGTCATCTGCCTGTGTATTGTTTATCTGTGCGTATGCTGTCTGCGCTCTAAGCTGTCCGTCCACCGGTGTCACGGTAACCGTCACACGGTAGTAAATCTGTGTATAGTCAACACCCGGTATGTCCCCATCTTTCTCGGAGATATAGTAGATATATGTACCCGGTTTGGTGAAGGTAATGTCTCCGAAGGCAGCCATATCGCTGGTTACCGGAGTGGTTCCGTCCGGCATAGTGATAGTAAGCTCCGTCTGCGCCGGAACTGCCGCCGCATCCGGATTATTCTCGTCTGCCGTCAAAATGAAGGTAAAGCTATCGTTTGCGGTCGTATCCCTTCCGTCGAAAATCTTGGTCACGCCCAGATTTGCCGTTCCGCTGTAGACAAGTGGGTCTGCCGTATATGTATTGGTAAATACCGCCGCACTCTCTGTGTTTGCCGCAATGGTTCCGGTATCTCCTGTTGAACTGCCCGCATATCCGGTCACTGCCTGCTCTGTCACTTCATATCCCGCGCCGTCCGGCAAACCATATACCTTCAGAGTCTCTCCGTGCTTCAACTGGAAGGTATCCCCGTCTTTCACATTCAACTCCTCTACTGTTTCCGTTCCCTTGACGATTTCCGCCGTGAAGTTCTCCGGCGCATTCTCGCCCAGATTTGTCAGATTCAGTGTGAAGGTAAACTCCTGCTCCTCATAGTCCTCAGGAAGTGTGAATCCTTCGTCTGCCTGTACCTGTTTGGTGACGGACAATGTACCCGGCACTGCCAGCGAAAGGCGTCCGTTATTTCCGAGCGCAACACTGACTGTGGAGGCACCACTCCAGGATGGACTGATGGCATTTACCGCTGTCCCGGTCTCATTTTTATCCTTTGCCGCTTCAAATTCACCTGCCTTGGAGGTCTTACGCACTCCTGCATTGGCATAATACTGTCCGTTCTGCCGGGTCACATCTTGAGTACGCAGCCCTGTCACTTCGTAATATTCGGTCTTCTCTGTTACCGTTCCATTTTCCAGCACATAATAGGTATGCTCATAATAGTACGTGTTCCCCTCTGTCACAGAAGTCGCCGGGGTGGTTCCGTTTTTATCGGCATAGAGCGCCGTCAACTCTGTGAAATAGTAAAAGCTGTTTGCTGCCGATGGCTCGAAGACTGCTGTCGTCGTTCCATTGGCACTTCCTGCTGTATAATCATTGGAATAGAACTGTACCTGTTTTCCTGTATCGTCCATGTTGGAAGAGATATAATTTTTTAAGGCATCATCCGCTGTGCCGTTCATGAGGGCTGTTTCCACCTCATCCTTCAAGCTCACGGAATAGAACACACGGATAGGGTATGCCTCCTTGATATCCATGGTCGTGCCGTCATCATCGGTAGACACATCAAAGTAGCGAAGTGGGATGAGCGTCGCCGGAATATTCACCGTCACGACCTCTTTTGCCCCGCTTCTGTCAACCTGGATAATCAAATCCCCCATATCGCCGGCTTTGTAGATATCATTTCCTTCTACCGTCCCTGTAAATACATAAGTATCCACAGAGCCTGTCGTTGTCTTGCTCTTCTGGTCGAATTTCTCCCCCGCATAGACAACCGCGTTGAAGTCATCCACCTGCATGTAGGCGCCCAGCGTGTCTGTGAAGGTGATGTATCCGGACAGGTGCTCCGCACCACTCGTCACTTTCGTTGGTCCGGTCGCCTCGTTAATATCCGCTGCAATTTCATCGAATATTGCGTTTAGTTCATCAGAGTTGGAAGCGGACTTGTAATATCCCAGAGTGGTGTCACAGTCAAAGTTGTCTGTAACGGAATTCGTCCCCCAACTGCTCTCAATACCTAAGCTATCAGCGGACGTGGAGTTGCTGGACACCAGATTCATAAAGCGGTTCGCTTTCTCCGCTTCTGAATAATTTCCCCACCATCCTCCGCTGAATGTGTCACCGATGCTTCCCAGAAATGTCGGGTCCGCATCGTCAAAGATTCCGATGGAATAGACTGTAGCATTCTTCGTCGTCTTCATCGTATTGGCAGCACTAATAGCATTATTCGCCACACTGTTGCTGAAATCACTGGAAGTTGTCGGTACTCCGTCCGTGAAGAGGACAACAATGCTCTTTCTTCCCTCTGTCGCAGCAGGAAGCATGTTGTTCGCCGTATTCATTCCCTCGCCTGTGTTAGTAGACCCTGATGGGCGGTTGGGCAAATTACTGATGGCATTGACATAGTTCTGATACCCTGTTTCGATATTTCCCCTGCTCCGAAGGGTGCTGCTGTTGCTGCCATAGGTCACAATTCCCAGAGTATGGTAGACGCCCCCTTCTCCGTCCTGCATGGAGCTTTCATAGATGGCATCAATAAAGTTATCCACCGCCGCTTTCATCGCCGCCTGTCTGGTATTGTTATTGTCAAAGTCATAAGCCATACTTCCTGACTGGTCCAGCACCAGCACGATGTCCAGCGGCATCGCTGTCATAGTCGTCAATGAGGACGCTGAGGACAGTGCGGACAGTGATACCAGGAAATCCGAATCCTGGGTCTTATCCACTTTTACGGTCTCTGTTCCGTCCGTGGAAGTCAATGAGACATCCGTCTGAGAAACAGACTTGTCCGTCCAAATTCGCCCTGTATGCTGTGTCGAATCCCGCTTATAGCCCTGCCAGTCGTCTCTCGTGGAGGTGTCTTCCACACTCTCGGCAGCCAGTACCCGTGCTGCCTCCTGCGGGAGCAGCGTAAATGCCAGTGCCGCCACCAGTACCGCAGATATCACACCTGCTCCGATGCGCCGCAGGCTCCTGCGCCCCCTCACTTTTCGTCTTCGTTTTCTTTTGCTTTCCATTTCTAAATCCCTTTCCCTTATGAAAACGTAGTTAACAGATACGTGGACCATCTATCCCCTTTATCTGCAATGGTGAAACTGTAAAACCACATAATATTAATTATGTAGTAAAGGTTCTCCTTCTATCAGATGATAGAAGAAACCTATTCTTATAAATCCTATAATACATATATTTAAAAGTCAATACTTGCCGCGCTTTCTTGGCAGGTTTTTTCCTGGTTCATAAAATTTTACACAAGGTGTAAACTTCAATGAAATCCGGCTTATTTAAAGTCGCCTTCGGCTGCCCGGATATAGACACGCAAAGAAAACATACCCTGTATCATACGGCGCAATTCTCTGAAAAGCGCCAGCCAATGGTATGTTTAGCAGCCATCTTCTGTACATTTTCCTGTCCATCCTTTTCTTCCCCCATAAAAGCACAAAACTTCACTACATAATTAATATTATGTGGTCTCTAATATCTTCATCAGTTCTATATTGCGCCGCCATTCGGCGAATCCTTCTGAAGCGTAGATTCTTGTTACTTCCAGATTACTGTGACCTAAAATATCGGCAAGGTTGATAAGATTTTTTGTTTTTTTATAAAAGATGCGCGCAAAGAGATGTCTCAGATTGTGCGGAAAGACTTTCTCAGGCGGGATTCCCGCGCTCTTTGCCGGAGCGCGTGCGGAAAATCATGCCGGAGCGGATTTTATTCTTCCTTATATATACTTCCAGCTTCTTCTGCAAAATCTTCGGCAGGACGACAAGCCTGTGCTTTCCTTTATTCCACACCTTGATAAGCCCCTGTCTTATATTTTCCACTCGGAAGAATTTCAGTTCACTGACCCGCACTCCGGTGGCGGCAATGGTTTCCATCATCATGGCGAGCTGTTCCTTTCCCTCCTGCCTGGCACTGTGGAGCAGACGGTGAAAATCCTCCTTCTGAAGCTCCTTCCCCATATTCTGAAAATCCTGCCGCTGTACTTTTACCCGTTTTAACCTCATTCTTCCCAGCTCCAGGAATATGAGAAACTGATTAAGAGACGCCAGCATGGAGTTGACACTGTTCACAGAGTAATTCTTCATCAGCCATTCTTTATAGTTCAAAAGCACTTCTTTACTAATCTCCTGATTCCCTCCCGGGAAATTAAGAAATGTCCGCACATCCCTCATATACTTTTCAATCGTGGAGACGGCGTTCTCCCGCTCCTGAAGGTACTCCTTAAAGTCGGCAAGGTTCCTTTTCTGAATTTTGATATGTTCTTTCTGCATGTTTTATCCTTCCTTTCTTCAATGATGTAACCTTTATCATATCCGAAATTGGCGCATAACATTAGATATTTGGAAAATATTCAGAAAAATTTAGGAAAAATAAGAACAGGCAGGGCACTTTTTTTCGTACCCTGCCAATCATGTAAAAATATTGCAATGTAAAACGTAAATTATATCAATGAGCGATACAGCTTTTCGTAATCCTCTGCTGTTACATTACAGGGATTACATCTCGTGGAAGAATCTTCAAATGCCATTTGCGCAAGAACAGGTATATCCTCCTCTTTCACGATTCCCTGCAAATCCTTCGGTATCTGAATATCTTCAGATAGCTGGCGGACGGCTTCAACAGCCGCTTTCCGGTATTCCTCAGCTGTCATTTCATCGGTTCCTTTCACACCCATAGCTCTGGCTATGTGGCGGTATTTTTCTCCTGTATATGGCGCATTAAACTCCATAACTACCGGAAGAATGATTGCATTGGCAATGCCATGCGGGGTATCATAAAGACCGCCCAGAGGATGTGCCATGCCATGTACGCTGCCTAATCCAACATTTGAAAACCCCATACCGGCAAGATACTGACCCAGAGCCATGTCTTCACGCGCCTCCGAATCATTAGCACACGCTTTGCGAAGTGAACGGGAAATGATTTCAATCGCCTTTAGATGAAACATATCCGTCATTTCCCAGGCATTTTTTGTTATATATCCCTCTATGGCATGCGTTAATGCATCCATGCCTGTCGCAGCTGTAAGTCCCGGAGGCATGGAAGACATCATATCCGGATCTACAAATGCGACCACCGGAATATCATGCGGGTCTATACAGGCCATTTTACGATTCTCTTTTTCATTGGTTATCACATAGTTAATTGTAGTTTCAGCCGCCGTCCCTGCCGTAGTAGGAACCGCAAACACAGGTACGGATTTTTTGTTCGTCGGTGAAAATCCTTCCAGGCTTACTACATCACCCAGTTCTGGATTATTCATAATCACGCCAATTGCTTTTGCCGTATCAATGGACGAACCGCCGCCTATCGCTATGATATAATCCGCTCCTGCAGATTGAAATGCCGCTACACCCTGCTTTACATTTTCTATCGTAGGATTGGGCTTAATTTCGGAAAAAACCTCATATTCCAATTGGGCGCCGTTCAAAATATCGGTCACTTTCGATGTGACTCCAAATCGGATTAAATCTGCATCCGAACACACCAAAGCCTTTTGAAAACCTCTTTTTTTTGCCTCCGGCACGATTGCAGCCACTGCGCCCTGCTTATGATAGGACGTTTCATTAAAAATCATTCTTCTAAGCATAAATAACTCCTTCTATATTACTTTTTTCACCAGAAATTAAAATACCATCTGAAGATAGGGATAACCAAAAATAAATGTTGCTGCATACAGCGTCAACATCGTCACTGCGGTCTGGAACAGTGACAAACCTGACCGGTCCACCCATTTATCCTGTCCGAGATAAAATGCTGCCGGTGCACTTGCAGAAGGTGTCAGATAAGCAAATGTACAGCAATGAACCGTCATCAGCGCAAAGGGTAGTGGGTTCGCTCCCATTTGTACAAGCATAGGACAGCAAATGCTGATAAAAGCCACAATCAGTACCGAGCTGTTTAAGAAATTTGTAAGCACAACCTCTAAAAGTGTTGCCATAAAGAAGAACACTATCAAGCTTTTTCCTGCAAACAGCGGTGTAACTATCTGCGCAATAAACGGAACTATACCGGTCGCATCACCTGATAAGAGCGTTGCAAACGGGAACGCAAAGGCGAGCATGGAAAGGATTTTCCAGTCAACAAACTGCGTTGCGGCCTTCATATTGGCGATTTTTTTGCCATCAACCTTTGTCATCATCAGCAGTGCAATCAAAATCAGCATAACGCCCTGCAATCCAAGCTTATCAAGGAATTGACTCACAATCCAGTTTGGTGCCAGACTCGGAAGAATCCCCTGTGCAGTCATGGCGACCGTAAACAGGATGATATAGAAGAGTGCCGCCTTCTGTTCCTTATTCATTGCTTTCTCTTCCTCTTCGAAAATCTTTTCCACGCTAAAATCGTTCATCCTGCTGAGGTCAACGCGAAAGACAAATTTATACAACAAAAACAGCACTATAAGAAGGATAATCGTCATCGGTATGCTGAATGTAAACCACTGTAAAGATGTAATTTCCTCCCCCATTACTCCCGTATACGCTCCGTTTGTAATCTGCGCATCAATATCAAATGGGAAAATATTCAAATATATGGTTTGTGCACATAAAACGATTGCCAGTGTCATTAAACGCGGATAGATATCTCCTTTTTTATATCCGTAGGCTTTATAGATCAATTCCATTACGGCAAAAAGGAAAATACAGATTGCATATCCATTAATCAATGCACATGCCGTGGCGATAATAAAGATTAATGCCGTAAAAACCCACGGTCTTCCATTAATCGCCTTGATACTGAGAAGTTTCCTTGCCAGATACTCCGTAATGCCGGTTTCGAGAATTGCACCGGTAAAGATAAAGGTCAGGAAAATAAACACAACCGTTGCATTGGCAAATGACATGGACAGCCAGTCCCCTATAGGACATATGCCACTGGCAACAACTGCAAACATACCCATAATGGAAGTCCATACCATATCGTACGCAATCCAGCCATAAATTGTTCCGATAAAAATGCCGATTACCCTCATTCCGGTTGTTGTAATCGGAGCAACCGGCGGAATAAATCCAAACCCAAACATAAATATTACAATTACGGCAATATGAATATAACTCGCCTTTGAATTCTTTTGCATTTTTTACCCCCTCCTCGATTAGTCTTCATAATCGTATGCGGTTCGAGATATCTCCACTAAATCATCTCCAAATTCGACATCCGGGAAACACAGCTTGAATGTTTCCGGCATCTGATGAACTTCCATGTCTATACCATTCGTCGTCTGAAATCCGTTCTTCTGCGCCTTCCTCAAAAATGGCGTTTTATTCCTGATTGGAACGCAATCGCTGACTAAGCAGCCTTCGGGAAGCTTGTCCATAAAATCTAGCTTCTCCCACTGAGGTCCATGATCTGCATTCATTCCCCTCGGCGTACAATTAATCAATAACTGGGTTTCCGGAGCTGCCGCCGTCAGATTTTCATCGGTCAGTTCCAAAAATTCCACATCTTTTCCTGTTACCTCCCTAACCTTCTGCGCTGTCTTTTCTCCGCGCTCCCTGGTTTGATTGAGGATACGGAAGCCTGCAACATTCCTCTTTGCCAGCTCATAACATATAGTCGGAACAATCGCACCGGCACCAATAATCGTTACATTGCGCCCTTCCAAACTGACACCCCTTGCATCCCACTCTCCGCAATATCCTGTTCCGTCCGTCATATATCCATAGGATTCGCCATCACGGAAAACAACCAGATTCACCGCATTACATGCCTTCGCTGTTTCCGACAGATGGTCAATATATGGAACGGCCGTACTCTTATGCGGCATTGTCACACCCACACCTGCCATCTTCATCGCCTGGGCGCCTTTTATGAAGTCCCCTATCTGATTCGGTTCGACATCAAAGATAAAATAGGCACCTTCAATCCCATACCTGTCAAAAATTTCGTGGTACTGTTTTGTCGGTTTCGCAATCCAGTGCGGGATTCTCGGAACATCAGAAGATGCTACTCCCATAATTTGAGTTGCTAATGTAATGTTGTCAGCCATAATTTTATTCCTCCTTTTTATTATTCAAACTGGCTAAACACTTTATCATAGATGCTTAACGCATCATCAACAACGTCACAGGCAGCGAGGGAAAGATAAGTCTTACCTCCGGAAGAGATAATAAGTCCCTCTGCGGTCAGCGCCATGGAAAATTCCAACATATTAATAAATGCATCCCGAACCTCTTCCTGGAAGTTTGGCTCACTCTTTTTATATACATACGGTACATGCTGAAAGCCTCCCACATCAATGTGAAGGATAGACTGATGATTAAACAGTAGTGCCGGGACATCATATTTATCCGTAATCTCCTGAAGACCTTCCATAAAATAGGTCGCCTTCTTTTCTAATTTTTCATAAGCGTTTGTCTCTTTTAAAGTTTTGATTGCTGTAATACCGCCCAACAGGGAAAGCTGATTTGCTGAGAGCGTGCCTCCTACTTTAACCTTCTTCGCATAGCCAACTCCTACTCCCGCAGCCAGCATATCCATGATTTCTTTGCGACCTCCGACTGCTCCGGCAGCAGCATATCCTCCACTTATAATTTTTCCAAAAACCGTAAGGTCGGGACGAGTTCCAAATATTGCCTGCGCTCCGCCTAATCCGAGACGAAATGCCGTCACAACCTCATCATAAATGAGAAGCATATCATTTTTACGGCAAATTTGCTCCGCAGCTTTATGATACTCTTTTGTTGTCGGGACGATACCACTGTCCTGACCAACCGCTTCCATAATAAACGCTGCAACCCCACCGTCATTTTTATACCGTTCAATCATTTCCTCCAGTGCTTGAACATCATTCGCGGGCACAGAATGAGTGTACTGATAACATTCATATGGAATGCCGTGGAACATGCCGTTTTCGCAATTGTTATCTGTATCGTTGTAAACCAGCTGGTCGCTCCAGCCATGGTATCCGCCGGCAATGCGTATGATATGCTTTTTGCCGGTATAAGCACGGGCTAAACGAATAGCGATGATATCTGCCTCTGTGCCGCTTCCAAGCATACGGAGCAGCTCAACCGACGGAAAGTTCTCTTTCACCAACTCTGCCATTTCACTTTCATAGGTGCTGTAAAGCCCGGTCAGCGGTCCATTCTTCTCAATCAGCTCCAATGTCTCTTTTTTTACTGTAGGATAATTGTTTCCTAAAATAATAGGACCTCCGGCGCAAAGGAAATCCAGATACCTGTTTCCATCAATATCATAAAGATATGGACCATCTGCTTTCACCATTGTAAGGGCAAAGGGATGATTGTTTGCGAGATTATGCTGGATACCTCCCGGAATATGCTGTTTTGCACGTTCCGTTTCTTTCTTGGACAGCTTGCATTTCTCGTCAAACACTGCCTTATAATGTTCTACTGCTTCCCGCTTCAAGTGTTTTCTGTTTTTCACTAAAAACTCTGCCTGTTCATGGACTGCCTGATAATCATATGGATTTCGGATATATTTTGACATAATTTTTCCTCCCGTTTTTAATTATTTATTTTCAATACCGCGTGCTTTTTTCCTCATTTTTCCGCCTACTTCCCTAAGAAAACCAACTTCTTCCGGAGGCAGGGCTTTTTCTCCGCCTAAGATATGGGAAATAACCATAATTTTTGCCGTCTTCTCAATGGTCTCAGCCCGCGCAAGCGCCATCTCAATTGTTTTTCCTGTACACAATATGCCGTGATTCTCCAGCAATACAGAGTCATACTCCTCAAACAGTTCCTCAAAATCTTTATAAATATCTTCGGAGCCCGTACGTCCATAGCGTGCAAGCGGCACTTTTCCAAAGAGAAGATTTATTTCGGCGACTCCTTCCGGCGCAAGCTGCTTTCCCGCTACAGCAAACGCTGTCGCAAAGGGACTGTGACAATGCACGGCGGCATGGATATCCGGTCTCAGCCGATAAACCTCCCTATGCATTTTAAATTCTGAGGAAGGTCTGCACCCATCCATGGCAGAAATAATATTTCCGTCAAAATCTGTTTCGATAATCATATCCTTCGTCATTGTTTCCTTATTTTTCTGGGAAGGAGATATCAGCAAGTGTTCACCCCACCGCATAGAAACATTTCCCTCGAACAGGGTCAGCATGTTTTGGTGGTACATAGTACGGAATACATCCACCATTGATTGTTTCGCTTCTTCGATTGTCATTTTTTTCCTCCTCTTTCACTTCGGCAGTTTCAAAAACCACCTTATTTTTTATTGTTAAAACTGAGTTTAACCTTGATTTCCCGGATGTTCGGATAAAATGAACATTACGTTGCCTCTTGGATCTGACGCAACAAGCCGCTCTTCATTTTTCTTTTTTACCGTCCCTCCATAATCCGTGATGGTACTGGCAGCTTTTTCCATGTTATTTGTCCGAAAACCTATGGCATTGATACCGCAGGTATCATCGCCATGTACGGTATTCTCGGCTTTTGGACTGTGATATGTATATATTTCAAAAGTTGGGAATGTGTCTGCCAGTCCCTTCAGAAAGATATGCCGTCCATTCATATGAACATTTGGAACCCCTGTAACTGCAGAAGCCGATGCATCATGATGGTCTTCATATGCCCCGAAATAATCCGTATCTAAAACACTTTTATAGAATCCGCAGAGGTCTTCCCAATTCTGACAATTAATATTCACGTGAATAAAACGTGTCAATTCAAAAATCTTCGGTATCCTGTGCTTTGCACTGTATTTTGTTATATATTTTCCAAAAGGTGTCTTTCGGGGCAGACAGCCATTTGGCTCAAGAATAGGAACAACAAACTCTACAATATTTCCTTCCGGGTCTGTACAATATATGCACGGTCTGTTTTCAGGTGTTTCACCCTGCGAAATTATTTTCCCGCCACACTTTACACAACGTAACGCATAATCTCTGACATGCGTTGTCTCAAAACCTATATGTGCAAAACCGTTTTCATAAACTTTAAGCGCTTTTCCAGATTCTGCCTTCACAATACCCAGCACAGGCGCTTTTTCCTCTGCGTATCCCGGCAGCTCGAACACATAACCTTCCCTGTGATTCAGCCATTCTTTTTGATTAGATACTTTCAAATTCAGCACCTGCCTGTAAAATTCCGCAACATTTTGCGGATGCTCTGCGCCAATCTGTATATATGAAAATTTCATCGTCATTTCTCTTTCTTCGTTCCCTCCTGCTTTTCGTTTCCATTCAACCGTTCATATACCGGAAGGAGTGCTTCGTACAGACTCTGGTAATTTTTATAGCCTCTCTCGTAGACTTCTCTTTCCCTGCCAGGATAAAAAATCTTTTTCTGCTTTACCAACTTAGCGGCATCATCGAAATCACAGATTCCCATTCCGATTGCTGCGGCAACAGCAATACCTATTGCTCCACTGTGCGCCGAATTTTGCGGAATGCATACAGGAATTCCAAGTATATTTGCCATGCGCTGCATCCATGTATCACTCTGACTCCCGCCGCCATTGACAGATGTGTGCTCAATTTCAATCCCGTGGTCTCTTTCAAAAATCTCAATCTGCCATCTGATACTGTAGCAGATGCTTTCCATAAATGCGGCCACCATGTGCGCTCTTGTATGCATGCTGTTCATGTTCAAAAATGTTCCCCGAAGTACTTCACTGTGGACCGGGAACTGCTCTCCATGAAGCCATGGTGTCATCATTAAGCCATCACACCCAGACGGTACGGTCTCGATTTCTTTATTCAGATAATCCCAGAACTCCTCTCCCATCTGCTCTTTTTCATAATAATAAAGATTATCTGTAAGCCAGTTTAGGGCGCTGCAGCAAGTATTAATGCATCCGCCGTAAATCATCATGCCTGGGTCCATAGACTGGATATGATAGCTTCCTATGGCAGATTCTTTTATGTCGTGAACGATAGCGGACAGCCAACCGGATGAGCCTAAATAAATGTGTGAGTCTCCTTCTTTGAAACAGCCGGCACCAGCAGCGGCAGCTAAAACATCATTCCCGCCGCCAAATACCGGTATTCCCTCCGGAATCCCCAAATCTGCAGCTCCTCTCTTATCGACATAACCATAAATTTTTGTTGCGGCTACCGCCGGCGGCATTTTTCCCTCCACACCCGCTGCTTTCTCAATCATGCTGATGTATGCGGCTCTCTCCGGATTTGGTTTTTTTATCGCTTCACTATTCGGGTCAGCTGCCATAATCCCTATAAATTTATATTGAAGAAAACCGTCACAACCAAGAAACCATGCAGCTTTTTCATAAATTTCCGGTTTCTCCTCTTTAAACCAAAGAAGCCTGCACTGGTAGTCCTGGGGACATACCGCTTCAAATCCTAACTTCTGATTAATTGCCTGCGCCTGTTTGACTGCCCTGCCATCAAGCCAACTTACTGCGTTGTACAGCACTTCTCCCTGACTTGAAACAGGAATTAAAGTAATAACCTGTACACTGAAATTGACTGCTATGATATCTTCGGCATCTCCTTCATATGCGTTGACTGCTTTTTTCGTAACGCTGCGAACAGCCTCCCAATAATCTGCAGGGTCCTGTTCTACCCAGCCTTCTGCCGGACGGATTAAAGGATATTTTTCTTCTGCAAGAGCATATGTCTTTCCATCCAGCCCTAATAGCACAATTTTTACTCCACTTGTTCCAAAATCATATGCCGCTATAATTTTTCTCATATTTCACCTCCCAATTTTGTATCGCTTCTCTAAATTTATAGTGTTTATATATTTATGGTATAACTATATAACTTTGTATCCGTTATGTCAACCAAATTTTTACGAAAAAACGAATTTTCATTACTTTTAACTGGTCAAACCTTCTATAAATCCCAGATATATCCTGCTTTTTTTGTTAATTTTATCTGTCTATAGTATTGCAGATTCAGGCGGTATTCTCTCATAAATCGCCAGAAAATGGTTGCGAAAGGCGATTAATTGGTTTATAGTGATAGACAAAACGGAATGTAACTCATCCGTTAATTTCAGAAAAGCGATACCATTCTTGTGCTGTAAATTTACTAAAATGACGTAGGAGGAAATATATTTGAAAACGACTCTTTCACTTCGAGAAATTAAAAAGCAGGAATGCCGCGATGCGATTGTCCATGCTGCAAGAGATTTGTTTAATGAGAAGGGCTATCATGATACAACCATGAAAGAGATTGCTGAGCTGGCGCATATTTCGCCAGCCTCGCTTTTTAACTATTTCCCATCTAAAATGGATATTTTATTACAGGTTGTACAGATGAAGAGACATGACTTTGACAGTATCATGTCAACAGAGGAATATCAATCTTTTAGCTACAGGAAACAGCTTTTAGTGCTGTTTAAGGATTTTCTGGAAGACATGTTTAAATATCCTCGGCTAAATATTGATGTATGGCAAATGCTCAGATTTGATTCATTGATTGAGGAAGATTCCAGTAAGCTGATTATTCCCATAACGCAGATTATTGACCGCGGCATTATCGAGGGCGAATTTCATACTGGTTTAAAAGCGGATTTTATTTTTGATATTTTTTTCGGACTCGCTTTCTGCGCCATGCTGCGCGGCGGTGATTTAGAAAAGTACTGTTCCGAGTTCAGTACAATTCTAGACCAGTATACCACAAGTGATTCTAAAGCATTTTAACCCCTGTTCTCGAATAGTATTAAAAGCCACTGATATCCGGTTTTAACACTGCATATCAATGGCTTTTTCATTTCCGCTTTATTTTACAAATCCTTTGACCTTTTGATAGATACTTTCCGTATCCAGACCGTACTTCTGAAGCAGTTCCACAGCCGGACCAGATTCTCCGAAGGTATCATTGATACCAATCTTCATGACCTTTGTGGGCGCTTTCTCGGCAAGTACGTCACACACCGCGCTTCCCAGTCCGCCGATAACGGAATGTTCCTCAACGGTAACAACTTTCCCTGTCTCCTTCGCTGCTGCCACTACCAGGTCTTCATCCAGAGGTTTGATGGTATGAATGTTGATGACTTTCGCCTCGATTCCCTCAGCTGCAAGCTTCTCCGCCGCTTCCAGGCAATTGGATACCGGAAGTCCTGTGGCGATGATTGTCACATCTTTTCCTTCCCGCAGCACCACGCCTTTTCCGAGTTCAAATTTATAGTCCTTTCTGTCGTTGATGACCGGAACCGCAAGACGTCCGAACCGCATATACACCGGTCCCTGATGTTCGTACGCTGCCTTCACCGCAGCTCTCGCCTCCACATCATCGGAGGGGTTTAAAACGACCATGCCGGGAATCGTGCGCATGAGCGCAATATCCTCATTACACTGATGTGTCGCGCCGTCTTCTCCAACGGAAATTCCCGCGTGGGTAGCGCCAATCTTTACATTCAGATGAGGATATCCCACAGAGTTTCTTACCTGCTCAAAAGCACGCCCCGCCGCGAACATGGCAAAGGAGCTGGCAAACGGCACCATACCCGCTGCCGCGATTCCTGCTGCCACGCCTATCATATTGCTCTCCGCGATTCCGCAGTCGATAAATCTCTCCGGATGTGCTTTCTTAAATACACCTGTCTTCGTTGCTGCCGCCAAATCCGCGTCCAGTACGACGATATCCTCATGTTCTGTCCCAAGTTCAGCTAAAGCATTGCCGTAGCTGTCTCTTGTCGCGATTTTCTTTACTTCTGGCATAACGCTTCACCTGCTTTCTCTAATTCTTTCATGGCAGTCTCATACTCTTCATCATTTGGCGCCTTGCCGTGCCATCCCGCCTGGTTCTCCATGAAGGAAACGCCTTTGCCCTTGATTGTCTTCGCGATGATAGCGGTGGGCTGTCCCTTAACGGTCTTCGCCTCTTTAAACGCCGCGTCAATCTGGTCGAAATCATTTCCGTCAATGTTGATAACATGGAAATTGAACGCCTCGAACTTCTTATCAATCGGGTACGGGGAATTGACCTCATCGATTGCCCCGTCTATCTGCAGATTGTTATTGTCCACAACAACAACCAGGTTGTCCAGTTTCTGGTGAGCAGCCAGCATCGCTGCCTCCCACACCTGTCCTTCCTGAATCTCGCCGTCGCCTACCAATGTATATACACGGTAATCCTTACCCTGCATTTTTCCCGCTATCGCCATACCGACTGCCGCGGAAATCCCCTGTCCCAGTGAACCGGAGCTCATATCCACGCCCGGTATATGCTTCATGTCCGGGTGTCCCTGCAGATAGGAACCTGTGTGGCGCAGTGTCTTTAAGTCTTCTACCGGGAAATATCCTTTTAATGCCAATGTCGCATAGAGTCCCGGCGCTGTATGTCCCTTGGAGAGGACAAAACGGTCACGGTCCGCATCCTTCGGATTTTTCGCATCTACGTGCATCTCCTCAAAGTAAAGATACGTGAAGATATCCGCCGCGGAAAGAGAGCCGCCCGGATGTCCGGCTTTTGCGCTGTGCACTGCCGTGACGATTCCTTTGCGGACTTCATTGGCAGTCTTCATTAATTCCAGTTTGTTCATGATTTCCTCCTGCTGTTTTCTATTCGCCAAATACCGCCCTGTAGTCTGCCTGGAATTTCTCAATTCCCGCATCCGTCAGCGGATGATGGGTCATCTGCTCGATAACTTTATACGGAACAGTGGCGATATCTGCTCCCGCAAGCGCACAGTCTGTCACATGCATCGGATGGCGCACGCTGGCTGCGATAATCTCTGTGTCAATACCTGCCACCTCAAAAATCTGTGCAATCTCCGCGATTAAATCTGTACCTCTCACGGAAATGTCATCCAGACGTCCCAGGAACGGGGATACGTATGTAGCGCCGGCACGTGCCGCGAGCAGAGCCTGGTTTGCTGTAAAGATAAGGGTTACGTTTGTCTTAACGCCTTCTGCGGAAAGTACTTTGCACGCTTTCAGTCCTTCTGTTGTCATGGGAATCTTTACCACCATGTTCGGATGGATTTTCGCAATCTCGCGTCCTTCCTTAATCATCCCTTCCGCGTCTGTTGTAGTAGCTTTTACCTCGCCGCTGATGGGTCCGTCCACGATAGAAGCGATTTCCGCGATAACCTCCTCGAATACACGTCCTTCCTTAGCGATGAGAGACGGATTCGTTGTCACTCCGCAGATAACTCCCATGTCGTTTGCCTGTCTGATATCCTCTACATTTGCTGTGTCAATAAAAAATTTCATGTCCTGTTCCTCCTTGAACCTTTCACCAATTGTATCTGCCTCGATTATAGCTTTTCCCGAAAAACAGGTCAATACAGGCAAAAATTATTAATAATTTTATACTGTTTATAAACTATAATTATTAACAAAATCAGAAACGCTTCCCTATTTTCTCTCTCCTGGATTGTCCCTTTCTTTTCCCTAATCCGCCGCCAAGTCCGTCCATCTCCCGCAGCCTCATCAACGCTCCATGTCCCTGTCTGCGCTTTGGTTATCTTCCTGACGGCACGGCGCAGATTCCGGACGGCTTCTGTAGGATTTCCCTAACCGGTGCCTTCCATGGTGAAGGTTCAAATTATTAGTAATAATTTATTTCATTCTGTTTATTTTTCTTTTTTTACTGTGCGGGTAAGAGGTTGTCCCGCGCACCACGACTTTCGGCTCATACTCCACATGGTAGATACTCACCGGCTCCGCATCTGCGTACCTGCGGTTTCTGGAACTCATCTTCTTCATGATGATGTCGCAGGCATCCATCCCCTTGTAAATAACGAAATGCTCAATGGTGGTCAGGGAGATTTTCTGCATTTTCGCAAACAACGTATTATCGCAGCCCATCACGGAAATGTCTCCCGGCACCTTGTATTTCTCATCATAGAGGGCATCCATGATTCCGAAAGCAATCATGTCATTGAGCCCCACAATTGCCGTCAAATCCCGTTCTTCTTTGAGCAGCTCTTTCGTCAGGTCATAGCCAATCCGGTACTCAGAATCAATTCCCGGCACATCCTTGTCGATACGTTCATCCGCCGCTTTGATGATGACATTCTCGCCCAGCCCGGCTTCCCGAAATTCCTTTAAGAACCCTTCCACTCTCCTGGAACGCTGCTTCTGTCTCACTGTCAGAGGCGGCGCGATGTAGGCCACATGCTTGTGCCCCAGCTCCAGAAGATGCCTCGCCATCAGCCTGCCCAGTTTTGCGTTGTCCAAGTCTACGGCATCCACATCCAGCCTTTCACTCTGGTTATTGATGACCGCCACCGGGATTTTCAGAGAAAGTTCCTCCACAATCGGCATGAAACAGCGGCTGGGATTGCACATGTAGATGATTCCCTGGGGGTTGAGCTGCGGCATCATCTTGAGATACCGCTCCTCCAACTCCAAATCCCGCTGTGTGTTGCACACAAAGAGTCCGAATCCCTGTTCCGTCGCCCGCGACTCAATGCCCTGCAAAAGCATGACATAGTAGGGATTGGTGAGGTTCGGGCACAGCGCCACCAGAAGCTTTTCCCGGCGCACTTCCCGCTGCTTTTTGCGCTTCGGCAGCTCATAGCCCAGCTCCTGCGCCGCCTGCTCTACCCTCTGTACCACATCTTTGGAAAAAGAGACATTGTATTTCTTATTCAGTATCATAGACACTGCCGCCTGTGATACTCCCGCCTTCCTCGCCACATCGGATGAGGTCACTTTCTTCTTGTTCATCTGTTTGTATCCTCTTTACTGCCGCTTACCGCCAAGAGCGCTGCCGGGGCACCGCCGTCTCCTTTAGAGTTCTCTGCGTCCGTCCAAAGCGCTCCTGCTACAGTTCTCTGCAGCCATCCACTCCCGCTATAATTCTGTACGTCCCTCCAGGGCGCGCAGCAGCGTCACTTCGTCAATGTACTCCAAATCACCGCCCACTGGAACCCCGCTGGCAATCCTGCTCACCTTGATTCCCACAGGCTTTATCAGTTTACTGATGTACATGGCAGTCGTCTCGCCCTCCAGGCTGGAGTTCGTGGCAATGATGACTTCATCCACATCCCCCTGCAGGCGTTCCATCAGTTCTTTCAGCCGGATATCTCCCGGTCCGATACCGAGCATGGGAGAAATCGCCCCGTGCAGCACATGGTACACGCCGTTGTATTTTCCGGTCTTCTCATACGCAGCCAAATCCCGCGGGGTCTCCACCACCATGATGGTCTTGTGGTCCCGCTCTTCATTGCTGCAGATGGGGCATACCTCCCGGTCCGTCAGCGTACAGCACTGCTTACAATAGCGCACGTTATTCCTCGCATCCACAAGGGACTTAGCTAAGTTCTCCACCTGTTCTTTCGGCATGTTAATAATATGAAAAGCAAGCCGCTGTGCCGACTTGCTTCCTATACCTGGGAGTCTCGAAAACTCCTCGATAAGTCTGCTGATTTGATTGCTGTAATACTCCATCTTAGAACATCCCCGGCATACCGCCGCCCAATCCTCCTGTGAGCTTCGACATGGCAGCCCCGGACTCCTCATCCACCTGGCGCAGTGCCTCATTTGCCGCTGCCACGATTAAGTCTTCCAGCATTTCGATGTCATCGGGGTCAACCACTTCTTCTGCCAGTTTCACCTTCAACACTTCTCTTTTCCCGGAAACGGTCACTTCCACAGCACCGCCGCCCGCTGTCGCTGTAAACTCCTTGGACTCCAGCGCTTTCTGCTGTTCCTCCATCTGGCGCTGCATCTTCTGCGCCTGTTTCATAAGATTCGCCATATTTCCAGGCATTCCGCCGCCTGGGAAACCTCCGCGTTTTGCCATTTTTAGTCCTCCACTATGATTTCCATATTTATTTTCTTTTCAATATCCACGAACGTGTCTTCAAAATGCCTGCCTTCTTCCACGCACCGCACTTCGACTTCCACTTTCTTCCCTATGCGGTTCTCAATCAGGCTCTCTAACTCCTCCACACGGTCTTTCCTTCCGACAAACTCTGCCTCCATACCTCCCGGCATGACGACCAGCAGACGATTGTCTCCGCCGAGGCTTAAACGCGCTTTCTTCAGATAGCTCCGAAGCAGCCCGGACGCCTCGTCCGCGATAGAGCGGAAATTCTTGGTCACCTCTTTGATATCCTCAGGGATAGCTTTGGGAAGCTCCGGTGCAGGCTGCCCTGCCAAGGCTCCTTCCTCTTTGCCGCCGTCTCTGTTCACATAGACAATGCGCTGTGTACTCGCCGCCTGTGGAATCCCTTTTTCTATCTTTTCTTCCACCGCGCGGATACGATCCAGCAGCGTATCCTGCTCTGTCTCCATGGCGGGGACACACAATTTTATCAACGCTACCTCCAGAAGGACTCTCTTCTGTGTGGCGTACTTTAACTGCCCGGACAATTCAGAAAAGACACGGATAAAACGAAAGAGCATATCCGGCTCAATCATCTCTGCCTCTTCTTTTAACTGCATCATGTTTTCCGTGGATACATCCAACACATCCTCTATATTATCAGATGTCTTTACCAGAAGCAAGTTTCTTAAATACCAGGTGAAGTCCGCCGCCATCTGGGTCAGCTCCCTGCCCTGCATGACAAGCTCCTCCACCGTATCCAGCACCTTCGCCGTATCTCTGGCAAGGATATTTCTCAAAAGCTGGCTGAACACATCCGTGTCCACCGCGCCCAGCACTTCCAGCACATTGTCATAGGTCAGTGTCTGCCCCAGATAAAAGGCGATACACTGGTCCAAAAGACTCAGCGCGTCACGCATGGAACCGTCCGCCGCTTTCGCAATATAGCGGATTGCCCTGTCCTCCACGTCCACCTGCTCCTTGTCCATCAAATCCTTCATGCGCCCGGAAATCGTCTCAATGCTGATTCTCTTGAAATCATAATGCTGACATCTGGACAGGATGGTGATGGGGATTTTGTGCACCTCTGTTGTGGCGAGGATGAAGATAACGTACTCCGGCGGCTCTTCCAATGTCTTTAAAAGAGCATTGAACGCGCCGATGGAGAGCATATGCACCTCGTCGATGATATAGACTTTGTACCTGCCTTCTGTGGGACGGTAAGTCACTTCCTCCCGGATTTCACGGATATTGTCCACACCGTTGTTGGATGCCGCGTCAATCTCGATGACGTTCATGGAAGTGCCCGCCGCGATGGAGCGGCACATGGCGCACTCCCCGCAGGGGCTTCCGTCCACCGGGTGTTCGCAGTTGACCGCCTTGGCAAAAATCTTCGCCACCGTGGTCTTCCCGGTCCCTCTCGTTCCACAGAACAGATATGCATGTCCGATACGGTTTGCTTTAATCTGGTTCTTTAATGTTGTAATAATATGGTCTTGTCCTTTCACGTCCTCAAATGCTGTGGGACGGAATTTTCTGTAAAGTGCCGTATACGACATGAATCACACCTCTGTTTATTTATTTCATTTATCGCAGCCCTTCAGCCGTCAGAAAAAGGATAAGCAATAACAGCGAGAACTGAACGATTACAGTTTATCCCCGAAACTGATACCCACCATTCTAGCCTCTTTGATAAGGTTGCAGTTCGGGTCCACATATTTTAATTTACCCGCGATTTCTTCCAGCGGAACTTTCGCCGTCTCGCCTCTCTTCATCGCTACCATGTATCCGTATTCCTGATTCAGAATCAGCTCTGCCGCCTTAGCGCCCACTCTTGTAGAAAATACGCGGTCGTACGGACACGGAGAACCTCCTCTCTGGGTATGTCCCGGCACCGTGATGCGCACTTCCTTGTCCGTCTTCTTCTGAATCTGCTCTGCCAGCTCGTATGCGATGGAAGGATATTTCCTCTTCGCCAGCTTTTCCTTGTACTCTTTCTTCTTCAGCTTGGCATCTTCCTTGGAAATTGCTCCCTCTGCTACTGCCAGGATGGTAAAACGCTTCCCTGCCGCGGAACGCTTCTCAATCACATCCGCTATCACATTGATATCGTAGGGAATCTCCGGCAGAAGAATGATGTCCGCGCCGCCCGCGATACCCGCGTGCAGTGTAACGTGTCCCACCTTATGCCCCATGACCTCTATAATAAATACACGGCTGTGGGACGTCGCTGTCGTGTGGATTCTGTCAATGGTATCTGTGGCAATATCCACCGCACTCTGGAATCCGAATGTCATCTCCGTGCCCCACAGGTCATTGTCAATGGTCTTCGGCAGAGAAACAATATTCAGTCCCTCTTCCCTTAAGAGGTTCGCTGTCTTCTGCGTTCCGTTTCCGCCCAGGATAACCAGGCAGTCCAGGCTCAATTTGTGGTAAGTATGCTTCATCGCCTCTACTTTATCCAGCCCGTCCTTGTCCGGCACTCTCATGAGCTTAAACGGCTGGCGGGAAGTCCCCAGTATCGTACCGCCCCTTGTCAGGATTCCGGAAAAATCCCTGGAGGTCAGCATATCAAAGTCTGAATAGATGAGACCCTTATACCCGTCTTTGAAACCATATATCTCCACATCGTCTCTCTTGGAACAGATGCCCTTCACAACCCCGCGCATCGCCGCGTTCAGCGCCTGACAGTCTCCGCCGCTCGTCAACATTCCAACTCTTAACATCCTCTATATCCTCCTTACAGCTTTTTCTTATTATAACGCATCTGTTTTATTGTTTGAAAGGGTTTTTCAAAAATTACTTTTGTGAGCGGGACCGGGGCGTTACTGTTCACAGATATCTGCGAACAGTAACACTAACACCGAAGCCTCCAAGATTTGGCGAGTGCGCATGTGCGTGGGGCTGTCTGCATGTGGCAGGAACAAACGGCAAAGGCTCCGATGCAACAAGTGCGCATATGCGTGGGGTGGCTGTAAATGGCAGTTCTGCGGTGAATCGACGCCATTTCACAGGGTATACTGTATAGGAAGGCAGAAGAAAATGATATAGAGTTTTAGGAATGGAAGTTTATTTTTTGCAGATTTTTAAAAGTTTCTGACTTGTAAGTCTGAAACTATTGATTTTTTGGAAGTTTTGGATATAATAGTAGAAAAAGGAGGTGCATGACAGATGGCTGAACTGATAAATCGTCCTCAATATTTGCAGCAGCTAATTCAAAATAAAGACGTAGATTTAGTGAAAATCATTACCGGTATCCGCAGATGCGGGAAATCTTCCCTAATGGATTTATTTCATCAGTATTTGATAGAAACAGACGTCCCACAGACCCATATCATCCATATGAATCTGGAGTCCCTGCGCTACCGCGACCTGACAGATTATCTGACCTTCTATGACTATATCAGTGAGCGTATTCCATCAGAAGGCAGGACATATCTGCTCTTTGACGAGCTGCAGGCAGTCGAACACTGGGAAAAGGCGATAGAATCCTTTCGTCTTGATTATGATGTGGATATTTATATTGCCGGCTCCAATGCCTATCTGCTCTCCACAGAGTTTTCCACCCTGTTGTCCGGCAGATACGTGGAAATCCGCATGCTTCCCTTGTCTTTTAAAGAGTTTCTGGATTTCTATGAATTTCATACTGATACGACAATAGAAGAAAAATTCCAGAAATACTTACAGTTCGGCGGTATGCCCATCCTCCGGGAATATCATTTTAATGAGGCACGCAGTAACCAGGCACTGGAAGGCATCTATTCCACAGTCATTCTGCGCGATATTTTACAGAGGAGTAATATGACTGACCAGAATCTCCTGCAAAAAATCGTGCGTTTCCTCTGCTCAAATATCGGAAGTATTACCTCACCGAACAACATCGGAAATGTGCTCTCCAGCGAAGGAGGCCTGGAAAAAGGCAGAGAAAAACGCATTGCCGGGAAAACCGTCAGTAAATACATTTCTCTGCTCGAAAACGCTTATATTTTCTACTCTGTAGAGCGCTATGACATAAAAGGCAAGCAGCTTTTAAAAACACTCGGCAAGCACTATATCATTGACCTAGGCTTTCGCAATCTGCTCCTGGGTTATCGAGATGCCGACCGGGGACACATTCTGGAAAATATCGTCTTTCTGGAATTGCTGCGGCGGGACTACCGTGTCTACATTGGCAAGATAAGTGAGACAGAAGTCGATTTCATCGCCGAAAGACCAGATGATAAGCTGTATATCCAGGTAACAGAGAGCATGAGCTCTGCGCAGACCCGCGAACGGGAACTGCGCCCTCTCCAGATGATACCTGACAACTATGAAAAGATTATCCTCTCCATGGATAGGAGCTATATCCAGTCCTACGAAGGGATAAAGGCGTTAAATCTTATAGACTGGCTGCTGGGGTAGGAAGTTATGATTTGGGGATAAAGATGTCTCCTGGAATTTTCGTAGCGATAAGTTCTAATTAAAATTTTTGCGAGTACTCGCAGAAATTTTCAATAGACCACACTATGAAAAGATATGAGCCACACTGTATTACAATGATTGGAATATCGGTTATAAATATTTTGGCTTCTTGCATCTCCTCTGTCTTACATACTATAATGAGGGAAAGATACTCTTTATCGACCGTGTATGCTCTTATAAAGAAAGGATATATACTTTTGCACAGAGAGAAAACCGTAGACGCATAATTAAAAGGAGGGTGTGCCGTGGAAGGTTCCCATTCAAATGTTATAAACACTGTAGATGAACTGGAATTCACTATATTCTGCATTGAAAATGTTGCTCGGCGCCTTAGAATCAGCGCGGAAAAAATATACGATGCACTGACACAAAAGAGCGATATCCTAAATGAGTATATTGTCCCCAATTATGAAATTTTGCATACCCAGGACAAAGAATATATTGTAGATGATTTACTACACGTTATGAAAGATGAAGGGGTGGAATTATGAGAGCAAATCCTATACTCCTACAGAAAAAATACGCCCGTGTCGTAGCACTTTTTGCAGAGCAGACCGGGCTTTCCCTGGATAAGGCTTTAGATTTTTTCTACCATTCTTTTGTATATCAGCTTATGAAAGACGGCGTATCCGACATGCACTGTATGAGTGACGGGTACCTTGCCGATGATTTAGAAGCTGAATATCGCACTTGCACTGAGGAATCTCACACTTGATTTGATAATCTTTAATGTAGATGTGGGTATTGTTACCCTGAATGAAACCAATAAAAAAGGTCATGGAATTCGCAAGCAGTTGGAAATTGATTTTGTCTGTAATAAAGGCTACAAACGTTATTATATTCAGTCAGCCTATGCCCTTCCAAACCAGTCAAAGATGGAACAGGAGCAGCACTCTCTTATGCTGACCGGCGATTTCTTTAAAAAAATCATTATCGCGAAAGATGTACCCGCACCATATTATAATGACAATGGGGTATTAATTATGAGTATTTATGATTTTCTTCTTAATGAAAGTAGTCTGGATAACTGATTGGTACTAAGACTCCCCGTAAGGTAAGCTTTTCTAAGCTGGGCTTACCTTACGGGGAGTTTTGTAATGAAAAAATACCCGCACTATATTTAAGAGCACACGCTGTCTATAACTGATTTATTCGTTCTTTGGAATAGCATATCTGACGCTACGCCCTTTTCCGCATTGCACAAGCAGGTTTTTTTCTACCATTTGTTTTAACACCCTGGATGCTGTGGAAGAGCTGCTTCCCAGCAAAATTTCTATTTCAGCTCGTGTGATAAAGTTTTGACTTTCCGCAAGTTGAAGCACCTGATTTTCTATATTATTATCAGTCAAAACCTCTTCCTGCAAATGACTGCCACTATCCCTTTTTATATTTATATTCGGAAGCGTAATCTTGAAGGCATTACTCGTGTTCTCAATTACCGGCTTATTTTTCTCATTTTCATATGCCTTCAAAATCTTTCTGATTCCGGTCCCATAAGCCTCTATTAACTCTAATCTGTAAAATACATTTGCCAGATTTTGATTTCTGCAGGCGGAAACCCCCGCCATAATATCGTCAAGTTCAAGTCCAGACAACAATCCGCCAATAGATATAAATTCCATTCTATCAGAATAGATACTAATCAATGCGCTTGCGCTAAAAGCGTAGTCACGATGTACCAGCACATTCAATAATGCCTCTCTTATGGCTACTTGCGGATAATTTCTTGTATCAATCCGCCGTAGCCCCTCGAAATCCGCATGAATCTCATTATATCTGTCAATGTAGTCATACACATCATTCATTTGCTGAAGCAGCGAACCGCCAAATTCCTGGCGGTCACGAAATATACTTTGGTCTTCCCCCTGGAAAACTGCTGTCTTAATTGTATGTGGACACTGGTCTGAAAGAAGCAATCCCGTATTTGTATAAATACCATCACAATTCAATATTTTAAGCGTTTGCATTTGGCGGACACCAAACTCCATTCCTCTTTCTTTGAATTCTTTTTCTGCAACCGTAAAGGTTAGATTTTGTTCAATGGAACGCATCTCCTCAAACCTGTCACCATCTGTCTCTTTAATCATTCTGCGAATCGCTGTATTTGTTGCAGGAACAGCGGAATATCCCTGTCTCACATATACGCCTTCCGGACGAAGTCCTTTTTTAGCAATATAATAGGGTCTCTCTGTTCCTCGTTGGATATCTACTTCCACAACTTGTTTCCCTTCTATTTCAAGTGTCTGATAATGAATAAACAATGTCAAGTCCGGCTTAATTGCATCCCGAACCATATTGCTGATTCTAAGGGCAACGCTGTCTGAATCATCGAGACCTGTTACTGTTCCATTATCCTGAACACCGATATATATTTTTCCACCTTCGCTGTTTGCAAAAGCTATTATTTCCTTTTTAATCTCATCCGTAACAATTTCTTTTAATTCTACAATCTCACTTTCCCGAAAAACCATAGTGCGCCTCCTAATCATTTTCTCCTCATTATTATACCTTTTCTCGTCAATCTCGTCAATCTCGTCATAATCTCATCATCTGTGACGAGATTATGACGAGAAAAAAATGAGATACTATCATTCTTCCCGATTTTTGATAAGGAAAATCGGTTTTCGGTTTAGAGTATCTGCACATACAGAAATAAAAAAATTCCCCATAGGGCTAATCCAGTTAAAAGCACACTTATGGGGAACTCAATCCTCAGTCAATATGAAATACTTCCATCATCTGCATACTCACAGGGCTGTTATCCTCATTTGTTTCCATAATATCTTTCATGTATTCCCACCATCTATAACGGATTTCGTTTGGCTCTGTGGCTGTATCCTTGTTTTCATCCTCCACTTCCATATAAGAAAACAAATAATTTGTCTCTTTGTCCCAATAGATAGAGTAATTCGAGATTCCACTGTCTTTTATCATTTTTTTCACTATGGGCCAAATCTCTGCATGTCTTCTTTCATACTCTTTTTCATTTCCCGGAATTAACTTCATCTTACATGCTTTTCTTACCATCTTTTTCATCCCCAATATTTTCTTCATCCTCCAGTAAAATCCCCGGACCATATGGCGCAAATGACGTCATGATATATGGACAGGTGCAATTATCCCTCACCTTTTTTCCAAATCCCCACATTTTTTTAAACATCTCTTTTATAACAGGTCTTACTTCCTCTTTCCCAATGATATTATGCAGTTCCGCAGGGTCTTTTTCTAAATCATACAGAATATCATAATCAAATCCATTAAAAACATATTTCCATTTATGGTTAAATACCGCTCTCTGGATTCCATACATTTCATTTCCGTTTGTCTGTGTAAACATCTCCGTACGCCAACTCTTTGGTCTTCTTCCATTGAGAAACGGCATCAGCGATTCTCCTGCAAATTCTCTTGTCCTCGGTACCTCTGCCAAATCCAGAATCGTAGGAGCAAAATCAGCAAGGGAAACAAAAGCTTCTTCCTCTACTCCAGCCTGTATTCCAGTACCTCCAATCATTGCGCAGATGTTATAACTTTCCCTGTAGCATGGAACTCCTTTTGACCACATCCCGTGGGCTCCTGCCATATCCCCGTGGTCAGAAATATAAAGAATCACCGTATTCTCCGTATAACCATTGCGCTCCACAGCATCCAATAGTTTCCCAAACAGTGCATCTTCATATGTACAGAAGGCATAGTATCGCCTCAAACTCTCCTTGTGCTCTTCTTCTGTCAAACTGAACATGTCCTTTGTCCTTCTGTAAAAAGCGGGGACATCTTCTAATTCCTGATAAAAGCTATCCGGAAGCTTCATTTCTACATTTTTATACATATCTAAAAATTCCTGAGGCGGTGTATATGGGTCATGGGGTCCCACTGTGCCCACATACATAAAAAACGGCTCATCATCATTGTAATTGTCCAGAGCTTCCACTGCCCTGTCTACAGTATCCCCATCTCCAAACGGATTACTGTCAATACCGAACTGAAAATATTTCGGATATCCGGGGCGGATAATCTGCCCGAATCCTTTTTCATCTCCTTCTTTGTCAATCATCGCAGGATTCGAGTAAAAATGTTCCCAATCTTCATCATGAATACGGTATCCCTTTTGCATCTGTCCGTAATTTGATGTAAAATATCTTAAAACCTCATCAAAGCCATGTTCTTCTGGTCCTGCAAACGCGCTGACATGCCATTTTCCGGAGAAAAAGGTATGATATCCGTTTTCTCTTAAATCTTCCGGGAAAAGTTTTGTCCCATCATATAAATCTCTCGAAATCGCGTTATTGTTTTCTACATTATGCCATACGCCATGCTGTGACGGCATAAGCCCGGTAAAAAAAGTCGCACGCGAGGGACAGCAGTGCGGCGATGGCGTATATGCTTCCCGGAAATGCATCGCCCTTCTCCTGAACCGGTCAAGATTCGGCGTAAACACCACGCTGTTTTCACAAATGGTATCTCCCAATTGCTGGTCTGTCATAAAGACAAGTATATTTTTCTTATTCATAATCTCTTTCGCCTTCTACCACCATTTAATTAATTCTGTGATTCGATTCCGCAGGGCTACAAATTCCATGCTCATAATATCTCTTGGTCTGGGAAGTTCATTTCTCACCACTTCTTTTACTGTTGTAGGTTTATTCGTCAGTACCATGATATTTTCACTTAAGTAAACCGCTTCCTCTACATTATGTGTGATGAAAATAACCGTTGTGCCTGTTTTTTTCCACAGTTTTACGAGTTCATCTTCCAGCTTGAAACGCAAATCAATATCTAATTGTCCATACGGCTCATCCATGAGCAAAAGCTCCGGCTCTGTAGCAAATGCCCTTGCTATGGCAATCCTCTGTACCATACTGGTGGACACCTGCTGGGGATAATAATTTCTGAACTCACTTAAACCTACGATTTCCAGCATCTCATCTACTCGCCGTTTTATTTCCTCTGCCGGAAAATTTTTTATCTTCAGACCAAAAGCAATGTTCTGCTCTATTGTAAGCCACGGCATTGCCGAAGACTCCTGAAAAATATAGGAGATATTATGCTTTTTCAAATCTACTTTCTCTCCATTTATTAAAATATCTCCCTCCGTAATATCATAAATACCTGTCAGACTGTTTAAAAATGTCGTTTTTCCACAGCCTGTAGGTCCTACTACTACGAGGAACTCTCCCTCCTGCACCTCAAAATTCATCTTATCAAGGACCAATAAATCCCCGAACTTTTTTGTCATGTTCAACACTTGTACTTTCGGCTGTCTGTTCATCTGCTTTTCCATAGACTACCTCCCACTCTATAATGTATGGTCTACCACACTGTTGATTTCACGCCGAAGTTCCAGAAATTCTGGGTCTATGTAGCTCCTTGGTCTGGGAAGATTTATATGAAACTCCTGCTTGATGCCTGTGGGACAATTTTTTAATACAGCGATGCGGTCCGCGACATAGACTGCCTCTTCTATATTGTTTGTCACAAATAGGATTGTCCTTTTTTCTGTTTCCCATATCCTCACGATTTCATCCTGCATCATATATCTTGTCTGCGCATCTAAAGCACCGAAGGGTTCATCCATCAAAATTACTTTTGGCTCGTTGCAATATGCTCTGGCAATTCCCACCCTCTGCTTCATTCCTCCTGAAATCTGAGCGGGAAAGGAATTTTCAAACCCCTCAAGACCTACCAGCTTTATGTAATGCATCGCCTTATCCTGTCTCTCCGACTTTGGTATTCCTTTCATTCTCAAGCCATATTCCACATTTCCCATGACAGTCAGCCAGGGGAAAATCGCCAGGTTCTGAAAGACCATTCCCCGTTCCGGCGCAGGTCCTTCTATTACTTTTCCTTCCATTTTCAGTTCCCCTTCCGTAGGTTCCAGGAAACCGGCAATCATATTCAATATCGTGGTCTTACCGCACTGTCCGGGTCCGAATAATACAAGAAATTCATTTTCATGCACAGTAAAACTTAAATTTTCTACTACTTTAAATTGCTGAACTTTTTTATTTTTTCCGATGGATTCAAATATTTTAGTCACACCACTGCAATTTATTACTTCCCTCTGATTGTCCATCTGCATAAATATTCCTCCAATTTTCTCATGCATGCTGCCAGTAAAAATCCGATGATAGCAATCCCGATAATACCTACCAAAGTCTGAAGCATGTCATGATTGCTTTGTCCCGCCATAATCAGCCAGCCGATTCCACTCTGAGAACGCACCATTTCCGCCGCTACCACCGATGCCCAGCCCACCGCAGAGGCTGTATGCAGTCCCGCAAATATAATCGGTGTACTAGCCGGAATCACAATAGTAAAAAACAGTTTCATGTCGTTCGCTCCCAGCATCTTAGCCGCATTTACCAGTGTAGGGTCTACAGACCTCGCCCCTGCATAAGCGTTTTGTGTGACACTCATAAATGCTCCAAGAAAAACAATAAAATATTTTGTCGCTTCCCCCAGACCAAACCAGATAATTCCCAACGGTATCCAGGCAAGAATCGGTATCGGACGTATAATCTGGAAAATCGGTCCGAAAAGCGCGTTTATTCTCGGATACCATCCCATTGTCAGTCCCAAAGTGATTCCCAATATATCAGCAAGAAGAAATCCCACCAGGAACCGGGAAAATGTAATCCCGATATGTCCCAGCATGGTACTGCGTCCAATCGGCTCTGTAAAAGAAATAAAAAACTCCCGTATAACTTCAATCGGTGTCGGCAGTACTTCTCCAAGCCGCGTGCCATTTGTTCCTAAAAACCATACAACGAGAAATATAACAATGGATATCCCTGCGCATATCACTTTCTGAAAGGCTGTAGCTTTTCTCACATTCACTGCCATCTTCCCCCTTTCATCAATTGCTTCTCCAATATGCCGAGCAGCAGGTTCAGGATTGTCCCCACTACCCCGATACAAATCATACCTGCTATGATTACATCCGTTCGATAGATTCCCCGGCAAAGTGTGATAAGATATCCCAATCCACAGTTTGCAGCAAGCATTTCCGCCCCAACTATCGTTGCCCAGGAATTTCCGAGAGCAACCTTCATTCCCGTCATGAAATAGGGAATAGCAGATGGAATAGCAACTTTAAATAATGTCTCTCTCTTTGTTGCCCCAAAAACTTCTGCCACCCAGATATGTACATCTTTTGTCTGTCTGATTCCTGTATAGCTGTTGACAATAGAGGGAATCAGCGATGCAAGACCTATTACCACAACCTTGGGAAGTACGCCGATTCCAAACAGCGTAATGGCTACAGGAATCCATGCAATCCCCGGAACCGGTTTAATCAAATCAAAAAGCGGACGCACAAACAAATCTATTTTTTCATACCAGCCCATCAGGATTCCCAGTGTATTTCCCACAATCACACCACAGGCATAACCCATGAGTGTTATTTTTAAACTGGACCATATATGTTCCTGCATCAAATGTCCATCCGGTCTGGGGTCATAAAACTTTTCAATCAATGTCTTAAAGGTTCGAACAGGTCCGGCAAGTGTATTCTGTCTGAATATTCCCAGTCCTTCCGTAACCAGCCACCAGACAAATAGAAATAAAGTTATTGAAATTACAGAATAAATATAATATTTCTTCTTTTTCTTTCTTTTGTTCATCTTCTATCCCCACCTATAAATTAAGATGCCTGTCAGACAGGCACCTTAACTTCTTCCTTCTATTCGTAGAATCCTACATTCAGCTCAATCCCCAAGGCATCCTTAATCACTTGTGTATTTAAGCTTTCCTGTACGAATTCCATAGCATCCTCTGTCAGCAAACCTAAATCTATCAAATTCCGGGTTGCATAAGTCTCATGGTAGCCAAATTCATATGCCGGGTCTGTCAACTGAGCTTCATCATAGAAATATGAAGTATCAATCAAAGCCCGCATATCGCTGTCTGAATATTCTTTTCCATTCTCGCTGAAAAACTCCATTGCATCTTCATAATACAGCTCATCGTCAGCCTCCAGTTCTGAAGCTGCTTTATAAATTGCCTGACAGATTAAAACAGTATCTCCATAATGTGATTCAACGAATTCATTGGTTGCCATAAATACATCCGCCGGAACACAGCCACATACCTCTTCATAGCTGGCAAGTCTTACATACCCCGCATCCAAAGCCTGAGTAGAATACGGCGGGAACAGTCCGGCTCCATCCACCTCTCCAGCCATTAAAGCTGTCAAAGCGGAACCACAATCCATTCCTATCAGTTCATAATCACTCGGCGACAGCCCCAGTTTTACAACATAGGCATCCGTCACAATCTGTGCAATTGTTCCCTGGGGCGCTGCAATCTTCATGCCTTCTACAGAATCTGCATCCCCATATACATCCGGTAAATCTTCTACCTCGCCCTGAATCTTAGCTGCGTCAAGGTCCGGGTCTGCATATACCCCATATTCCGTCTGTGCGTTTACATCTCCAAGATATGCATATTCTCCGGTAGCAAAGGAATACGCCGAAGCAAATCCATTGATGCCGATGTCCACCTCTCCTGCCGCAAATCCTTCATTGATGGTAACACCATCCTGGAACATAACGATTTCGATATCCAGCCCCAGTTCGTCAAAATATCCTTCCTTATCTGCACGATATGCCGCAACTGCGCCATTGCCCGGATGCATAGCAAACCGTATAGTATCACCACTGGCAACAAATTCTCCATCTTCCGTCTTACTATTTGTACCCGCGTTTCCTTCGGACTTGTCATCCTGTCCGCAGCCTGCCGCCAGACCCATCACAAGCACTGACATTAAGATAAGTGACAAAAGTTTCTTTTTCATTTTCACTCCTCCTTTTTTTGTTTGCTGCAAATTGTATTCCGGAATCCTACAGCGTTTCTATTAATTCTTTAACCTCATTTTATCAATGAGACTCTCTGTACAAAATGTATGATTCCGGCATGAATATGTATAAAATAGACTACTTTTTCCTTTTTGTATTTCCTCGGACATTGCCGCCATATTCAGAGGGTGATATCCCCATAATTTTTTTAAATTTTTTATAAAAATGACTTTCATCATAAAAGCCGAGCGTATAACAGATTTCCTTAATCTGCTCCCCCTTCAGGAGCATATCATTGGCTTTTTTTATTCGTAGATGGTCAATATAATCAAAAATCGTAACTCCATAAAAATTTTTAAAAATCCTGGAAATATATTCTTTATTCGAATAGAATCTGCTTTCCAAGTCAGAAAGTGTAATATGTCCGCAATAATTATCATCTAAATATTCTCTGATATTTATTGCCAGATGTTTTCTTTGTCCCCCTCCATGTGGCTTTTCTTTTTCTTCTCTTTCTCTTATCCCAATAAAGTATTCTCGTATGACAGGTATCGGTATCTTTTCTACCTCCTCCGCCTGTCTCCGGATTTTGTTGCTTTCCACTTTTGATATGGCTGTTTTCAAGGCCTCATTAAGCTCATCTTCGTCCACAGGTTTTAAGAGATAATCGACAGCATTGCTTACGATTGCCTGTCTGGTATATTTAAAATCATCATAACCGCTGATAACGATTACTGAGACATATGGAAACGCTTCCCGTAAACGCTGCATCAATTCCACCCCGCAGATTCCGGGCATCTGCATATCAGTCAGAACAATATCTACAGCCATATCCTCTAAAGCTTCCAGTACTTCATCTCCATTTTTACATTCACAGACTATCTCTAAATGAAGCGCGTCCCAATGAATTAATGTTTTCAGTCCAGCCCTTATCTTATTCTCATCATCCGCAATTATCATCCTGTACATTTTCTTCACCTCTATTAATAGAAAGTTCAACTACTGTCCCCTTATTTACCGTACTTTTTATACTCATAGTAAATCTTCTGTCATAGAGATACTTTAACCTCCGATATACGTTACATAATCCGATATGATTCTTCTCAATCTCATAATTATCATTCTCAAATCCACGTTTTATTTCTTTTAACATTCCTTCCTCTATACCGCAGCCGTCATCTTTTATCGTGACTTTCAGAATTTCCATACCGTTATTGACAATCTCTATTTGTAAATGTCCCGCTGATTTCTTATTTTTGAATCCATGTACAATTGAATTTTCAACCAATGGCTGGAATGTGAATTTTGGAATTAGAATATCATCCAGTCCTTCCCGGATATATACATCTGCAATCAGCTTTTCTTCAAATCTGAATTTTTGTATGTAGAGATAGTCATTCAGATTCTGTATCTCTTTCTCAAGTTTCACTACATAATTTTCTTTTATGGAATATCGCAGCATTTTCGCGAGAACAGTCGTTGACTTATAAATATCCTTGATTCCCCGTTCCAAAGCCACGCTTCCAATAGACTGGAGAATGTTATTGATAAAATGAGGATTTATCTGTGCCATCAGAGAATATAGTTGAGCATCTCTGTTGTATAATTCCAACTTATATTTTTCCTTAATCAACTGATTGATTTTGTATGCCATCTGATTAAAGCTGTTGCTGATATCCCTAAATTCATCTTCCCTGACTGATTCAATCCGGATATCCAGATTTCCGGAGGAAAATTCATCCAGACACTTTTTCAAATCATTGATAGGCTTCGTAATCGAGCGTACCAAATATAGAATAATGATAATGGTGACAGCTAATATTAAGATAAGCAGGAAAAGCAGCATCTTAATACCCTGCATTAAGTCGTAATTGAGGTCGTCATTCTCAACACATTTAAAAATGATATTTGAGTCGTCCTCCGCTCTGATATACACAACCGTCTTTTTTTCTCCATCTTTTGGTCCGGTATAGGTAAAATGTCCGCTGTTTTCTTCTTCATTTTTAATGGTATCGTAGATATACTCCCTGTCATAAAGAGAAAATCCACTGTCCGTTGAATATATCACTTCTCCAAACTTATTCAGACACTGTAATTTTTCTGACCTCTGCGTGAGCGAATTGGCACAGATATCCCCCATATAGCTTTCATATATATTGATACATAACACTGCTTTTTTCCCTGAAGAGTCCGTATAACTTTTTACAAAAGAAAATACCTCCGATTCATTACCGATATTTGTCAGCTTTTCCATAATCACATGTCTGTGCTGAGGCTGTATATACATTTCACCATCTGAAGTTATCCCGCCTCTGTACCATGCACAATTTTCTACCTCGGACAATGCCTCATATATATCATTTCCCGCCTGACTTTTAACAATTAAGGTATCTTCCTCTGTCGTATAATGGAATATAGATTCTATATTTGCATTGTCCTCATATACAAAATCAATTCTGTCCCGAATATTATCCATTCCATTTGATTTTTCTGTAAGGTCAGGGTATAGAATAAAAGAAGCGTACACGTCTATCTGCTGAATATAATCTTCAAATCGACTGTTGATTCCGCTTAGAATAGCATAAGATGAGTCATAATAATTCTCTGAAGATTGCTTTGTAAAATTTGAAATATAAATCGTACTGCATAACACCGCGAAAACAGTAATCAAGACAATAAATATCAAACTGAATCTGTAGCGAATATTTGTCGTGAATTTTTTCATCGAAAACTTTTTCATATAATTCCCCTTATCATTGATTTACTATTTTACCATAGCTGCCTCCGATTGTAATAAATTCCGTCCCTCCAATTTCTTCCATCTTAACAGATTCATGATAAGGATATTTTGTATAAAACAGAGAAGTTGCTGTATGAAGACGACAAAAACCTATCCCCGTAATACCCAAAGATTCAAGCTGTTTTCTTTGCCGCTTTATATGTGGCTATTATATCTAGCATAGTATGTCCTCGCTCATTGTTAGCCGTAAAGCTTTCCCCAGATTCGCTCTAGTATTTTCTTTTTCCAAACAAAAAGAAACGGCAGACTATAAAGCCCACCGCAATCTTTATGCTACCTTTGAATAATCCATAACCGCCACTTCCTGCAGCAGCTTCTTAGCATCATTTATGATTTTCTCCAGACGCTCCACAACATCGCCAGTATAAAAAATTTCATTGCATTCAGTACATTTGTAACAAGGTACATTCCGAACAATCACCAGGCAGTTACCTAAATCGGTTACGCTTGTTGTAATACCTTTTTCCATCATTGCGCCGCATTCAAAGCATTTCATTTTTTCCGCTCCTTTCTGGTTTTAAAATCCGGCTCCCTTGCACTTTATAACATCCTGCATTTTAATATTTCTTTCAATCAGTCTAATTCTTGTTACAATTATGATATACATTATTTTTAATGTTTTTCAAGGTTGTTACATTATAAATAATGCATAAATGGACAACAGCTTCGACAGCATAAATCTCTCCTTGCAAACTAAAATACACCATGATAAAATTTGCCTGTATAGCATGTACAAAATATCACTGTACAGAAGGCGTAGGTACAGAATGACAAAGACAGCAAAACAGAGCGTATCGCAGGACGAGATTCTCAAGATTTCCAACCGCAGATACCTCGGTTCAAAACAGAAATTATTAGAATTTATTGAAAAAATCGTAGAAGAACATACAGAGGGCATTAAGACAGTGGCAGATATTTTTGCGGGGACAGGAGTTGTCGCGGATTTGTTTCAGTCCAAGGGCAAAAAAGTCATTGTCAATGATATCCTCCATTCAAACCTTGTCTCCTACAATACCTGGTTTGGCAATGAACCTGTTCGTTATGAATTGATTCAGACTATTATCCGGGAGTTAAATGATTTAGATGCCAAAAAAGACAACTATGTCTCCATCCAGTTCGGCGACCGCTATTTTTCCATGGAAAATGCCCGGAAGATTGGTGCCATACGGGAGAAGATAGAGACCTATTCCTTAAGTGAACGGGAGAAATCTTTCCTTTTAACTTCACTGATTTATGCCATCGACAAGGTGGCAAATACCGTAGGGCACTACGATGCATACCGGAAGACGATGGATACGTTCCAGCCCTTACATCTGAAGGTTCCGGAATACAGAAAGCACAAAAAGAACGACATTTATAATGAGGACGCCAACGAACTGGTGCGGAAAATCAAAGCGGATTTAGTGTACATTGACACACCTTATAATTCCAGGCAATATGGGGACTCCTATCACGTACTTGAGAATATCGTAGACTGGAAAAAACCGAAAGTCACCGGCGTGGCGAGAAAGATGGACCGGAATCACATCAAATCTGACTATTCAACGAAGAAAGCCCCTGCCGCGTTTGACGACCTCATCCAGCACATCAAAGCGAAATATATTTTAGTCTCCTACAACAACATGGCACAAAAAGGGGATGGGCGTTCCAACGCAAAGATTTCCAATGAAGAAATTTTAGCTTCATTAGAAAAAAGAGGAAGAGTTCAGATTTTTGATACTCCATTTAAAGTATATACAACCGGGAAAACAGATATCGAGGACCACCGTGAGCTTCTCTATTTGTGCACAGTACAGCCGACAAGCAAAAAGAAAGAGAGCTTGATTCCTTCCGCAGTCAATTATACCGGAGGAAAATACAAACTGCTGCCCCAGATTCTTCCCTATTTTCCCGACAATATCCACAGCTTTTACGATGTATTTGCGGGAGGCGCCAGTGTAGCGGTGAACGTCCGGGCACAGGATAAAATCATCATCAATGATATTGAGCCTCATGTCATCAAACTCTATCAATATTTCCGAGAAACCGGGTTCGATGACATTCTCTCACAAGTGCAGGCTGTCATCGAGAAATATGGTCTTTCGGACACAAAGACAAGAGGATATGCTTATTATCAAGCCAATTCCGCAGAAGGGTTAAAAAAGGTCAACCAGAAGGGTTTTGAACAGTTAAAAGCTGATTATAACGCAGGGCAGTTCGGGGACTTCAGCGAATCCGCATTTTTTTATACTCTGCTCGTATATTCCTTTAATAACCAGATTCGTTTTAACCGTTCAGGAGACTACAATATCCCTGTGGGAAAGCGGGATTTTAATGAGAAAATGGTGGAAAAGCTTCAGAAATTTCAGAACACCCTGTCGAGAGAAAATACAGTCCTCTCCAATATTGATTTCCGGGAGCTGTTAGATTCCATCACCGATACAAGGGATTTTGTCTATCTGGACCCCCCTTATCTGATATCCACCGCCAGCTATAATGAAAACGGCGGATGGACGGTACAGGATGAACAGGATTTGCTGGACCGGCTGACACAGCTGGATAGACGCGGAGTCCATTTTGCCCTCTCCAATGTATTACGGCATAAAGGGCAGGAAAATACACTCCTCAAAGAATGGGCGAAAAACTATCATGTACATTATTTAAACTATAATTACAACAACTCCAATTATCATTCCACCGCAGATAAATCGGAAACCATAGAAGTACTTATAACTAATTATGAATAAAAAACCTCCAGGATGTCTGAAATAGTACTTTATTACGGCATATCAGACACCCTGGAGGGCTTTTTTATATTTTCTCTTCTACAGACATTTTTTAAACAGCTTATTTCAATATCTCGTCAACAATTGGCTCTCTCCAGTGATTTTTAATTGGTCCTGGTTTCGCCTCCAGATTGTCCCGGATAATCTGAAGCACTTCTTCCCCGCATTTCTTTTTCTTGAGAAGTTCTATTACTTCTTCTGTTTTCAGGGAAAAAATATTCAGCCCGTCAACTGTTCCGGCTTTCATCGTACCATTGAGTTCTACGAACTGCATCGCCCGGAAAACATTCATTACATTGTTATCCAATTCGTTTGCAATAAACAGTGTCTGTACAGGTTTCTTATCCGCTTGATTCTCAAGCACAAAATTTACAGAATGTCTGATGACCGGCTCTAACTCAGCCCTTCTCTGATTATTCTTCTTCATCAGCGTCACTTCAATCAGAAGTGCATACTCTTTAGCAAGTATCTCAATGTCCCCGGCGCCTCCTCCCCGGTGAGTGAGGGGCAGCTTATTTGCATCCAGCGATACCTGGAAGGATTTATGCAGCATGTAATCCTTTTTCCCGGAAAGATGATACCAGGCAATTGTCATGATATACTCATAAATCGTGGGAACTGTGGCATTATCCGTAACCTCTTTAAATACATCCTTATCCTTCCTCAGTATGATATTGTGCAGGATTTTAATAGTCTTCTCCTCCGGGAAATGCTTCTCCACAAAGTCTCTGTATTCCTTCTCCCGCCGGTCTGTGATGATATACATCAGATGCTCGGCGTTTTTGGCTCCGAATGCCGACTGCAATTTCGTGATAAAGTCCTGTGCCATCTGCTTTGTAATTCCCAAACTCTCGCACATGGTAGTCTCTCTATACCACGGACTTTCCGGCGATTCCTCGTAAGATGCGTAGCTCTCATTTCCATGCAGCGTAAAGTTTTTACCCACACTCTCTAAAAGCTGAGTAAAGAGCCATTTATTGTTCAGATTTACAATCCCGTTTTCAAAGTGGATGAGCCCTGTTATCTGAAATGTACGGCGGCACATATCCTTGTATTCCCGGATAAGGTCGTTATGTTTGCTGAAAATAAACGTCTCATAAATCAAATAGGTATCATCACTTAACAGTGGATTCTCCTGATTATCCTCCAGAAATTCTTCCAGTGTGCACCCTTTTCTTATACGTAATGGTATCCTGTTCTCCCCGAATGCCTTTTTAATTTTATCATCCTTGGATAACTTTTTTACCTTCTCAAAATCCGAGTTATCATGATTTCTCTTCAGCCCAATCAGTGCGAGTACATATTCTTTATAGAGGAGGGAAGCAGCTTTTGAGTCCCGGTTCGGGAAATATTTCATAAAATTCTCGTCTGTAAACTCCTCTTTTTGAAACATCTCCCTGACTTCGTCCAACTCCCTTTGCGGACGGAGCGTAATAGTGAAAAACTTCTTATAAAAGTCATCAAATTTCACCCGTTTCTCTGCTACATCCCCATAAGCATCGATGATTTCCTTTATTTCCTCCTCCGTCTGGGAAGGACGGATGGATTCGATGATTTTCAGAAACTCTTTCTCCGGAACATCATCGTATCTGGTCAAAAATTTGATGGCAAATCTGAAATTATAAAAATAGTCATCCGTCTGATTATCATATATGCGAAGTTTCAAATACTGCCGCAAGTATACCAGGTTATCCTGACTTAATCCCAGCAGCGCTTCTATTTTGTCTGCCGGAGCTATATCTTCTTCCAGATACTTTCTTCCAACCTCGCTCAGGTTCCGCTGCGCATCGATAAATCCTACCTTTACAACCGTGTTCGTAAGGGTTCTACCCCTCAAGCCCATCTTGCCCTTTGGGGGAAGAGTATAGGTCTTCGCTCTCACAAAATCCTGGAATAATACCGCACCCTCTTCATTTTCCAGCCGCACGATTTCCTCAATGAACTGTCGGTAGAACTCCTCCTGGACCTCTTTGTCATTCTCCCATATTTTCCCGGTTTTTTTGAAAGTTTCCAGTTCTTTTAATATCACTTTGTTTACATCGACTACCTGCTTGACGCGAATGGAAGTATCTCCCATGTTGAAAATCGCAGATTCACTAGTTAATCGCATGCTCTCCTCCAAATTGCCCAACGAGAAACCATGTTCATTCTTGCATTACTGACATTCGTTTTTACGTTTATCAGATAATGTTTTAATGCATAGAAAAACCACCCTCTGAACTTTGAGCGAGTATCTAGGGTGGTAATTCTACCAAACCTTTACAAGGTCAACCACTTTGTGGCGGTTGTTCTTTTTACATCTTTAATATAGCACATCTGCCTAATTCCCGCAAGGATAACCTTTTTTACTATAATATTGTAATTTTTACTGATATTCCCCTTTGAATTAAACCAACGATACGATAAAATGATAAGATGATAGGATTTACTTAGGAGGAAATATTCATGAGAGTGGCTATCGTAGACGATTCTCTTTCAGATGTACAATACTTATACGAAAACATGCAGAAATACTGTCGGGAACACCATGTCCATATGTTTATCGAACAATTCCTTGACGAGTCTGCTTTTCTCAATTCTCTGAAGGAACATCCCTACGACCTTGTTATTCTGGATATCTATATGAAGCAGATAAACGGAGACAAGGTTGCCGGTGTGATTCGTAAGTATTATCCGAACTGCCAGATTATTTTCACCACAGCGAGCAAAGACCACGCAGTACAGGCGTTCCGTCTCCGCGCCCTTGACTATCTGGTAAAACCGTACAGCTATAAGGAACTGGAAGCATCTTTGAATCATTTTGAAAAGATTTTCCAAAATTTTGTTCATTATATAGAATTAAAAGAATCGCGGCAGTTCACACGCATCCTTATCAGTGATATTGTTTATACAGATTATCACAATCATTATATCCAGGTACACACCACCTCCAACGTGGTGCGTTCTTACATGTCCTTTGACAATTTCTCACCTATGCTGAAGCCTTACCCTCAGTTCCTATGGTGTTATAGAAATTGTATGGTCAATATGGATTATATTGAATCACTGGAAGACGGTGATTTCCTCCTCAAGACCGGAATGCGCCTTCCCGTATCAAAAGGGAAACGTCAGGAAGTGATGCAGACCTACGCTAATTATATGTTTGATTATGTAAACAGGAGATGTCCTTTATGAAATTGCCCCTATCTACTTTGATAACTGTCTTTCTTTTTGTCTCCGTGATTATCTTCATTTTGTACAAGACATTCCGGGACAAGATAAAGTCCCCGTTTGTGCCGCATCTCATCGGGGCTGTCACTGTTTTTGGCATCTTCTCTCTCACAAGCGCGGCAATAGCTCTGCATTTTTCAAATAATTCCAGGGTTCTCCAGACCACGATTATCATTCTCACCATGTTAGCTGACATGTTGATTTTTTATATAGCGGTAGACTATAAATTAGTACAGGCGCTTTTTATTTCTTCCGTGGTTAAGTGCTATGCCGACAATATCATCCTGTTGTCCTATCTCGGTTATTACGCCGCTACAGGACATTTTCCCGGCATCTTCTTTAAATATCCTGCCTGGCCCATGTTTATCAGTATCGTAATTACGTTCCCGCTCATTTACCTGTTTTTCAAAAAATTACTGCGACCTGCGCTGGACTGCAGCAGTACGCTCTCCATCTGGTCCTATATCTGGATGATACCGCTGTGCAACAATGTTTTGTATTCCCTCAATATTGAACCCTCCGTAAACAGAGATGTAACTCAGATGGAAAATGAACTTTATCTGCTGCCTTTTTTCTGGATTTTGCTTTCTTTCTCAACCTATATCATCCTGTTAAAAATGATTATAGCATTGAGTGAAAATGCCAAACTTCAGGAGGAACTTCATATCTCCGATACGCAGATTACCGCGCAGCAGAAACAGCTCGAGCATCTGCAAAGACATATACAGGACACAAGCCGTGCACGGCACGACTTACGCCACCATCTTTTAGCGCTCCAGGGATATATCGCACAGGAAAATTACGAAGGAATGGCGGAATATATCAAGGAAAGTATTTCGGGGATTGAGGTAATGGGAGCGCAAATCTACAGCGGTAATCCGGCAGTGGATGCGCTGCTGGGATATTATAAATCACAAGCTCTGGAAAATGAAATAGATGTGCGCATCTCCGTCTCTGTCTCAGATGCCCTCCCTGTACAGGACACAGACTTTTGTATCATACTGGGTAATCTCCTGGAAAATGCTTTGGAGGCATGCAACCGTCAACTTTCCGGGCAGCGCTTTATCAATGTGCAGCTTTACATGCCTACAAACGCAGCCCTTATCCTCACCATTGAGAACAGTTATGAGGGCGATATCAAAAAGCAGGATGGGGAGTTCCTCTCCTCCAAGGCGCAGGGACGTAAAGGAATCGGAATCCGCTCTGTCCTGGATGTCACAAAGAAATACCAGGGAATCCCGAAATTCGAGTTTAACGGGACTGTATTCAAAGCCTCCATTCTTTTGCATAGGATTACGCAATCTGCTTAACAAAAAAATGAGGATGTCCTCTCCCGCAGATATCATATCCGCAGAAGAGACATCCTCATCTCTGTTAGAACTTCCTACACATCAATCTATAATCTCTTCAACAACTCTTCTCTTTCTTTCTCATACCCCGGTTTCCCAAGCAGAGCAAACATATTTCTCTTATAACTTTCCACGCCCGGCTGGTTGAATGGATTAACGCCGAGTAAATATCCACTGATACCGCAGGCGAACTCAAAGAAATAGAACAATTCACCGAGGTAAAATTCATTCTGCTCAGGTATCTTCACCATCAGGTTGGGGACATTGCCGTCCGTGTGAGCCAGGATAGTGCCATTCATCGCGCTCTTATTGATGAAATCTACATCCTTTCCAGCCAGATAATTCAACCCGTCCAAATCAACCGGCTCCTCATTGATGATGATTTCCTCTCTGGATTTCTCCACATTGAGCACTGTCTCAAATAAGATTCTGTTTCCGTCCTGAATAAACTGTCCCATGGAGTGAAGGTCTGTCGTCAAATCCACGGATGCCGGGAAGATTCCCTTCTGGTCCTTTCCTTCGCTCTCTCCGTAGAGCTGTTTCCACCACTCTGATACATAGTGCAGGCTTGGCTCATAATTAGCCAGAACTTCGATTGTCTTTCCTTTACGCAGCAGGATATTGCGGATTGCCGCATACTGCAAAGCGCCATTTTCGGCAAAATCATTTTCAAGCGCTGCTTTTCTGCCGGAAGCTGCCCCTTCCATCAGTTTTGTAATATCAGCTCCGCTCACCGCGATTGGCAGAAGCCCTACAGCGGTCAGCACTGAGAAACGTCCACCCACATCATCCGGTACAACAAATGTCTCATATCCTTCTTCTGTCGCAAGATTCTTCAATGCTCCCTTTGCTTTGTCCGTGGTCGCATAAATCCTCTTTGCCGCCTCTTCTTTTCCGTATTTCTTCTCCAGTATCTCTTTAAATACACGGAAGGCAATGGCAGGCTCTGTAGTCGTACCTGACTTGGAAATCATGTTGATGGAGAAATCTCTGTCCCCGATTACATCCACCAGATGCTTAATGTAGGTGCTGCTGATGCTGTTCCCTACATAATAAATCTCCGGGGATTTGCGGATTTCTCTGGAAACGACATTGGCAAAGGAGTGTCCCAGGAACTCTATCGCAGCTCTTGCGCCAAGATAAGAACCGCCGATTCCGATGACAAGCAGTACTTCGGAGTCATTCTGAATCTTCTCCGCCGCCTTCAAAATACGGTCAAATTCTTCTTTATCATAATCCACAGGCAAATCAATCCATCCGAGAAAATCGTTTCCCGCTCCTGTCTTCGCGAGCAGCTTGTCCTTCGCCTGAGCGACAAGCTCACTCATATATTCCATCTCATGTTCCTGAACAAAACTACATGCTTTTGAATAATCAAATGTTACTTTAGCCATTGATACCCTTCCTCTCTGCTCACTTTTATAACAATCGGCTAAACTGCCGATTTATAAGCATATTTTACCAAATCTGCAAGGGTTATTCAAGCCAAAAACTCCTCCAGAATCTGACGGATTGCCTCTTCCTTGAGTGCAGCACCTCCCCCTTCTTCCTGCTTTTCTTTTATGCTCCTTTTGAGAATCTGGCGCGCGGATTCCCCGTCTCTTAGAGATTCCGCGCCGCGGTTTAAGGCTTTGCTCTCCGCGGTACGCACTGCCCTCGGCTCTCCCTCGATATTGATGGACAGATTTGGTTCCTGCTCCCTGTATCCCGCTGTACTTTCCTGTGACAGAGGGATTTCCTCTCTTACTGTCTCCTGCTTTGCCGCATTTTCCGCAGCAATCACATTGATAGTCTCCTTCTCAGCTGTCTTCTGCTTTTTGTAGCGGCAGGCACAGGTATTTTCCAGATAATCTACCATATAGACTTTTGCCGCATTGATTTTATACGGCTCGTCCGACAATTGCCTGATGACAAACAGAAGCACCATCTCCGCCGCCCCTGCCGCAATATATTGAAACACGGATTCATTGAACCCGTAGGAAAGATATTGAGCCGACGCTCCTAGCGCCGCCAGGATTCCCGCAAACCAGACTGCCTGCAGCTCGAGCTGCCTCCAGGTATGTATCCGTAAGAGAAATCCCCGGTATTCGAATATATATTTTTCTACAAATGCATCTGTATTTTCTACTGAATCGTGTACCATGCATGCGTGCTCATATTTTGCCCGCACCAGTTTCATCAATTTGTGTGTACTTTTTGACATACTGCCCGCTGCCTTTACCAGTCTTCGCAGTGTAATCTGATTGATTATTTTTGCAAGGATACCAATCACACCGACAGCAATCATCAGATATAGGATGATATTGGTATCCGCCGCCAGTTCTTTTAACATAGCTGCTCCCTCCTGTTTTAAATTCTCTCACAATGGATGCTGCCCCTCACGCCTCATGCATTGTGTTTGAGCACATTATAGAACATCTTTCAAGGACTTTCCTCAAAAACCGTTCTACATATTTCTACACAGCCCCTCCCTTAAGAGAACGATTTTTCGTATCTTAAATCCATTCTCAAGCCCCTTGAGAACCGTCTCGAACCTTTCAGCTGAGAACACAAAAGCCGGTCGCCCTCCATTTGTCTTTCCTCCCTTTGGATTGTCACTTTTCAAAAAATAATCCCGAAAAATGACATACGAAACCTGAATCTGTGCTACAATGTATAAAGTGCAGTCAGCCGTTTAAGAATTTGTAAAGCTGCCGCCACTTTCGATTTACCCAAAGCCGTGTTTTGCAAATGGTAAAGAGGCTGCGGTTTTCTTCTGCAAATTCCGGCTGAAAAATAGAAGGATTGAGATTTGAGGAAATAATATGTATTTACAAACCGTATTGATTAAGCCCTCATCCAGCCAGTGCAGCATGTACTGTGACTACTGTTTCTACTGCGATGAGGCAGCCAAGAGGGAACAGGCGTCCTACGGCATGATGTCCGAGGATACACTGAAAAATATCATTAAAAAAACACTCTTTCAGGCGAAGTCAGATATCTGCTTTGCCTTTCAGGGCGGAGAACCCACCTTGCGCGGTCTTTCTTTTTATCAGAAAGCAATAGAATTTGAGCAGCGCTTTAACCGCAACCGAGTGCGTGTCTCCAATGCCATCCAGACAAACGGTCTGCAGATAAATGAAGAATGGTGCGAATTTTTTAGGGACAACCACTTTCTCGTAGGCGTATCCGTGGACGGCACCCGCGAAACCCATGATATGTGCCGCCACACAAAGGACAAAAAACCGACCTATGACCGCATCCTCCACTCTATCCATCTGCTGGAGGAATATCAGGTAGATTTCAATATCCTCACTGTGGTAAACGCCTACACAGCCCCAAAGATTCGTGAGATTTACAGAGAATATAAGAAAAATAGCTGGGAATATCAGCAGTACATCACCTGCCTAGACCCTCTCAGTGAGGAGGGGACACCTCAACCCGATTTTCTGGAGCCGCGCCCTTATTCGCTGACGCCTCAGATGTACGGAGAATTTCTCGTGCAGCTCTTTGATATGTGGTATAAGGACTGGAAGCGGGGAAAATCCCCCTATATCCGCCAATTTGAAAACTACCTGGCGCTGGCGCTG
>OGQQ01000210.1_pt1 | contig 62648 bp, 85 predicted proteins | sample 1553281 | NCBI WGS metagenome assembly OGQQ01 (sample SAMEA2579937, study PRJEB22360) | human gut metagenome | biome: human gut; feature: human-associated habitat; material: faeces | place: Denmark | collected 2008/2010 | reverse complement strand
CTCATCAACACGCGCACGTTCAAAGGCCGCAACGTTCATAATGCCGGTTGCATGGTTAGCGCGAGTAATCTCGTTTTTCTCCCATTGCAGCTCTTTCTTCTGTTTTTCAATCTCAGCATTATCTTCGTTGTACTTCTTTTCCACTACCTTAATTTGCAACTCAAGGTCTTCAACCTCTTTGGTCTTATCCTTAATCTGCTTCAAAACATCAACATAGTGGTTCTTAAAGTCCGTCAGCACATCCATGCGCTGGCCCAGGATTTTTTCTTCCCAGTCAGCTCCAAGCCGCGCTACGGTATTGATTCGGTTCTGCTCGGTTTCGTAAGCGTCCGCAACCTCTTCCCATTTGCTCTTATACTCTTCCAGCTGGTCAATCAGCTTCTTGTTCTGCTCAATCTGATCTTCCACATAGTCCGTCTGGCGCATGTTTTCCGTGTAATCAGAGGTGATTTTATCAATCATGCTCTGGTCCATGTTCAAGATCATCTGATCGGCATTGTCGCCGTACAGCTTGCGCAAAATCTCAAGGTTTTTGGCATTAGTATAAGCATTCTGGGCATCATCCAGCTTTTCTTTGTAATCGTTGTAAGCGTCAATCTTGTCCTGGTTGGCCTGCTTTTTGTCCTCCAGCTCTTTTTCCAGGGCCTCTTTTTCTTTGGTCAGTTTATCAATGGCGTCATTGTGCTCTTTGTCGCGCAAGGCATCATTGTAATCTTCTTCGGCACTCTTAACAGCACTTTCGTCGGCTTCCCAAACAAAGCCCTTGCCCTCACGGTACACGCGCACATTCTTGGCGGCCAATGCAGCATCCAGCGCAGCTTTCTTCTGTGCCAGGCTAATAGCCTCTTCCTGTGCATCGTTGGCCTCATTCAGCTTATCAATCTCATCCTGCAGCGCATCAATCCGCGGTTGGTAACTGTCCTCCAATTCGTCATTGGCTTTCTCCAGCTCTTTAACCCGCTGCTCAATTACCCAGTTGGCACCATTGATGGCGGAATCCAGATTGTCTTTATCCTTCTCCAGCTTTTCTTTCAGGTCATCCCACTGGTGTTCCAGCCGGTCAATTTCTTTGTCAATGCGGTTGGTTACAGTCTTAATAATGCCATCCAGAACCGTTTGCTCTTTTTCCAGTTCCTTAATAACCTTTTCAATGGCCTCTTTCTGGTCTTCCAACACCTTTTTCTGTGCTTCATAGGTTTCTTTCAGCGCCTGGGCCTTCTTGTCCAATGCGTCAATCGCCGCACTTTGGGCATCAGTGGCACCTTTGTTACTGCTCTTGCCGGATTTAGGCTTGGCACCGCTAAATCCGCTAAGACCATAGCCATTCATTACGGCCAAACTCTTTTCAAGATTTTCAAGCTGTTTCTGAGCATCTTTAGCTTTGGCTTTCTCTTTTTCTAGATTTGAATTAAGCTGGTCTAGTTTGTTGTTAAACTCTGACGTAGGACCAATCGGATATGAAAGGTTGTTCCAGTTAGAGTAGTCGGGGATACCAAACGGTGCGGCTTTATTATAATTATTTATCGCACTAATAGCGTTGTTACTATAAGGCGCGGAGCCAACTGACGGCATAGAACCAATGGCACCATATAACTCTTTCAGAATTTTAATTTCATTTTGATACTGTACAATACGATCATTTGTCTGCTGGATAGTTACTTTCGTGGAGTCAATCTGGCTTTGCGTTTGAGCAATCATGGCGCTCTTCATCGTGCCAAACTTGCTCTCCAAAAGATCCTGGCTGATGGTCACAACGCCATTTTCAACTTCCATGTCGTTGATCAGCTCAGGGTAAACCGCTAGTAATGCCTGTAAGGATTCACTGCTTAGGTGTCCTTGCTCGCCCATGTCCTTAAAGGCGGATTCAAGAGCCTTGGTCTGTTTATAACAGTTGCTGGTGCTGTCAGTAAAATTAGAGAAGAAATTCTGTAAGTCTCCGGCCGCATCAAACCGCCAGTCGTCGTCTTTACTTTGCTCATCATGTAAAGCTTGCAATTTTTTAATAAGTTCATCAACGCTAACGCCGTACTTATTTGCTAAATTCGCAGCTTCTTTATATGCTTCGCTAGTTAAAGTAATGTCATCCCCACTATTGATAGCATCGTTCAGCGCTTTAACACTATCGTCGCCGTTAGCCACAGATTGAGTAAAGTCGTCAGTGGCTTGTGTAATAAGGGGAATATTGTTATAGTATAAATTCCAGAAATTCAAGAACGCCTGTTGAGTATCAGATAAAACTTTAATACGTTCCTGATATTTAGTTTTATCAGCATCCTTACTTTGTTCATTTGTGGCGTTGTTGAGCAGCGTATCCATTTCGGTATTAAGATCATCGCCGGACTCTTTTATATAAGCTTGTAATTTTTCTTGGAATTCCTTAAACGCAGCTAAGCGAGTATCATAGACAGCTTGGATTATTTTCCCATTAGCAAGATCACTATCAAGGTTTTCTATGGCTGATGCTAACGTTTTATAGTCGTCCATTGCTTGCTGCAACCGTTCATGTTGATTACCTTGATATATTCCAGAAATACCAGCACTTTTAACGGTGGCAGGAGCGGAAATAATCTTTGTTGAAGAGGCATCTTGTTGAGCGTATACTGCTTCACGAGTGTCGTGTGCGGCTGATTCAGCCATTGCTTTTTGTAAGTCTAAGTTAGTTTGTAATTGCTTTCGCTGTTGCTCTAACGCATCATAACTTTCTGGGTCCACAGGATTACCAGTTGTGCTATCTTTACACTCGTCTATCTTAGCTTTGAGTTCTTCAATCTTTTGAGTTAAGTCTTCGACTTTCTGTGTAGCTTCCTCATGCTTCTGGTTCATCTCGGAAACTTTATCACGGGCATTTTCATAGGCATGAACTACATTATCGATCTGTGTAGCAAGAGATTTTACGACATAACCGATTACCGCTGCAACCGCCGCTGTAGTAATAGTACCAAGCAGCGCTTTCCCAAACGACTTCGCCACGCTGGTAGCCGTCCGTGTGCTGGCCGTATAAACCTTCATCACGTCATCCAAGTTGTTGGTGTTCTGTGCAACGTCCTTGGCTACTTGGCTGGAACCTTTTAATTGCTCAATATAATTTTGAAGAGCTGCTGTATCCGCTGCTACTTGGTCATTACTCATAAAACCAGTAACATTCTTAAACAATTCTTGTATCTTTTGTTGTATAAGAGATTATTGTGTGATATAATCTTTATAAGGTTATAATTATTGTTTAAGGAAGGTTGAAGGCATATGGAAACAAATATTCCTACATGGTTTATATGTCCCAGATGCGGGTACATTGATTACTCCTTTAAGCCAAGTAAATTTCCGATTTGTGAATGCTGTGACTATGAAGATCCAGTTGTTCTCACCAATGATGAATATAAAAACTTTGTGGCGTCTGTTAAGTCGACAATAAAAGATCAGAAAAGCAATGAAGAATTATCTGATATTATAGATGAATCTTTTCGTGAAAAATACGTCTACCCCAGTGAACACTTCAGCAAAAAAGCCTATAATGATATGTTTAAGTATTCCGAGGAAAAGAAACGGCGTATCCAAGAAGAACACGACCGTATTTTTCATACTCCCAAATGCCCCACCTGCGGCAGTACCGACCTGCGCAAAGTGTCTGTGGGTGCAAAGGCCGTGTCCGTGGGCCTATTCGGTATCTTTAGCCAGAAAGTGAAAAAGACTTGGCATTGTAACAGCTGTGGATATGAATGGTAATGCTGCGCAGTACGGTGTAGAAGGTGAATCTGTGTGTCGCATCAAGAACAACATTTTGTAGGAATGCACTACTGTGGTAGAGTTTATTATTCTGGTGAAGACGGAGGATATTCGGATTATCTTATTCCTTACTATGCACATGATGAGATTTACGATAATTATTCATCTCAGAATGTTGCAAAGTCAAAAGAAGCACATGCACCAGCTCCCTGTCCTGGCTGTAATATAGAATTAAAAAATACACATTCGCGTTGCGTATTTGAACACCGTCCGTATAATATCTGGGAATGTCCAAGGTGTGAAAGAAAATTTATATTTATAAAAGATGCTAATTGCCAAGGAGTAACTCATGACAGAAAAAGAACTGCAAGAGATTGATGCCCGCATTGCAGAACTGGAAGCGCAAAGCGACGAGTACGAGCGCCAAATCAAGGAGCTGGAAGAGAAAAAGTCGCAAGTAGATGAAAAAATTTCTGACCTAGAAACACAAGCAAGCACATATCGAGTTCTTAATTCTATCAATGATGTAACAGAAGAAAATTCCATGCAAGTTTGGTTATCCAAAGACACTAGAACTACCCCTGTTATGAGCAAATTCTGTGATTCTGATAAGAGTTTTTTAACAATTCCAGAATTTATGTATCCAAGAGCTTTTTTATTAGTTGTAACAAAATATCATTATGGTATACAATATATTGATTCCGGCATGACAATGACTGACTTAAAACAGGAAGGATGTTCTCCAGAAAGTCGTGTTAAAAAAATTGCCATGTCAGATCAAAAAACCAGAATGTCTGCCCTATACAAAGAATTATATAAAGTCATAACTAAACCAATAAACGCTGGAGATAAAATCCCATTTGAATACCCTGTTCGTCTTGGCGGGCAAACATACAACAATCAAACTGGTTATGGCAGAACTTATTATGGTTACGACGAATATGAAGAAGGAACCTTGTATGGTGAAACTACTGGATTTGTTGTAATTGGTATAATTGGGAAAGACTGGCCTGTATATTAACATCCAACAATATCAACCGCGTGTGCGTGAAGTGTAAAACGCGGTTCTGAGGATAAGGCGAACTATAAGAAAAAACCAACAGCATAGCCACTGTTGAGTTCTTTACACACCTTATCAATTATCAAACCAAGATTTCTTTACCTTAGAATCTTCAGGGTAAGTCAAGCTCGTATATTCAATTCTGTTCAACGGCACAGTGGCTATACTGCATTCCGGCGTGTCAAACTCGTCTCCTGTCGCATTATAGAGCTTGTAATCCTTTACAATTACTCCCATGGCATCTTTATCAATTCCAATATATATACCGCTGACAATCCATTTATCAGTTTTAACGTAAATATAGGTGCCCTTTTCGTAGTCTATCACATCGTAAAAAACAGTTTTACTGGGCGAAAAGGATATCGTTTTTTTGAAAAGATTTTTTACCCAGGTGGTACGGCTCAAGACATACACAATAAGAGCTGCTACAACTGCAATTACAAAATCCCATACCACATTATTAACACAAAGAACAAGAATAAAGCTAACTACAACAGAACACATAATATAATGTTCTGGTAGTTTTTTGTCATGCAATCGCGTATAAATCCATAAAAATATAAACCCTGGCGCAATGTATTTAAGTACCAAAGGCACGGCTTCAATATAACTAATTATATCCGTTGTTGTCAATTAGCATCACCCCTTATCATTTTTTGGTTTTGGCGGCTTCTGGATATCCTCTTTTCGTGTTCCTTTATTCTTAGGAATATAAGTGAATTGCTGGCGGCGGATCTCTTCTTGTTTCTTTTCAAGCTCAGTCATTATACAACCACTCCTTATTGATTGTTGGAATAATTATATAATAGCATAGGTGTGTAGTTAATACAACATTAAACCGGTATTACCGAACTATAACAGACATTAACATATACGACATTCCTATGGTCGCAAAGAAACATAAAATAGCTAAAGCGAAATCTCCACCGTCCATAAAGCTCACCTCATAAAAGGAATAAATCATGACACCTGACGAAAATCTACAGGAGCTTTAGACTCAAAATACAGAATCTCCTGCACCTCAAAAACATAGGTTACCTACTATCCGTTCTGCCATTCCTGCTGTTCTTATAAATATTACAACGCTTGCTATCGCCGCTCTTTGTTTCTTTGGTTGGTATGATAACCAAAAGCCTATTCTAATTCAATCGGGGTACGATCAAGGCTACTCCGAAGGATACGACATAGGACATCAGAACGGTTATGACGCCGGTAACTCCTATGGTTATGATAAAGGCAAGTCAGACGGCTATGATGCTGGTTATAGTGCCGGTAAAAAGAAAGCCTATACTTCCGCATACGAAGACGGGAAAACGGCAGGATATAATCAAGGCTATTCCATTGGAGAACAACACGGCAAGGAAGAAGCCAGCAAAGAATCATATAACGAAGGATATGAGGCTGGCAAAAAAGACGGATACAACAGCGGTTACTCTGCTGGTCAATCATCGGTTCAATCTTACTCTGCTCCCACTTCTTCTGAAACAACAAATTCAGCATCTGTGATTACCGATAGTTACACAGTCTATGTTACCAAAACAGGCTCTAAATATCATCGTGCAGGTTGTTCCTATCTTCGTAAAAGCAGTATGGCTATGGATCTATCAGAAGCACGAAAATACTACACGCCATGTAGCCGTTGTAACCCTCCGTCTTAAATTTTGAAGATTGACGATAAGCCTTCCTTTAGTTCTTCAAAAAACTGTTCAACATCCTGTGTGTTGTTATTGGCGTTTTCCTGCCCCTGTAATTCTTTAATTAGCGCCGCAATCTCTTTGGCGTTGCCCGTAATCTGAATTGTCATAAAACCCTCTTCCTTATATGTAGATTGGCTACTTGGCATAAACATCTCTCTGGTACTTTTGCGATTGTTTAGATTAACGTTCGGTTTATATGTAGCACCCATAATCATCCCTCCGTTCCTTGATTTTTGGGGCAATTAAAACAGCCGCCGTTATAAATTCCCATCATCGCAAACTTGTCCATCTGCTCCGCTTGGTTTGCCGTCAAGCTTTTGCAGTTGATTGCTACTGCCCGCATAACATATTCGCACTTATAAATCATTGCGTCTTGCTCAGAACTGTACTCTCGTTCAAACAAAACTTTGCGCTGGCAAGGCTTCAAAATACCTTCCATAAATGCCATAAAAAAATCACCTCTCAAAAATACCAAAAGCCCCGGCCATTAAAGGTCAGGGCTTGTTTTTATTATGTATTACATGTTTGTAAAATCGATCGTTCCGTGTGCAGGGTATTCAAACGATATTCGCATCGCGCCATTGTAATTAGTTACAGCCAAGCTTCCCTGAGAAATAATATCCATCCCAATCAAAAAATCAAAGCCGTCTCCGTTATTTGTAAAGAGTGAAGCCTGGATGTCAGAGAAAACAACATTATTCTGCAGCGTAAGAGAAATATTATATCTTGGTGCGACAATTTTACCATTCGCCGTATGGTATTCCTTACCTTTGATTGGAACAACATTTAACTTATTTACAACTGCTTCAGTTATCCCACTATCAGCGGAACCGGTATCAATCAGTCCCCATCCCTCATAAATTTCTCCATTGGCTTCCGCTTTTACGCGGATAAACAATGCTGTAGATGTTACACCATAAGGGACAGTAAAGGAACTCATTTATATCTCACCTGTTGATCATATATTCTTCCCCATTTTTCCAAGTTAATGGGAACCCTGTACCATACAGCTGGATGTCGCTTTGAGTTGTCTGGATCGATATAATCATCGCGTCCAGCATACACAATGGTTTCATCTTTTACTTCAACAGTTAATCCATCATAGTTTTCAAAAAGCCATTGTTTATGCTCTTCAATCCACCTATGATTTTTATACTGTTTGTATCTGTAAATTACCTTATCAATTATACCATTCAACCACTTCACTTTCAACTCATCTCCTCAAAAAACCACCTTCATAAATACATTTTTATAACCTTCTTACGGCTTTCCCGTAATGTTCTGACTGTCTTTCTTCCCGTCTGGTTTTCACCATGGAATAGGGCTACCCATACAGTCGATGAACCAAAACACCAAAGTTCACACATCTTCTTCTGCGCACATCCCTGCACGCGGTATCTTGGCTGCTGATTAAGCATTGTTTACGCGGGTTAGCACCACCCCGTAGGGGCGGCTTTTCTCTCAGCATACCGCATCCGCATACTTGTTTCTGCCTTTCGGCTCCACAGTGTTCCATTACCGGCACACTGTGGCTATGCGGCTCTTAGCCTTTCCCAGCAATTTGGGTATTTAATTATTTGGCACCTGCATCCTACACAACTATTCCCCTTGTGTAAACGGGCATACAATTTACCACTGGTGCCTTTGTTCTTAATAAGTGACGTTACAAGCCCTGTACTAACACCAGTTAGTGCAGTTGGAATTAGCCCAAAATTGTCAACAAGCTTCACAGCTTCATCAGCAAGATTGGCAATATGTGTTGCTAATTCAATAAAGAATTTTATCAGATCGCTATCCAGCACATCCTTAGAAAGCTTCTCAAATGCTGCTGTGAACTGCGAGATTTTACCATTGATGCTATCAAGGTAAGTCTCGTTTTCTTTTGTGGCGCTGCCGGCAGATTCAGCGGCAGTCTTGGCAGCATCCTGTGCGTCCTTCCAGTTGTCCAGCATACCGGAAACAACGTTAGCGCGGTTCTTGCCAGCAACCTGTTCCAACAGGGATGCTTTGTCAACATCGTTCATTTCTTTCCAGACGTTGGCAATGCCTTCCATGATTTCATAGGTGGACTTAAAATCTCCACTCTTGGTCAGGATATCAAATCCACCCTTACCATCAACATTGGTCAATGCCTTAATCTGGTCACGCAGTTTAGAGGTGCTTACTGCTATATCGTCAGTGCTTTCGCCCATCTGTTCAAGATCGGTCTTTGCGCCACGGATGCGCAGTGACAATACTTTCAGCGCATTACCTACCGATTCAGGGTCCTGCGCAACATCATTGGCAGCCACAATCATACCAATACTCTGATCCAACGTGTTCCCTGCGGTATGCAAGGCGGATGCCGAGCGCTGTAGCGCACTACCAACTCCAGCCGAGGAGATGGCATAATTATTCAAGCTGTTACTTTCACGGATCAACCGTTACTGACCGTAAACAATACGGCGGGTAGTCATTTCTGGCTACCTCTCATGTTTCAAGTATTAGGTTATAGCATGAGTTCGGACTGTATATTACCGATGTCTTATCGGAATTTACTTCAACATACCTGTTGCCAAGTATATCCTGCAGTCTCTAGGGATTTATAGAATTTAACGATTTTATCTTCAACTTGTTCCGCAGTTAAAGTGTATGGCAATCTTAACAACGGAATTTTATTATGTTTTCGTTTGTTAGAGATTGTTCCTTTAATAAACTGACCTTTGTTATTTCTTGTACACATAAAAAAATAACCTCCCTATTGCCATACAGGAAGTTATCGTTAAATTCCATATCTTTCCTCGGTCTTGAGTGCCTCCACCCTTTAACCGATATAGTAAATTTGGGGCAATGTTGTTTACCCACCTCATTAAATTTATCAACAATGCCGGTTACATCTTTTGCTTCAACGCCAAACGCTTTCATTGTGGAAATGATAAATTCACTAGCGTCATTGACACTAGAAATTCCCGTTTTGTTACTCTTCCCTTTTATAAAAAGGAAGGGGCAGGCCATTTCTGCCTACCTCTACAGTTTTATTGTTAGATTATAGCTGTAGACCAGATCATATCTTCACCCTTATCATCAGGGTGGTTAGCGTTCGCTTAATCGTTACCTTTTAAGCTGTGATCGTTACGGATTCTGAATGTAATATTTTGTACCACTCTTCAAAAGTCGATAAAATTCTCCTATTTTTTTACATTCAGTCTTGTCCTCGGAATTGCCCATCTCTGGGGTTTTCCCGATAAAAGCTAACTTTATTACCCGTATATTACTATACGGGAGGACTGTTTTGTTAATCCCCCACATGTTGGTACAGGACGGCCGCGTCAGCCAATTCTTTGGAATCTTTCAAATTGTAACCTAACCGTGCAAAATCAGCACTGGCCGTTACAATATCGCTGATAGAAGCGCCCAGATTCTTTGCTCGCGTACCGGCATCATCCAAAAACGCATCGTATGTATTATCGGTTTCGTTTGTAACCTTTTTCAGCTCGGTCATGGCAGAATCAATATTCACCACGTTTTGGTAAATCTGTCGTAACCCTTGCTCAACCATGTTAATTACCTGGCTGGCAAACTGACTCTTGATATTTGTCTCAAACAGCTTTTTGAACTTCATCGCCAGCGTGTCAGTCTCAAGGCCAGCATCCTGTACTGCTTTTTTCAGTTCTGCAAATTCCTTGGATGCTTTGCTTGCATATTCCTGGCCGTTTTGCTGTGTGATTTTCCCGGATTCCAGCAATTTCTGGTAGCGTTCAATATACTCAAGATACCGTGCATACATCGCAGGATCAGTTGTAATTTTAGAGTTATTAGACAAATACCTCTGTGCTGTATACAAAGAATTAGAAACACTCTTAATATAAGTGTTCACATCACGCTGAGATTTAAGAGTGCCATTAAACTCATCGGCTTTCGCCTTTGTTTCGCCAATCTTTGTCTTAACAACGTTTAGCGCATCAGAGACACTTTCAATCGGCGTTTTAGCATCCTTGAATTTGTTGGCCATTGTAGCAATAAAAGTTGGAACGTCAGCCGCAGTTTTAACCTTTTCGGCTTCTTCAACCATTTTTTTAAGAGCACTTTCAGTTTGCTGATAATCGTCTCTCTGTTTGAATCCCTTATTGCCAGCGCTCCGCTGTAAAGCCGTTAGCATCGTCTGGTAGTTTGCCAAAAAGTCCTTAATCTGCTCAAACTGGCGTTCATTACTTCTAGTACCATTGTCAACCATGGTATCATTGGCCGTCTTTACTGCTGTCGTAAATTTGTTAGCAGCATCCTGGCCATTTTTCATAGCGGTTACGAGCTTGTCAAAATTATCGGAACTCCAATCATCCTCATATGCTTTACGGGCGTCTGCTATTGTAGTTTTAGACTCCTCAAGTTCTTTCCGCAGGCGTGTAATCTTAGCACTTTCTGCGCCGTCAACCTTCAATTTCAGAGCTTTGTTAATCGCGGCAGTTGGATCGATATTTTTTAACTCTTCTTTTTGGTCAGCGACGGATTTAACAGCTTTTGAAGTAGTGCTAATCACTCCGTCAGTTACCTTAGCAACTCTTTGCTCAATGTCGGTTAAGTTTTTGTCGTAGTCCGTCAAAGCCTTTAATGACACTATATCCTTTTTATCCAGTGCAGATTCTAACTGTGGACCAAGACGCTTTGCGTCTACTTCAATTTGCTCTAATGCACTATGAAACTCATTAAAAGCTTTACCGTTACCTTCAATCTCTTTGCCCTTAGCGATCGTGTTATTCAATGCATCAAATCGCTGCTGTAATTCTGTAGCAAGAGCCTGCCGCTGTTCAAGGTCTTGCGCACTCTTAATTGCGCTTTGTGCCGCCGCTTTGGCCGCTTCCTGGGTTTCTTTATTAACCTGTTTTACACCTTCCGCCATCTCGGTGGTCCGGCTAACAATATCTGCCCATGTTGTTGCGGCTTTTTCGCTGCCATTATAAAAGGCAGTAATGTCATCATTCAGTTCAGCAAATTGCTTGGTATAACTATCTTTTACAGCGCCGTCCGGCATCTGCTTGATCATGGAGCCAATATTGCCGGTCTTCATTGCCAGCGATGTCACATGGCTATTATCAGGGCTGGTTTGTAGCATCGCGTCCTTGCGGATCTTAGTGGAGATTTTCTTAATCTGCTCATCAACAGAGTTGTTAATCAGCTCCGCAAACTGGTCCATGTTTACCTCGTCGGTCATGGTTTTCAGTTTAGCAAGGTCCGTCATGCTGTCCGTAATGCTCTTGGCTGCATTCGTTAGACTATTAAATACGGCAGTAATTTCCGCAAAGCCATTCACAATGTCAGTCTTTGCCTTTTTAGCATCGACTGTACATTGCTGTGCCTTGGCAAGTTTTGCATCAAGGCCGCTGGTATCTTTCAGCGTAGCCAGTGTCTGACTCAACGCTTCATCCAGTGTTGCCTTAAATCGCTGGGTGGCTTCTGTTACTGCTGCATCAACTTTCGGCGTCACCGTCTTGCCGTTCTCATCTTTCGGCAGTTCAACACTGTTAATGGCACTCAGCTCACCAATGGACTTCTTATAAAAATCAACGATGTTATTGATAAAGTTTCCAAGCTTGCGGTAAGTTGTTGCATTTTTGCTTCCATCAATCTCAGCCACTTTGTCCAGGTTTTCCTGTAACCCTGCTGCAATGTTAGCATAACTGGTAAACAGCCGCTTCAATCGGTTCCCGGCGTTCACAAGGGTCTTTACACTAGCATCAATTGTTCCGCTGGCCTGTGCAGCTTCGCTCAGTGCGGTGGTAGCCCGGCCAACCTTTTCGCCGGCATTATTCAGGGTCGCACCAACAGTTTCCATTTGGGCAGAAAGCTCCTGTGCAGCACTCTGCTGTTGTTTTGCCGCATCGGCCGTTGTAGTCGCTGTACGCTCGCCAGTGGTTTTATAAGCCAGAATAATAGCGTTTACTTCATCAGATGCCGCAATAATCTGCGCTGCTTTTTCAGCAAACCCATTTGTCGCAGCGCCAATCTTGGCAAACTTGGTAAACACCGTGTGGATCTGGGTGCTGGCCTCGTTCGCTTTTGTAACACTGGCGGCCACATCATCCATGCTGGCAGTCTCAGCAGTGGCTTTCTTTCCACGCTTGGCCTTGGTTACGGTTCCGTTCATAAGGCCAGCGTTGGTCTTTATGTCAGCTAGGGATTCACTGTACTGCTTAAAAGTATTGTTCAAGGCAGTTGCAGCCTCAATCATGGGGCGAGTCGCTTCTTTTGCTCCGTCTGCACTGGTAGCCGCTGTTTTCAATTCGGTCGTAATGGTGTTAATTGAATTACTGGCATTGGTGATAGCATTTTTAACCGCGTCCGCCGCTTTTTCTGCGTTTAATACCAACTGCTGCAGCTTTACAGCTTCATCAACCTCGGTAGTATCCGCTTTCTGCGTCTTTTTGCCGCCGCGCTTTCCTTTGGCCGTTTTATCTTCCTTGGTCAGGCTGGTTAAAAAGGCAGTCGAGATTGCTAAGGTTTTATTGATGCTGTCAATGGCTGCATTAAATTCAGCAGCTTTTGTTTTGGTCGTTTCCAGCTTCGGGTTGCTCTCTACCACAGAATTAACAAACGCAGAAACTTTATCCAAAACATCTTTTACCTTGCTGGGGTTAATCGCAGAAAGTGTTTCAAGCAAAGTTTTCGCATCATCAGCCTTGTTTTTACCATCTGTAATACCGGTAGCCTCAGATTTTAATTTTGAAATTTCTTCTGCAATCTGCTCTTTTTGCTTAACCAGGGTCTGAAGAGCATCAATGCTTTTTTTAGTTTCTGTGTAAATGGCCTGCTCAGCCTCTAATGTACCATTTTTTGCAGCAGTGACATCCTTTTGCTTTTGAGCCATCGTATCAAGCTGAGAAATAATAGTTTCAGTAGTGCTTTTTATACGGGCTGTTATTTCAGTATCATCCAAATCCGGTTCAGACATGGTTTTTAACTCTGTCTGCGCATCACTTATTCCGGCAACTTTATTTTGAAGTTCTTTTTTTCGTTGTTCAATTCTTTCTTCAACAGCCTGGATTGTATTGTCTATACCAGAAACCATTTGATTTTTTACACTATCAGGTAAAATACCAATGGTCGAAGCAATCTCAACCCAATACTCTTGATAATCTTTTGCAGCAGTTTCAACCTCTTCTTCTGTTGATGTAGAACTTAATACTTTTTGACGGGCTTCATTTAACTTTTCAAACAAGCTTTTAAGAGTCGCAGTATAATTCAAGGCGGCAGAATTTAATTCTTCCGATGCCTTCATATCTATAGCCTTAATTACTGTTTTGAACTGTTTCGCTACCTTGTTAGAGTCTTCTTCAGTCTCCGCCAACTGATCCTTTACATAATCAGTAAAACTTTCATACCCTACATCAGGATCATCCCACTTTACGATATCTTCAAAGACATTGAAAACTTGTTTGATTTTATCAGTTTCGTTTCCAACGACATTTTTAATCTCTACTGCGCCTTTCTCAAAGCTATCACTCATCAAAGAAAAATAAGTGTCTATATCCTTACTGATATCATTAGAATTTTCCTGTAATCCCTGTTTTAATGTAGGATTTTTAAGAGTGCTTAAAAGTTTTTGCTGAAAAGAAGAAATTTCAGAAGAAACATCGTTTCCATTTTTTGCTTTTTCGTCGTCATTAGAATTTGTAGTTTCTGCATTTATTTCGGCAACAAGTGTTTTGATGTCAGAAATATTTTCTTTTATTTTTTGGTACTGCTTTATTTTTGTATTAAGAGCCGAAATCTCAGTATCTTTATTTATACTGTTTTTAAGTTCTCGTTCTTGTGTTGCAGTAAGCTTGATTCCCTCATTTAGCTGCTTTTGTGCGACAATCTGCTCTTGAGTGGCACTTGCGAGTTCTTTTCGTTTCTGTACACTACCAGTAAGTAGATTTATATTAGAAGTAAGCGCCGCCTGTTCCCGCTTTTGTGCCTGTTCAATAACTGCGGCTGCCTGCTGGGCGCTTTTAGCGTAGTCGTCAATGGCTTTCATAGTATTGGCCATTGCTTTTTCCAGCGTCCCGGAAATGGTTTTGCTGATGCTCTTTAGCTGTGTCTTTAGGTTTTTATCGCCAATCTGTACATTAAACTTTTTGTCTTTCGCAATCTTATCCAGTTTCCCCTGTACATCACCGCCGTCAGGTTCCACCTTTAACTTAATACTTAAATCTTCCGCCATATACTTTCCCCCTTACGGTTCGGCTCAAGCCTTCAAAGGCCGATTCTTTTCAAATCAGCCGCTCAAGACAAGAGCCGAAGCTCTCGTCGCGTTAGTTATCAGGGAACTGCTCTTTTATGGCTTTCACAATCTCTCCATGTACAGCGCTGTTCCCATCTGCGATTTCTTTTGCCGTGTTTGCCACAAACGGGCGCGGGTGCAAATAGGCCGCATCAGGTGGCGAACCCCAAATGTTTTTCACATCGCCCTTCTCCACCATCTCAGCAAGCGGTGTATTGGTGCCGGTTTTGTACTGCCCACCAACGGCTGATTCATTCGGCGCACCAATATCCTTTACCGTAAGCACATGTTCTCTCACGCTGCTCACCACGCTACTGTCGGCTTCCAATGCCCCTTCGCCCTGGCCGCGGCGCTTATATACTTTCGGCTGGTATACATCCAGTACATCTTCTTGGATATGCTTCTTCAGACAATTCTCCACAGCCGTTTTCGCCCCGCCATTCAGTGCCATGTTAATTCGCCGCTGCAATTCCAATTCCAGCCCTTTCTGTGTGCTTACCGTCTTGGCCATTTAACTCTCCTTGCCGTTCACAACCTCAATCTTCACGGGCGGTTTCTTTGCGGGCTGCTCTCCTTCGCGCACTTTCTTTACCAGATCAGCCAAAAATTCCTGGTCTCCCAACTGGCTCAAATTCCCTGCAATCTCTGCAAAGGCGTCTGCAATCCGGTCAAGCGGGTCCGGGTGGTTGATTGCATCAAATACCTTCATGTATTTTTCTTTCCGGTCTTTCATCTCGGCTTCACATGCCTCATAAAGTCCCGCTGTAATCACCGCAATATCCGGGTCTTCCACAATCTCAATGCCCTGTCGGCTGTAAACAAAGTCGCACATCTCATCTGTGTCCATCTTGTCCAGCTCCGCTTCCGGGGCAAAAAAGGTAATCACCGCAATGCGCCAAGCATAATCAAACAGCGCGTAATACTGCTTGCCGTCCTTCTCGCACATGTCGCAAACAAAATCCACAAATCGGATTCTGTCGCCCACACGGATGTTCTTCTTAATTTCCATAAAAAAAATACCTCACAAAATAAAAAGCCCCGCCCTTTTCAGGCGGAGCCGTGTTCATGTTCTATTCGGGTACCATGCCCTAATTTTGTCATGCTCAACAAACTTTTCTGTCGTTTCCTGGCATAATCACAATTTTACAGCGTGTCGTAGTGAACCTCCACACCTAACCCCGCCTAAATTTTACAGCTATAGACGTGGCTTGCGCTCTCCATTATTCGTAATCAATCCACCCGCCACGCCGTTTACGGTATACAATCCAACGCAAATGCTCGTCCGGGTACAGGTAATCAAATATCTTCCGTTTCATCAATGCCACAGTGTCCGGGCATCCTTTGGTGTCAATTACCTCTGTTGTGCCGTCTTTATATTTCAACCAAAAATCAGCCACATAGTTAATGGCTCGCACCGTCTCCATTTTTCCCCCACGTTCCTTGCGGTACTTTGGCTGTAGCTCATAGGGTTTCTGCAGCTGATAGTCCACAATCTCCCCGCTGGCAACCCCCGGCAGCACAACATCCTTGTAATATTTCATCTCAAGTTCAGAATCAAACACAATCCCGTCATAGGTGCGTTTGCTCTTGTCACGGCTCACATTATACTTACTTCGTCCGCTTACTTGCACAGCTCAATCTTCCCGTCTGTAATCTTAAACTTAACCACATCGCCAACGGCATAGCCGTCTTTCACCGGCACCTGGTAGCCGTGCCCATCACATTCAAAACCCATGTAGCCGCGTTCCTTGCTGTAGTATACAACCACGCCCTTCAGCGGGCGCACCTGGCGCTTCAGGGGCACTTTAGGCGGGGCAGCAGTTTCAACAGGTTCAATCTCCACATCGGCAATACCGCCGGTATTCTTGTCTTCCATGCACGCTACTCCTTTCGCGTTCTAAAAATGGAGGAGCTTTTCGCTCCCCCACGGATCAAACATCACAATTCAAACCTATATATAATAAGGTAGGAATTTGCGTTGATCACTCCATAAAGTTCATGCTGTAAATGTCGCCGTCCTGATTGGCCATGCAGTCAAAGGTGATAGAAACAGTGGTCGGATCACCAGTGTTCTGGAAAGCCAGGCTGAAACTTGCCTGCGGCTGAGCCTTGTAGTAAACCAGCTCGCACTGCACAATCTCGTCGTCCTCGGTCTTGAACGGCATCATACCGTGGACCTCAAAGGCACGCGGGAATGTGTCAGAATCAAACTTGACAGTCTGAACACCATCATTCTTGTCGTAGAAGTAGTAGGCAACATAGTTCTTGCCGTCCTGCAGGCCAGCACCAGTAACCTTCTTGTCGTTGGTGGTAAGATCACTGATCTCAGTACCGGCGTCGTCAGAAACAGCAAAAACCTGCACAGTGCCGGCCTTCGGGGTCTCACTCAGTTCAATGCCGTCAGTGGTAGCGGTCAGTACCTCGCGCTTCATAATCTTTGCAACCTTACCAATGTCCTGGCCGCTCAGCAGGGCAAACAGCTTAACAGGCATGATCTGGGTGTCAACTTTCAGGGTGCCTGCACGCTCGCTATCAAAGCCAACACGGTTCGGTGCGCCCTGGCCGCCCTTTGCAAACGTGCGGTTTGCGGTAAAGTCAGTGGTGGTCACGTTCGCAAAATCAATGGGCAGAAAAACTTTCTTGGTCTTGTAATCAAGCAGAACCAGATCAGCAACTTCACGGTTCGCCATATTCGGATTTACAACCATATCTTATTCCTCCGTTATCATTTATCAGTCTCCATGTGTTTGTACCATCCGCCAAGGTCGTTCTCGCCACCCCATACGGCATAGTTCATGTCATGGATCTCATTTTGTTTTTTTATGTTCTGACGGTTAAAAGTGTCATGTACCTGGTACACCGTCAAATCATAAATATTCGTATAATTCAGGCTGTTATGGTTTGTCGCCAGCGCAGAGATGATGTTCCCCAACTCCAAATCAGGGTTACTCTTATGCTCTTTTCGTTTCGATTTTTCATATTCAGCCTTTTTCTTTTGGAATCGTTCATAAAACTTGCGGGCAGCCTCATTTTTGAACTTCAAGTTTTCCTCCCGCTTCTGGTCTATGTACGCGGTTTGCAGGCAAATGTCGCAAATCTCTGCCCAGTTATCTCGCGTTATGGAACCATCAATCAGGATCTTATCGTCCACCTCGGTTTTATTCACCAGCACAGCATGGTGCGCTTCATCATATTCAAGCGGCGCATCAATAAAAAAGGCCAGTGCGGCAATCATCTCCGCCTGGCTTTCTTTGCTCATACTCAACAAATCAAAGGTGTTAATGGTGGCTTTTTCCTCCTCGCTCAAAGCTTCATACGGGTTCTCCTGCCCTGTTACTTTGGCAATGTCTTCAAACATCGCCTGTGGTGTCAGCAGCAAGGTACTTAGCGCAAACTGATAGCTCATATAGCCGCGCTTGTTAATGTCGCTCAGTCGGGGTGAGTGTACTCTGCCCACGTTTTTCACCATAAAACCTTCGGGGTTCAGCAGTTCATAGTACGGTACTTTCACTTTGCGCCACCCATCTTGCGGTTGAACGCCATCACTTCGTATGTAATGCAGCGGCCGTAATAATTATTATTCGGCTTGTATACATCGTTGTTCAGCAACCGTACCTTCCCAATTCCAAAATCTTCGCTGCCGTTCAGTAAACGGTCAACGTTCATAGCCAACACATCGGCCTTCGTCCCCAGCACGCCGGGGTGTCGGTAACTCTTCATTACCTTCTTATTGCAATAGGCAAAAATGTACAGGTACACTCTGTATGCCGTATTGCTCGGTGCCTTAGCCACTACAGTCTCCATGCACAGGTAGGTATCCGCCGTTTCATTGATTTCCGGCACATACTCAAACTCGTAAATATGTCCGGTACTAATGCTCTTATCGCCCAGTAGCATCTCGTCCGTGTCAATATCATCGTCCACGGGGCCAAGCAGCAGGTTAATAATGGTGTCGTCCTGTGCCAGCAGGGCGGCTACTTTGTGTTTGTATTCTCCCAGCTCACTCAGGTTCATACGTCCACCACCTTCACTGCAATGCTGTCTGTGCTCTTGCCGTCCGGTGCCACAACCGTCAATTTCACGGTGGCTCCATTCAGCACGGCATTATCCTCTGCGCATACCCGGCAGCTGTCCCCAGTTACCCGGTTCCACTGCACACTGTTGGCAAGGTATACCTTTGTTTCAAGTGCTTTATCATCAACGCTCAGGCTCCAGGTGCATCCCGGCAGCGGCTTGCCATCTACTGTGGCCTTAAAAATCTTGCCGCGCCCGCAAATGCGTACTTTGGGTTCGCCCGCGTATTTAATAATCACTTCGCCGTCCTCCGGTGCCTGCCTTACCTCCTGGTAATCACACAGCATCTTTTCGGCGTTATCCTGTTCTTCCACATGCTGATCCTGTTCAAGGTTCAAAACCAAAAATCCCGTCTGGGCGTCATTCCAGTCATAGCGTTCTGTCATAGCGTCCACACAGGTCACACGGTAAGTTTTTGGCTTGCCATTGATCTGCTCCATCATCAGGCGTTTCCCCACATCCAGCAAAGCCGATTCCTCATCATACGGTATTTTCACCTGGAATTCGCGGCTGGAAATGGTCATGTATACATCTTCGTTCAGGTTGGAAAAATACGGCTTATCCACAACCGCCCACCGGGTAATAATTTCCCCGGTCTCATGGTTCTGCCACTGGATGCTCCGGTTACATAGCTCAATTTTGCCGCGCACGGTTATTTCATCGTCCGCATCGCGCTCTGTAATCAGCCAATGGCTTTTACTAAACAGCATAATTTTTCCAATCTCAAAGTTGTCTCCCGGCATGGTGCGTATAATCTTCTGGTTTGTCACCGTGCTGCTAATAATCATCATGTGGTGGGGTACCCCCTCAATCTCTACCTCTTTATAGGCAGGGGAGTCAGGCCCCATTCTCAGCGTGTCCCGTTTGCTCTTTTCAACCATCCGGTCACGTCGCGTACTTCCGTGCCTGCCAAGCATAGCAGCATATGTCTCATAGTTCATACGCTACCACCTCACTCAGTCAAGCTCGCAATTTCCCCATTGCGGAAAGAGTACAGGTTAATCTCCTTCATCTGCTGCCGCTCTGTCGTGGTCAGCAGGGTCGTCATCTTCTCCAACAGGTTGGCTGGCGAAAACAACGTAAAATCCTTTGTGCTCAATCCGTTCTGCAATGCGTCTGTGTTATAAACATACTGGCGCACAAAATGCACAATCATGCCCAGTGCCAAAATATCCTTCTCGCGGTTCGTCAGCGTAATGTTGAACTCCAACAGGTCATCTTCCCTATCATTCAGGTCCTGTTTGCACACATCCTCAAAATCGCTGATTGCCATCTTCAAAAGATCCAGCTGCATTGCTTCTCTTGTCACCGCATCGTAGTCCAGGAACTCATAGTTGCGGACTTGGCCACGGTAACGCTCATAAACTTCCTCGTATCTTGTGCCCATTGGCCCGCACCATTCCTCTCATTATTCTTCGGTTCCGCCGATCGTCACAATCTCAACGCCGCTCTTGCGGGTTCTGGGTTTCTTGGGTGCCTCCAATGCAACGGATTCTTCCAAATCGCAATCCAGTACATCGTTCAATGCTTTAATCATGGCACGGCTGTCCAGCTGGTCTGCCTTCAGCATCTCCTTTGCGCGGATACGGATGCTGTCGCGCATCCCCTCGCTCATCTTGGGCACCTTATCGCGGATCTCATCCGGGGTCCACTTAAATACCTCGTCAAAGTTCTCCGTGGTCAGCGCATTCTTATAGTAACGTTCCACACCCAGCTTGCGCAATACGTTGGCGTCCTCAATCAAAATCCAGTTATCACGGAAAAACCGCGGCTGGCTGCCACGCATTACAAGCAGCTCGGCATAGTCCATCTCCTGCACCTCGCCAAACTCGGTCCACTCAACGGTGTAGCCGGGGTTGCGGGTCGAAGCATAAAACAAGTTGCCATGGGTGCCGTTCTTGCATTCCACCATGGTTTCATTGGTAATCTTCGCAGTTGCCAAAACATACCTCCAAAATATTCCTTATATAAAAAAGAACCCCGCCTTGCGGCAGGGGTATCGTTCAGCTCAAAACCTTATCAGGCAAACTTGTAGCTGCCAAAGTCGCGGTCCAGAATAATGGAAATACCGGTACGCTTGGTCATCAGGAATTCCTGGGTCAGGTCGGCCTTGTTCATCGGGTCGCCCATCAGCATGGTAACTTCACCCTCGGTAACGCGCTTCACGGGCTTGGTGTCACCGGCAAAAATGTAAACAGTGTCGTCAGGCAGAATGAACTCAGTAGAGCCGATCTTGTGGCGCTGCTTCATCGCAATCATCGGGGTGCCGGCAATGTGGCCCAGGTAGCCCATGCTGTACAGGTCGCTCTTGGCCTGCTCGCCCATGGTAGCAGTAGTAATCTTGCGCAGTGCCTTGCGGGTACCAACGATAGTAGCAGTGTCTCCGGTAGAAGCTTCAATGTGCTCAATCAGGTCAAGCAGCTTGTCCTCATTGTAAGAACCGCTCTGGGTATAAACGGGGTCCAGCTTGGTGAACATGCTGGTCCATGCCAGATAAGCGCTGTCCAGATCGTACTGGGTAAAGCTGCGGCCAACAGTGTCAACCAGGTCATTAAAGTCAATACGGCCAGCCAGTACGCGGTTCATTTCCTCGTAAACCTTCACAGCACGCAGCTGGGTATTCACAGTAATGTCCTGGCCGGCTTCCAGACGCTGACGGCGAACGCCCTGGGTGCCTTCAGCAATGTCGGCAACAGTCAGCAGGCACGGCTTGGTGGCATGGAAAATATTGGTATCACCCAGAGAGGTGTTACGGTCCTCAATAAAATTGGTAAAGAACTCGTCACCCTTCAGGCCCTCTTCATTGACCTTATCAATCAGAACTTCGGTAATAGCAAACAGGTTGTTGCACTTACCGTCGCGGATATCTTTGTAGTTCATGCTGGTCTTGCCATTATTAGCCTCAATCATGGCCTGGCGCAGAACTTCCTGGCTGTCTTTCACGCTGTATTCGCCCAGGTGGCCATGGTAGCCATCAACGGCCAGCTTAATCAGTTTCTCATCCATGTTAATACTCCTTTACATATAAAGATAGGTGCAGCCATAGGCCACACCAGTAATTAGTTATAACTAACTCGCTGATACAAAAAATCAGGCGATCACGTCAACGATGTAATAGGTATACTGGCCATCGCCAAAGCCAACCTTCACAGGATCGCGCTTGATCACACCAAAAACATTGTCAGCAGAAGCATCAGCCTCAATTTTCAGCTTGGTAGAACCAGCAGCAAAGGCAACAAACTTGCCCTTTTCGGGGGTACCGTCAAAAGCTTCAGCAGTAACGCGGAAAGAATCAGCACCGGCAACCAGCAGGTAAACGCGAACAGGCTTGCCAGCTTCGTTCTCCCACTCGGTCAGGTAATGGGTGCGGGTCTCATCGTAAAACAGCTCAACGCCGGCAACCAGGGCCAGCAGGGAACGCTTGGAATCAGCAGCAGGTGCTTCAGCCTTGTAGGTTTCGGGGCCGATCGCATCACCAATCACAACAATGTTGCCATTATCAATGGCGGCAGGGCTGCCATCCTTGTAAAAAACAACACTCTTCAGGTAGGCAGCGTTGCTGGAACCAACCAGCATATCGGTGCCAACAACAGCATGTTTAATGTTAGCCATAATATGTAACTCCTTTTTTTTACTCTTTTGTATGCAGGTAACGTTCGAACAGGTCGCCGTAGCGCTTCTCTGTCTTCTGTGTGCCATTCACGCCAAACCGGACCTTGTTTACCTCGCCCTTCTTTTCTTTGGACGGAACATAACTGAACTCAGCGGCCTTTTTGCCCAACAGCTTGTAGCAAGCATCTTCCAAAACGGTAAACTCCATCGTCTTGTTATCTCGCAGCTTGGCATAATCAGCATCGCCATCCAGCTTCTGATCCATAACGGCAAACAGCTGTTCGCGTTTAGCACTCTCTTCTTCTTTGGCAGCAGCAGCCTCGGCCGCAACGTAAGCATCATATTTCGGCTTCATCTCGTCATACTCTGCTTTCAGTTCGCTGTACTGCTTGTTGGCAGCCTCCAGTTTTTCGGTCTGCTCTTTGGCCTTGTCGCCCATGGTGCTGTATAGCGCGGGCACGCCCATATCGGCACTGCCTTCATCCCAGGCTTCGTACTTTACCTTCATGCGTTTCTTGCTGGCAAAATCAACTTTCACGTTGTCGCCATCCATGGTAAAGGTAAAGCTGTAGATCTTCCAATCCTGGCAATCCATCACAACGGCAAGATCATCCTGCACATCCTGCAGCCAATAGCGGCTCACTTCATAGCCCCACGGGTCAATCATGGTTTCAGCGCTAATGGCCTCGTTTACTTCGTTCAGCTTGTCGCACAGGTTCAGGCTGTAATCTGCAGCAGGCTCGCCGCCTTCCGGTTCTGCCGGGGTTTCGGGTTCTGCGGGTTCAGCAGCAGGCTCTGCCGCCGGCTCACTTTCCGGTTCACCCTGCGGATCTTCCGGCTCGGCAGATTTTGCCGCAGCCATCTCTTCACACTTCGCTTTCAGTTCCTCAATGGTAATTTCCTCCAAAGAGAACTCCAGCGTAGAAGCGTCAATGCCGTAAGAAGCCAGAATTTCTTCTTTTTCTTTCAAGCAATCGTCTCCTTTCGCAAAATTATCTATCTGAGCCTCCTTGGAGGATTCAGATCTCTGTAAAGCTGTGTATTCCGCCAGCATATCCTTAACCTGGCTCGCAATCGTCGCGGCGGTAAAATTCGCCGTAACTGTGCTGCCCGTCATTGCTGGTCGGATTTGCGGGTCAGTGGTGGAAAGCACGCAACAGCCATCAAAATCAAAATTCTGCACAACATAGTAGCCGTCTTTATCCACATAGCCTTCCATGTTGGTGATCTCCATGCTCTGCCCTTTCACCACATCCCGCTCAAAAATCCCACAGGAATCGTCAAACTTGGTCCACAGCAACCCGTCAACGCGCAAATATTCCCGTGTTTTTCCTGTGCCGTCATCCCGGCTTACCCAGCGCGGGTTGCAGCTCTCCGGTATCACACCGTAAGCGCTGCCGGCATATACATATCGAATCCCGTCCTCGTCCACAATCAGCTCATGTTCGTGGCCCTTAAAATCAAGCTCATCATCGTCATTTTGCTCAATGTATCCAAGGATCGGGGTATTCGCAATACTCTTTGCTGCCCGGTCAACTACCTCTTTTTCAAACCGCGATCCGTTCAGGTTGCCGCCAGTATGCAGCACATCAATCGTCACGTTAATAAAACGCGTATCTTTACCCATCACTTCTCCGGTTTTTTCAAAGGTAATTGGCAGGCGGTTCAACCGCTCACTCACATCCAATCACCCCGTAAACTAAAAAAGGCCGCTTGCATAGCGGTCTCTCAAAAGTAATTTCGTTTTTTCTGCTGTGCGGCAAACTCCTGCACAGCCTTCAAATCATCGTCGTCAAGTTCAAAAATATATACTGTATGGCCGCCACTATCGCGCTCTTCCCGTACCAGCTTCTTTTTCTGGCGCAGCAAATATAGTACCACGTCACGGCCGCGTACTTTAACTTCACGCTTCATCGCTCAATCAGCCTCCTGTCGCCAGGTCTTCCTCGCTGCTGTTTTCGCCTGCGTCTGTCAGCGCCTTACCTTCACTTGCATTGGTGGGGCGTCCGCCTTCATCTGTCGCGGCATCACTGTTAGCAGCGCTCTGCGTATTGGAGCTTATCAGCGGCACCTCATTGGCCGACAGGTTCAATACCGTGTTTTCCAGGTACTGCATGTTCTCCACATCGCTTGGGCTGTATCCGCTTGTCGCCATAATGGCACTGCGTACCGGCATTCCGTACTGGCCATCTTTTACAAAGCGGTCATGCACTTCCTGCCGGTTAAAATACGTCACATCTAAAATATTTACCTTAAACTTAACTGCCGTCGAAACACTCTTTAATTTACGGTTGATCCAGCGTTCAATCTGCCGCATCATCGCAAACACAATCATCTGGTCATTCACGGTAGAAAGGCTCAGCGTAGAGCTGCTGGGGCCTTCACCGCCACCAAACAAAATATTGTTTACACCCGCCTGTTTCCACATCGAATTTTCGGCTTTTGCTACATCGTCACTGCCGCTTACAGCTCCACTTTTTTCAAAGTCCCAGCTACTGATCTTCATCGGACTCATAATCGCGCCAATGTTCTCCGGCAACACGTTGCACAGCATGTCGTAAAACTCTTTGCACAGGTCGTAGTCAATCAAAAATGTACCGTCATCCCCCACCGGGATCTCCAGCGCCAACGCCTTGTAATTATTCACTTCGCTGGCATCCTTGCTGATCGCCCGGTAGTCTTCAATATCCGCCAGTGCGCTGAACAAGCTCACAAACGGCGGAATCGGCACATACGTCTGCTCGTTTACTTTCAAACAGATAGAATTTTCACTTGACAACTCCTGCCACTTCAAGCCGGAATCCTTCTGGTACGCACTGTACATCGTGGTAAATTCCGGCGGAAAATTTGGCAATCGCTCATTGTGGGAATCAAAGTAAGAAAAATTGAACGCAAAGTTGTATACACCATCCTCAATGCTGCTGATCTTGCAATAGTCTGCATCCAGCTGCTGGAATGTGTAGCTGTCGTTCGTTTCCCATGCGTACCCGTAATACACATCATCACGGAACGCCACCATCAACGCCCGGCTGAACTCGTGCCGCAGGTTCATCTTTTCCAACTGTGCCGTCACCGCATAGTAACCTTTTTTGAATTTTTGCAGGTTCACATTCTTGGAATAATCAACGCCATACGGCACCACAATGTAACTGAACGTGCTCATGTTGGCAAAATACTGGATCAGTCGCCTGTAATAGTTCGAAATATTGAACAGGTATTGGCTCATCTGCCGTAGCTGCACTTCATAGTTGGCCGGGTTCCCCAAATAGGTAACAATCTGGCTCTTGGTGTACTTTTTATAAGTAGGGTTGTAGTCGCGGTTATTTTCCAGGTCGCGGATCTTCACGTTTGCCAGGTTCGCATATCGCACCTTACTCATAAATTCCGTCAATGGCACAAAGCTTTTCTTGCCGTCCGGGCTGATCATGGCGACCTTTTTCTGCTGTATTTCTTCCATATAGCCGCCTCCTTAATGCCGCAGTCTGGGCGCTCTAAAGTTTATTTCAATCTTCTTATTGCGCATAAAGTTTTTACTCATCATGCGTTCAACCTGCAGCGCAATGTAATAGTTGTAGCTCAGGCTGCTGTAACGGTCCTTGCGTGCGCCGGGCTTCTCATGCACACGGATCAAATTATTCGTTGCTTCATATTCCAGGTTCACCAACTCATTTACAGCCAATCCGGTATTGATATACGGCATCTGCAGCGCCATCTTCTCCATGGGTGAAAGCTTGTCGTAACCTTTAATGTTCGCCCGCAAAATCTCTTCGCAGTCATATTCGGATTCCAAAAACCGGATTCTCCCTTGTTGGATTCCGCTTCGCAACGCAATTGTCACGTCATTATTAAACTGGCTGCTGCCCATGATCGCCCAAATCACCTTGGGTGCCGTCTTGTCGGGGCACCGCTCCTGGAAATCCGGGTTATTGCAGCAGTTCAGCGGCGGGTATGTCTCGCCCGTCTCCGGGTCATAGCACTCGTGCATCAGTAGATCCATAATGGGGGCACCAAGACCCTTTGCGTCAATGCCAATGTAGTCACACTCAAAATACTTAAAGTAGCGGCGTAGCTTCAGCACCAAATCTTGCGTAATAATACCCTCGCAGTTTTCGGTGTACACCATGTTGCTGGTACACTTGCCCGTACTGTCCGGCACCAAACTGTTCAAAAAGATGCTGGTAGCGTCATTGTCGCGGCGCTTAGAACTCATCAAAGCAATATCAACCGTCAAAATCCGCTTCTCACCGGTCTTCTTGGCCGGCAACTGGCAAGCCGCCTTATTGTTCAAAATCATGTTTGGCGCATAGAACGCTTTTATGATCCTGCGCTGCTTGTTAATGTCGTCAAAGCTAAATAGCCCGCCGTCTGTCGTGCCAATAAACAGCGCCTCATTTTCCATGCGGAACCGTATGTCAGAAAACGTCGATTCTGTCATCTCGTCTTCTACCTGGCTCTTCAGCAGCAGGTTTTCCTTAATACTCATCTGGTATGGGAATCGGAAACAATAGTAATTTTTCGTGGTGTCAAACATGTTCACAAAGTAATCTTTGCACAAATCCCATGACCAGTGCTGTTCAAACCATGCAGAGCTTAGGTACATCTGCTGGTTGCGTTCCGCCAAATGGGCGTACTTGGGGTTGTCCATGTAGCCGGGGTGGCGGATGTAGTTCAAAAACTTCTTCAAAACCAGATCCAGCACTTCCTTGTCAACCATGCGGTACTCGTCAATGATCAGCAAACTCGCACGGCCGCCACGGGCAGTATCTGCGGCGGTCACAACCTCAATCACACTGTCATTGCGGAAGGTTATCTTCGCCACACTCTGGTTTATCGTTATATCTTTTATCTCACTGCGCAGTAATGGACTTCGCGGCACCAACTCCTGCTCAATCTTTTTCAGTACCAAGCTGCCCTGGTTTCGCGTTTTGCTCGCAATCACAATCAAGCTGCCTGGGTACAAGATCGCTTTCCAACAGCAGAAAATTGCACATAGGAACGTCTTGCCTAGCAATAATGTTATCCTACCGGCTTTTTATCCGGTAGTTCTTATGGTTTCCCATAAGTTCAGCATACATTTTCACCCTCTAAGGGTGCCGGGCACTCGTGGGCGGATTATATTCTGTCAGTAACAGGTTCACTGCCTATGCGTTACAATACCTCCTTCTATTAAAAAGGTAGGTTATCTCGGTATTAGCATTTTACAGCCTCTACCGATTTTGTCCGGTTCTCTCAAGCTGGTTTCCCAACCTGGGGGCCTAGTGTTGACCACGCGCCGCTATAAAACAAAAATTTGTGCATAGCGCCATGCAATAAATCAAAATCTGTTGGAACATCTTCAGGTTTACGTTCAAATAATCCTTGCAAAACCTCTGCGGGTTTGCCCGGTAAAAGCTGGCCCACAGCGCCACGGCATTCATGATCCGGCTTGTCTTATCTTCCGTAACCTCTCTTGCAGTTTTCTTCACCATTCAAGCACCACCTCACTCTCCGGGGGTGCCAAAAATAGCGTTGCGGATACTCTCGTTCTCTTCCTCTTCTCCGCCGGTGTATTCAGGCCGGTGCGCCGTATAAGGTGCCATGCCTTCCTCGTATTCTTTCTGCCACGGGTTCTTGATTTTGAACAGTTCCATCATTGGCCCTGTCACCCAAGTACGGAAATATTTACCAATCCCATCCACATCCCGCCATTCGGGCGCAGCTTCCGGGATCGGCTTTTTGTCTTCCCACTTTTTAATCAAGGTACCAAAGGTATTTGCCTCTGCCAGCGCATTATCGTTCGTCTGGTTTGGCTTAATATTGGCGCTGCCCAGCAGGTTCTGCAAAGTATCGCTGGCCTCTTTTACCTTCTTGGTGTCACCCGTCTGGTATGCCTTGGTCAGCATAATCTGCGCCATACTGATTGCTTTGAACAATTCTTCCTGTGCCTTGGTGGAGCACTCATACCGGGTAATCCAGTCCTTGTATTCATTGTCCAGCCGCACATACTCGGCCTCGTTGAACCCTGGTCCCCAAAACCCAACCATGCGCTGGCTTACCTTGCCGCCGTTTGGTCGTGTCTCGCTGATATCGCTTACATCATTGATCACCCGCCCGTTAATTTCTTCCAGGTAGGTATCAAAGGTCTTGCCATGGTTTTGGGTCATGTTGCAATGTCTGATCCAAGCTGTCATCCGGCTTGTGTTCGGGGCGTGCTTTGCCGTGCTTTTCAGCAGGCCCTCACTGTAATAAATGTCAAACAGCATGCACACCCGCTTCATGGCCTCATCCTCATTACCCAGCGCCTGGGTATAATGGTCAACCAGCTTGTCCATGCAGCTTTTGCATACCGGAAAGTAATGGTTGTTCCCTCGCCACAGCTCGCTCTGCGCAGGGGAAAAATTATCCTTCTGGTGCATAAACCGCTTGCCGCAACAGGCGCAAACAAAATACGCAGGCCCATCGTCCTCTGCCATCATGCGGCGGATCTTGGCCTGCGCTTCTGCGTTTTCTCGTAAAATTGTAGCTTTATTTTTAGAGCCTTTCGGTCTTCCGGCCATGTTCAGTCACCCGCCTTATCGGCGCGGTTCCCGTTCTCATCATAATCACGGAAGTTGTTCCGGCACTCGTTCCAAAACTCTACCACATCCATCAATTTCTGGCTGCGCTTAAACACACAGTAGCTTGTCTGGGTAATGGGGTTCATCTGCCGGCTCTCATAGCTCAAACCAAACGCCTTCAAAAAATTCGTAAGCCGCGCCGAATAACTGCAAAAGTATTCGGGCTGCTTCTTCTCATACTCACCCACTCTAAAAACCATCCCCTCTCATCAAAAAATCCCACGCTCTAATCCAGCGTAATATCGTAACAGCAGTCCACGCCGTAAGCATTCACCACCAGCACGTTCTGCTCCGGTTTATTTCGCAATCTCTTATCCATGCAGTAGTTGTCCGCGCCATCCACACAGCCGCTTTCGTACACTTTCGTATCGTATACAGTCGTCAGGGCATTGGTGTGGCGGTGTCCCATCAGCACAATATCCGGCTTATCACCTGTCATCATGGTCAAGGTCTGTACCACACTGCCCGGTGTGTCTTTGTCGCCATGCACCGCGTATACAAGCCGTCCGCGAACCATAAAGTCCGCAATCGTCTCGTCAATCGTATTCTGGTAGGTTTCTACATTACCCAGCGCCGTGCAGCGTGCGCCCACAATATAAGTCACAAGCTTGTCCAGGTATTCACCGTGCTGGTTATCCTCCTTGGCAGGGAACACCCGGCTGTGGTTGCCCGGCACACTATAAATGTATACACGTTCAAACATACGGCTCAGTTCGGCCACAAACCAACTCACGGCTTCCCCGGCGCTGATCACCTGGTCCACTACATTCTCGTTGTTTTCCAGCCGGTTGTTCAGGTGGATCTCACCGTTTACCAGATCTCCGCCCAGCACCAAAAAACAATTCTGGCCATTGTGGCGCTGCTGGATCACATACACCTTTTCTGCATAACGCTTCAGCCGGGCACGCAGTACCTGTTGGTCAAAGCTGTTGTAAAGGTTCTCAATCTTGACTCCCGCATGCAGGTCGGTCAGGTGAACAATCAGGTCGGTCGTCAGTGCTTCTGTACTAACTACCCCAATGTGTTCAAAAGTCTCCGGCTTATAAGCGCTGAATCGCCGTTCAATCAGCTCTCGCATGCTCTCTCCACGGGCTTGTACCCGCATCAGGCGGCTCACTTCATTGCGCTCATCTCGCAGCTTAACCTTTTCTTTCTCCAGCTCGCGGCGCTGCTCTTTAATCTCGCCCAAAATCTGCTGGGCGTCACTCAAGTTGGTTTCACTGGCGTGCGCCAGCATGCTGAACGCCTTCCAGTTCTTGCGGTATACGCACTCATCCTTGTCCTGGCCCAGCTCTTTATTGATTACATCCGCCACATCGTCCCAGGTGCCAATCTGGTCCTTGGCAGCACAAATGCGGTAGATGTATTCATTGTCAGTTTCCTTGGCAAGCTTGTGCAGTTCAAGCATTCACGTCACCCCGTGTATTCACAATTCTGGTGCGGCGCTGGCCACGCTCCATCTCAGCCAAAGCTTCCTGCGCAAAATAGTTGTTGGGCAAAGCCTGCAGCACATACGGCAGCTCGTCCACCATCGTCTTGTTCACGGTCGTAACCATATGCACACCGGGGAACTTCTTGCGCAACATTTTTGCTTCTTCCTTAGAAATAACAATCATCTTCAAAAATCTCCTTATAAAAAAATAATCTGAGAATAAAAGAACCCCCGGCCATAATGGTCAGGGGCACTCCACCCTCTATAATCATATATAGGGGGTTTTCAGCTTCAAGCGTTACAAGGTATTATTTCTGCTTCTGTAGCGGGTCACGCGGGCCAATGTCTTGGCGTTTTTTTCCAATTCCGCGCAGGTCTTGCAGTAGTGTGCCTTGGCATTCCACGCAATCTCTTCCCCACACTTTTCGCAGTACCGGTTGTCAAACAGCCCGATCTTTGCGCACAATTTATCCATGTCCAACCGGTTGTTCTCTGCCGTCACATCCCAGCAGTAAACACCTTCGCTTTTGTGATCATAAAACGGATACTCATACAAACAGCCAATCCGCCCCGGACCCGGCTTACAAGTAATTCGGTTCAATATACCGCACTTGTCACTCAGCACATCCAGCTCCACCGGCGCTTCATAACCGTCCCACCAGTTCGCGCCATCAATGTGTATCGCTGTCACATCTCGCCCAAAGCAAGAGCAAAACTGTTTAATCTTGTATCGGTTCATCAGATCCAGCGTGTCGCTACCATTCAGCCGGCACATAATAATCACACCAAGCAAAACCTTTACCTGTCGCTGCGTCAGCCCATAAGTACGGATCGCCAACTGGATGTAAGTCAGGTCGCTATCATAAAGGTAGATCTTGTCAACCTGCCGCAGTCCACACTTCTTCAGCTGTTTTTTCTTGTACTGCTGGATTAAGTCCAACCGGTCATACTGCCTTATGTACTTGGGGTCTGTATGGGCCAGCTGCATATCTGCACAAAAATCTGGCTCATACCCACTCTGCGCCAACAACCGCCGTAACAGCCGCGGGCTTTCATTGTAATCGTCAAAGTTATCCAGCAGCATCTTTTCATTGCAATAATAGCTGTAATACATTACCCCTCTCCTCCTTCAATCGGTTCAATGTTCAGTTCGTTGCCAACCGGCACCAGGGCATAACGCTTGCCCAGGTACTCGTATTCACCGTCATCGCACAGCTGCGGCAAGCAAATGTTCACCTGCTGGATATTCTCCACAATGCCGGTGCCGGCCACCACCCACATAAACTTCTTGCTGCGGCGGGGGTATTTCTGGTAGCAAAGTATCACGGCAATGTTGGCCAGTTCTTTGGGGTCAAGGCAAATCTCTGCACACCGGGCACGGAACTTGTTGTAGTACAGCTGCCAGTCAACCTCAAAGTTGGCGGCAAACTCCTTTGTAACGCCCTCAGCCTCCAGCTCATCTTTGAACCGATCAAAGTAACGGCAATGGTGTTCAGTCTCTGCCAGCTCGGCTACCGTTTTATTAAACTCAAAGTAGATTTTTTCAATCGCATCAAAATGCTCCTGGCTAAATCCCACCTCCGCGTCAATCATAATTGTGTAATCAAACCCGTCACTCCTTTTGTGGCGCAGCCCGTCCGCCCACTTTTCAATAACCCAACACATCTTATTCATGTTGCTGTGGGCGCAGCTCAGGCGCTTCATCCGCTTGTAGTACGGGCTTGCATACTTCATAAAATACGGCAAAGGTCTGCCATACTTGGCAATCTGCCGCGGCACCGGGTACAACACACCGGTTTTTGCAAAATCGCATTCTTGCTTGTGGACTATATCATCATCTCACACTCTTGGCGTGTATGAGAGGCTGGCACTTCCACGCCGGATTTTCACCGGATCGCGTACATCCCTTGCGGGCTAGTCTCTTGACCTTCCTTATTACATGTATAAGGCTTGGCACAGGATTGTATTAACCATGATAGTTTCCCTGTTAGCACACAGACAAAACGCCATTTCCTGCGTTTCCACATTTGTCCTGTGTACACCCTGCTCTTGCAGGTTCACCAGCTGTTTCCACTGCGCGTCACCGCACAGGGCCACCGATTCTTGATGGCTTTCGTTTTTCAATTACCCCGTATGTCACCATACAGGCCAGACTATCTCTTCCATGTTTCCATGGCCACGCGCTTGGCGTCCGGGCTATCATCTCCCGGCCTACAGGGCTACACTCATCACCCTTAGTCGTTACACCTTCAATAATTGCCAATAACTGGCAATCAAAGCTTGGCACGGTATTGTCTTTACGCTGTATTGTAAAGAGTTTCACCGTTAGCCGCCTATTAGGCGACACTGCTGATAAGGCATTCACGCGGTTTTACAACGGCGAAGCCACCGTTGGTTATGGAGAGCAGGTCAACATACCGGGCGTATGTTTCTTTCTGCTTCTCGGTTTTTGGTGTTTTGTTGTGGTAGCAGCTCGCGTAATTGGAAATTTCACCAATCAAACTCTTCAAGCTGCGCATAATGCACGCCGTGCGGTTCTGGATCGTGTCCTTCTCCGCCAGCGCAGTTACTTTATCTTCAATGTCAATTACAATTTTTGCGTTCCTGTCCACACCCTTCATCATCAAAGGGCTGTCAAGAAGCAAAGTTAAATCGCCATCGTACATACCTACGTTGTTTTTTATAGGTATAGACTATATCTTCTACCGGTCTCCCGGCAGCGGTGCGCTCCAAACTGCGTGTCAATAGCAGCCTTACCCTGGTACACTCATCCCAGATAGTCGTTGCAGCCGTTTCCAGCCACAGGATTCTCCTGCCGTCTCTCAGGCAGACATTCCCTGTTAGCAGCCCGTAAGGGCCACACCCCTGACGAAGGGTTCACACCGTTCCAAATGCTGTGTTACCACAGCCCCGGACCATCATCCGATCCGCGCCATTTAATCTCTGCGGGGTAATACTCTTGCAATTAACAATCAACGTGTTCACCAACTGGCCGCAATATTTTTCCAGCAGCGGGTTGGTCACGCCCTTCAGGATCACATGCTCACTCTTGCAAATGTGCGGGTTGCGTTCAATCAGCCGTTCGCCAAGCGTTGTTCCTGTTCTGTCAAAACTGTAAAACTCATCCGCCTCCAGCGCCCCCTTCAAAGGTAGGCCGGCAATGTGTTCCATCAGCATAATCAGGTCAGGTACTAAGAACTTAAAGCTACCGCGCAGCCACAACTTGCCGCACTTCATGTCGTCCTTATATTTTCCAAGCAGATTGGTTATGTACTTTCGCACCCCCTCCTCTTTCAGCATCTCCGGGTTCTTCAAAATCGCCGCGCAATAATTATTCAGCGGTTTGTGCCGGTCAGCCAGCATGCCCAAAAAGCAGTAGGTGTATACCGGGTCACCGTTCTCAATCTTTTCAACCCAATCAATGCTGTAATCTGCCAGATGCTCAAACTCGTCTACCGGCAAATCCAGGTCCTGCAAAATCTGGTAGTTGCCGCGGGTGTATAGCGGTTCTGTGTCAATATCAAACTGCCACTTTGCAATGCCAATGCAGTGTTTGTTCTTCTTGAACTGGTACCAGTATTCCTCCCAGTCCGCAATCGTGCCGGTCTTCTTAAAATACTTGTACCCCTTGTACATGCTCTCACACGCAATAATCTTGGGTTCAGCCCCTGGGCTGACATCGTGTTCCACGCCCCAAATGTCTTTAATAAACCGTACCCCGCGTTCTGCAAAAAACGTTTCATAATCCATCTGGTTCAGTACACCCTTAAAGTACGGCATACGCCACACCACACTGGTCACGGGCGTCTCACTGCCCAACCGCCGCTGTATCTCCTGCATAATCTTGGGGTGTGCAATCCCGCAGCCGTCAAAGGCATTTATCTCAATGTCGCGGGTAGTTTCTGCAATGTCTTTCTGCACCCACTCGCGGTCAGCCCCGGTCTTGCGGTCTTTGAACTGGATCTTGCGGTCATATACATATTTAATGTTCTGGTTTGGTATGGTCACAAAGCAGTCCGGCACTACCACAATGGTCGGATACCAGTTCTCAATGCAGTGGCAGCTGGAATACATCAGGCCGCGATAAGCGTAAAATTTCTGGTTTGTTCTTCTGCGTTCGCTAGGCGTAAAAGTTTCAGCTTGCAATTATATATCAAAGCCTCATTTCTCTATGTTTCCATAGATGCACTGACTATATCTTCATCCCAGTAGGATGCTCCCCATTCTCGGCGCTTTGCCTTACCCGCATTCGCGGTAGTCGATGAACGTTCCCCTGTTCAGGGCTTCGCTGCTGATTACCTAATCCTGGCAGTTTTCCAGCTTTCACACTTGCGCTTGTTTCATCGCTGTGTTGTAGCCCGCCAATCTCTAAAGGCGTTCCAGCAATTAAAGGAGTTTGCTAATAACAATTACTTGCTATAGGAGCAATTTTAACAACTACTCAATACTGTTTCCTGAATTTGTATTCCCATCGTGATTCTCACGTCAAGGTCGTGGGCCAACCGCCTGTCCACAAAGCTCAAAATACCCTGCCGCACCATACTGGCGCTGCGTTCACTCAGCACAAACTCTTGCTTTCCAATCTTAAACCCGTGCTGGATCAACCGCTTCATGGCCGCCTTTTTGTTCTGGCCACCCACGCAATCCACAAACACAACAAACCGGTTGTACTCGTTGCTTTCATATGTAAGCAGCCGGATCTGCCGGAACAGCATGTTATCACCCTGCTTTACATAAAAGCGCTCTTCCTCCTCCTGGCTGATCTGGATGTTATAGTCATGGTTGATAATGTAGGTCAGGTTCAACTTTCGCACAATATATAGTGGTGGTGCGAACATTACTCGTCCTCCTTGTTATTCGGGTCATCCTCTTTGTTCTCGGCTTTTTCCAGGTTGTAAATCTTTTCAATGCTAACCCGCCCGCTGTCAAACGCCTCACGGGAAAGTGCCGCCCACAGCAGCGCGTACAAAACTGGCAGCGCCACAAAAATTCCAACTGTGGCCATAGTGCCCAACATCTGCAACGCCAGCCGGATCACCACAATGCAGCTTCCAACCAGCACCATGGCCTTAAATCCCTGCCACAGGTCATGCAGAAAATTTGTCAGTATCAACAAAGTTTCAGCTTCTTTCTTGTTCAAAGTTTTATACCTCCAAAAAAAACATTTTTTCGTAGAAAAAGGTAAAGTGGGCAATATACGTTCGTTTTGCTTAGAATATTTCATCCTTACACAATCCCCAGTCACTGTAATTGTCAGGCGGCATTCCCCACCCATCGCAGAACTGGGTGTTGCACAACTCTTCCATCGGCGGCTCTGGTGCGGGTTCCTGTTCCGGTTCCGGCATCACCTCCTCTGCTGGTTCCGGCTTATCCTCCGCTCCACATGTTTGGCCTGCCGGGTACCAGTTGGAGCCTGCCCGGTTGGGTTTGCGCCGGTACCGGTTCTTTGTTTCGCGCACAACCTTCTCCACCATGTTGTCGCCACACATTAGCGGGAGCGCCAAAATCATCTCCGGCCGGTCAGATTCCAGGTTTCCCTTTTCAATCGCTCCGTAGTACGGGATAACCAGCCCACACTGGTACATAACCCGGATGGCGTTTGATACGGTCTTGTCGGCCAAGTGCAGTTCTTTGGAAATCGCTTTAATATATCCTACCCACGTTGCCACAAACCCCATCTTTTCCTTACCGTATGTACGCTGCCACAGGCGGTACCGCAACCGCAGGTAACAGTAGATCCGGTACAGGTTGTTCGTGCCACGCCCGGTAGAATAGGCAGTAGCCACTCTGTTTAGCAGCAAGAAATATTCGTTTGAGGTCAGTGAAGCATAACCAAACTTTCCGTCCTTGTCTTCTTTGCCAAACACCTCGTTCAAATCTTTGAACCGATACTTAAACGGTTTGGTCGGTTTTGCCCGGTTGTACCCCTCTGTCATAATCACGCCACATGCTTCTAAAAACTCAACTGCATCTGCCGCACGGTTGTAGTATCTGCGGTGCTGGCAATCTTTCCCAAACGTTCCAGCCAGCTCGACCAGCTCTGACAGGCTCGTATAACTGTAAAATCGTAAATCGTAAAACGGCGAATACTTTGCGTACATCAGCATGTAAACCGGCAGTAACTCCGACACGTCCTTGCGCAAAATCAACTCTTCCGGCACCTGCATAACCTGCTTCGCTAAGTAGGAACCATTCGTATACATTAAAAAACACTCCTTTGCCGCATTAAAAAACGGCTCGAAAATAATCATTCAATTCTTAAAAAACGGCTCGAAAAACGCATTTTGGAAAACGATGTTCAGAAACGATGCAAAATCCGCAGTCCAATTCGTTTTTGAACAACGAAAAACCTGGGGTAAAACCAACATTCACTTACGCTTAATAAGAAAAACCTTAATAAAGAAATATAGGTGGTACTTTTGCTCGGCGTTTGGCCCTCCGGGAATTCGTATCCGCCGACCATTTCGCTTGTTCTGCGTGCATCCCAAGCTCAACCGTACCCCTTTAACCCTGTGTGGGCGCATGGGTTCTGGTGGGATCGTTCCTTGTTCTTTTCGTTCCTGGTTTTATACAATCGCCCAGGCCGTAACGTGTCGGTTCAAAAATAGTCCAGGATCGTAGCGCTGTCCGTTCAAGTCAAGCCATTGGTATGTTCCTCTGGTTTTCAGGCCATTGCAGGTCACGGCTCGTTTGTCCAGTCCTGGCTGATCCGGCGCTGATAAAATCACGCTCTTTCCTTTTGCGTTAAATAGTTCTTTCAGGCTCGTCTCCCAGCGCTTTTAACGCATCCTGTTGGTTTATGTATCACATGTCGTATCTCCTTGTATCATGGCTCACAACGCTTCTCTGCGCGTCTCAGGCCATGTTATACCGTGCGGTGTCGCAGTTTATGAATAGATCTCTGGTTCCGGCATTACCGGCTTGTCAAAACAGCCAACCCCAAAATCTCCCGGCCAATATTCGCCCTGCAGCCATTCGCTCTGGCTCTGAATAATTTCGTCCAGGTTGTCAGGATCTTTCACCAGGTTCATCGGCATCAACAGCGGCAGGTATTCACCCTCGTCGTCCATGATGGTAAACAGACTGGCCAGATCATCCGCCGTTGCGCTTTGTAATTTTTCAAGCCTTGTCATATGCTTTATTCACCTCCTTAGCCCTCCGTACAGGCGCTTCAAGCTCGTATCTTAGCTGGGCTGAATAGTTTGTTTTCGCCACCAAAGGCTCGTCATAGGGGCTTGCAGGGCCATGTCCGCCAATGGTATCGACTTTAACATCGGCTTCCTCAAACATTATTGTCAACATGTCATATGCCAGCATCAGCCTGATTGCATCCACAACCTCATCCAGTGTTTTCTCTCCACGCAGATACAGATTTGATATCTCCATAAGATCTCTGTATCGTTTATTTGATATACCCCTCATCACAGAACCCCTCCTTTGTTGTCTGGCGACCATATAGCATACAGTAAAGACAATCAGGAGTTTCAAATGAGTTATCGCAATCCTCACACCGCACATATTTTGTCATGGTGGGTGCCGCATCAATGGCCTCCAAAACCCGTTGTACCCCATCCAGATAAGCCTGCCATTCGGCCTCTGAATACTTCGGATCGCGCTCAATGCAGTACGCCTCAAACTCCTCCGCATCAATCAGTCGTGCCATAAAAATTTTTTCACCTTATTTTTCGTTTTTATTGTTCATGAAGATTTTACATATGAACTTTTCGTAATATCTCTTGGCGATGTGTTTTGCTATTGTTACCATCTTCCACACGCTAAAAATCAACAGCGTACAGTTAATCCCCAACATCAACAGCAAAAGCGGTCCATATATGTAAATCATCAGTATAGCGTCCACTGTAGATTCCCACGCCTCGTTCATATGCTGCCTCCAGTACCCAGGTCCCGCATCATCTCGTCGGTCAGGTAGTACACCGTGCTGGTATACCGATCTTCGAACGATTCATTGTCGTATGTGGTGCGGTCGTAAAAGTCGGCCTTGTAGCTGTAATCTTCATCAGAATATTTTATGGTGACGTAATCTACATCCTCGGTTTCTTCTTTTATGCTCCCATCATCCTGTATCACGCCGCAGTGCAGGTATGTGTCAGCGCCGCAAATGCCGCCATACCGGTTTGTATACGGCCGCGTTTCAAGGAATGCGTAGGAGATCTTGTGCGTGGTATATACAGCAGTTGTGTCTACAGCTTTTGGCGCTTTAGCTTCTAAGTAAAGGGCAAAGTGTATAGCGGCTCCAACAGCCAATACCGTAGTGGCCACAACGCAAGCGTAAGTTATAGCACTGGCGATTTTTAATTTTGACATAAAGTTTCTCCTTATTAGTTGCAATCTAGGATCTCGAAACTGTCAAGCAGAGCACCGAACGAATTCTCCCAGTCCTTATAGTTTTCGAGTGTAATATCTGTTACTGGGTTAAGCACAATCCAGTCATGTAGTTGCCGCATCTCGTCAAGCAATAATTGCAGGTTACTGGCAATCTCTTTCTTGCGGGTTTCAAATTCTTCATTGGTCATTAGTGTATTCCTCCTAGATCTGGGAAGTATTTGCGGCGCTTTTCATAGTTAATACAGGTAATTTCGGCTTTATCACGCAACCCGCTTATATCGCAACGAACAAAAACTTTGCCATAGTTTTTGCAGTGTTTGCAGTATAAACATAAGCTGGACGTGTAGTCTTCAGGCCATTCTGTAAATAGCGTGCAATGGGCAGGTTGTTCTATCGGCTTCTCTTCTAGTTCGCAGACAATCCGGCTATCAGTCATAATCATCCGACAGTAACAGCAATTCTTGCATGTAGTTTTTTCTGCCTGTTCTTTAGCTGTCTCAGCTTTGCGTTCCTGCTGTACTCTCAGCCAGCCATAGGCGCACACACTAGCCAAAGCGCAAATCTTTATACCCGTATAAATTGTTTCAACCAGCATCGGCCATGTCCTCAGCGTCGTCCGGCATATCAATCAGTCCTTCGGCTTCCATCAGCAGCCGGAACGTCTCGCGTCCCTTGGGTGTGATCAGGGTCTGGGTTCCGGCATGCCCGTTGCCACGGTTCACAAACTCCTTGATATCAAATACCTGCAAATTTCCCATAAAAAATCTCCTTGTAAAAATATGGGTGTCACTGTCCTTGACCCCATTATTCAAAATCAAATTGCTTGCGGACGTTCAGCTGCCTCGCCATAATTCAATCGTCATGCCGCACCTCTTTTATTCCGGCAACGGCCGGTATTTATTCATATCGCAGTAACCGCTCATAGCGTTCATGTCGTGCAGCATCTCGCTTACTACCTCGTTCCGGTCAAGGCCATTGCGGTCTGCATAATCTACCATGTCTTCAAACATTACGGCGATTGTATGGGTGTAATCCTTAATGTGTTCCGTCTGTGGCTGTACGGAATATCTAAAGCATGTCTGTTCCATTGTTAAAAAATCTCCAAAGTTATTATTCAAGAATGAGGATTGGTAGCAGCCATAGCGCTTGGTTCCATATGGTCTCCAAAATAAAATTTATGTACGCCCTTGGCTCCAACCCAGTGGTCAAAACTTTCATCAAAGCTGTCACTATGTACTGCAGCCGGCACCTGAATAATACAGGGCACTTTCTGCGCCACCATATCGTCTTTGCACCAGCCGCTGTTGCAGGTCCCGCAGCAAGGTTCCAGTACCAGGTCGTCAAACGGGAACATCATATCGCAGTAACCTTTGATGTATTCGTCATAGACTCGTTCTGCGTTATGCTCATATGGCGTATCATTCCAGTCATCGCCGTACCATTCCACCAGGTCATCATCACCCAGGTAGAACCGTACCAGGTTGCCCTTGCGTTCGAAGTCAATAATTTTCATGCCTTCGCTTCCTCCTTGGTGGCTTCATGTTCAGCATCAAACATCTTGGTCATATCTGCCGGAAATTCATGTCTGCTGTACATAGTCGCCGTCCGTCGCACCAACTCGCACGGATCAGGATTATTTGCCCCAAACTCCGCGTTCAGCTCGTCTTGCGTCACCGGCCACTTAAAGCCAAAGTCACTGCGTTTGATTTTGCACAGCGGCGCTCCTTCATGCCAGAACACGATGCCCTCCATGGCGGCCAACTCCAACCCGCGCCGGATTCCCTCAAAGCTTAGGTTTGGGATATCAATACTGATCGTGCCATGTCGCACCAGCACGTCCTTGTCCAGCCCGTAGGGATTCTTCTGGAAGTGCGGACCAATCGCCTCATAAGTTGCATTCGGTAGGTCATCCCAGCTGTTGTTTCGCGCCTCCACAAACCATTTGTCCGCGGGGTTATCTGCCGCCACTTTCACCCAGTGGGGCCAGTGGCCAGTCACCGGGTCTGGCTTGTCACACGGGATCGCGCCCTCCGGTACTGCTCTGCCCGGCTTGGCATCAAAGCGCTTGTAGAATTCGCCGTTAATAATCGCGCAGCAGGCACCGTCAAGCTTCAATGTGGCAATGCTCTCGTCCGTCAGCGCCGCCTCACAGCCCGGCGTAATCTCGTCACGGATTCCGGTAATCTTGTGGCCACTGAATTCGCGCTTATATAAGGTAGGGATTTTCTTCATTGGTTTTTACCTCCAAAACTTTGTTAATTATTCAAGTGTCAATCTTAATGTTGCGCATAACGACATCGGCAATAGGGGTGCCCGTCAATGCGCACAGGCAGGCGTAGCGGCCAATCCATTCATCGAAGTCTACATTCTCGTTAAAGGTGATTTGCACATAGTTGGTAGAATAGCCATGACTTTTCGCCCATGTATCCGGCGTGCCATGGTTACATTCCAAGCAAACGTGCCGGCGGTCTGGATCTGATTCAATAAACCAAGCCATGCTGACACCCTGCTCATATAGCGGGGCCATCATTTTCCGGGCGCTCAGTTTTGCGCTGCATGTCTCTGCCGTGCTCCAGCGGCTCGTCCGGTTGGCTTGGTACTCTGCGCACGCATCATCCACGGCCTTATGTGCTGCCTTTGGGTCGCTCACATCAATCGTCACACTGCGTAGCGTGGTTGGCTCTGGTGTAACAGCCGGTGCCCCACATTCCTCCGGCGTAATTAACGTGCAGCAGTTTGGGTCAAGTTTCAGCTCCCTGACCGCCAGCATACCGCTCGGCTGCAGCCACCGCCCATAGGGGATCTGATTGTCCACTACTTTGGTAATTATGAATGTATCGCCCTCGCAGGCCAAATATTGGTGTATACCCGCCCGGTGTGTTTTGGTAATTCGTACCTTGTCGCCCGGTTTTACCAAACAATATCTAGCGGAGCTATTGATAGTGCTTGTGTTGTGATTTTCCATGAATTATTTGCCTCCTTCATTTGCGAAAACTTGTATTTAGTAAAGGTAAAAAAGTGGGTGCTTGCCAGGCACCCAAATTTAATGGGCATCGCTATATAGTAGCCAGCGGCGGCACCCCCAACACTGTATCTACCGCCATTGCCGTTGCATCAATCTGTTCCTGGCTCAAGCCAATGTAGCGCATCGTAATGCTCTGGCTGCTGTGGTGGAACTTGTTTTGCAGCGTTTCCATCACCTGGCCAGCCGGCAGCCCGGCCTCTGTCATGGCGTGGTTTGCAGCATAGCCATAGGTTTTGCGCAGGCTGTGGGTACTAATATGCTCTTTAATGCCGCACTCTTTGGCCGCTTGGTTCAAGATCCGCCACACCTGGGTTTCGTCCAGCGGCTGCGGCACTCCCTTGGGGCTGCGCATACTCTGGAACAATGGCCAGCCTGGCTTCAGCACATTCATGGTTCGGCCCCGCATCTCTTCAATCAGGGTGGTAATCGCGCCTGCTGCCAGCGGGGTAATCAGGTCATTGGTGCGCTTGCCGGTCTTTTCGTTGATGATAATAACGCGGTGGCGCGGGCAGTTGTGCTCACAATCCCACACATCATCAACGGTAAGGCGTAAAAGATCGCCCACACGCAGGCCCAGTGTCACACCACATATAAATAAGGTATAGTTCCGCTGCCTGTTATACGGGCGTCCCTGGGTGTGCAGATAGGTGGCTATGGCGTTAAAGTCCTCGCGGCTGCGGATCGGCTCTGCCGGCGTTGGTTTTGCCACACCATTGGTTTTTACCAGGCTCAGTTTGGGTTGTGCATAGCGGGCGGCACGGGCTTTCTTACTGCGGCTCTGCTGGCGCGGCTGTGGTGTTTCGCGTACCAGCTTATAACCCATGGCGGATGCCAGCTGTTCCATCAGGGCGTTGTGGCCGTCAGCATCGGCGCTTGCCTGCATCATTGCCATCAGTAAGCTTGCAGCACCTTGTAGGTCCAGCCCACCTTTGGCCTCTGTGGCCTCCTGCATAGTAACAGTGCGCGGAATAAAGTGAGCTACGCTGTTTCTTTTTTTCATAGTGGGCTTCCCTCCTGTGTGGTGTGTCCTGCGGAGCTTTATCCTGCGGAGCTTTATCTTATGGTTCTATTATAGCACTGCTAATTACAAGAAGTCAACAGTGGCAAAAAATAAATTTCAGGAGAAAGCGTAACACAGGCTCCGCCTGTATGGGACGGGAGTTAGCTGCGCTTGAGGTTATTTAGGTTCCACCTGTAGGGGGCGGGAGATTTCAGGTCGCGCCTGACCATGTTACGGTGCCGTTATACTCCTGTGGGAGTACCCACTCAAGGGGACCCACCCAAAGGGACCCGATCGGTGTTGTAATGGAAACTATCCCCCCACCATCTGCGGTGGCGGGACCTAACTTCTCCACCGCCTGCGGCAGTGGAATCTCAATTCGCCTCCGTAGGGTGCCTTCCTTTATATATATGGCACGCTAGAGGCCAAAACAGCACTCACAGAGCCTATTACCAGGATTTGCCATGGAATTGCCGGGATTTAACCTCCGGTGGGGCCAATGTTGGGGCGTTTCGGGGTTGTAAAGCGGCGTTTCGGACTGCTCCGAGGCGTTTTCGAGCGAAAATAATGCGTTTTTTAGCGTTTTGGCGCTGTTTTTGCGCGTTTTAGTGGCCAAATTGTGCGTTTTTATGGCGTTTTTGAGTAAAAAAATAAGGCCCCAAAGGAGCCTAGAAAGTGGATTGTTATGCGGTTTCCTCCGAGAAAGGGAACGATTAAGGAAACAGGGGTTTCGAGGGAGGAAAGTGGAGGAAGGGATGGGCTTGGAGAAAGGAGGAGAGGAGGTGGGGAGGTGGAAGAAGGAGAAGTGACGTAGGTACGCCTGTTTGTGTTTTGAGAGCCTGGAGTGAGATTGGATAACTGACCCGTTTTCCACGCTCACACGTCATTTTTTCTTTTTAACATACCCCCCCTATGCAAACTATTGAAGGTGGTTTGCAAGTAGTGGATTTTTAGCGGTATAGCGTCAAATTTTACCCTATACAGCCCCATATTTAGTACGCCTTTGTCACTTTACACACCACATTTTGCGGATTTGTACCTTTATATACGCGTAAAACGCCCCTGTGGGTGTGCCTGCAAAAATCAGGTCAAAATTCTACTGTGGTATTATGTGATTGTCGAAAGGAACACAGCAAACACCCCGTTCCAAGTAGATAATCTGTTTACCGCGTATTCACGGGGGCGCCTTTGGTGCTCTAACACTGGATACGGCCCACGGTATACAGATACTGGAAACAATCGAACCTTGACAACGGAATATTGTACACTGGTTTTTCTTTAGCCCGCGTGGTATGCACTTCATTCGTGTAACTCATTCGTTCAATACCACAACGGCTCTTGCAAAAGTCTTAGTTGTAAATTTTGCGCTGAACGTATCTTTCCGCAAAACACGCATGGCAAGGGGTGGAGAGCCGCCTTGCATAAGCTACAGGTGTACCCTTTGGGTATTCCAATGGCATGGTGTCAACCTAACAACGCGTGCAAAAGTGTTTGAGAAACACGGTACAAGTAAACACAAGTTTTCAGCCCGAAAAGTGTACAATATTCGACCGTCAATGGAACGTTGTTTCTTTGTACCTTGAAAACTGAATAGTCGGAAAGTACAGCTTTCCAATACCCGGAAGCAAACCTTGCTATCTAGTGGGGTTCAAAAACCGGTTCAACAAAGCACCAACAGTCACAGTTGGAAGAAAATGTGGCCGCCCTGCATTCTGCGGGGATAGTCTCCAGAAACTACCGCTATTCGGGTTAGCGGCAAGTCAGGAAATCCACGGAATATAAAGCCGTCCCCCAAACGGTGGAAGTTTCCGCGCTGGCAGTCTGATTAAAGTTAGCGCTGTACGCTTGACTGCACCTTGTAAACTTTACACTTTCAAGCCTTGGAATGTCAAATCAAATAATCTAGTCAAGGTTTGGAATAGCAAGTACATAACAGCCCAGCGGGTCACTGCTTCTTGGCCCGCCCCCACTGCCCGAAAGGGTAGAAAAAAGCCGCCCATGGTGTACCCAGGCGGCAGAAAAGGGGGTCTTGCCAATGTGGACAGATTCAGAGTACATATCCGAGCCGATTTCCGGTGTTTCTGCGTTCGTTAGTGATACAGAATGCTGGGAATTGGAAGCGGAAGAAGCTGATTAGTTCCTAGGCAAGCGGGGTGTCGCTGTTCACGCGGCGGCACTCCGTCCTCTTATTTGTAGTTTATCACATAGTCAACACCGTGTCAAGAAAGGAAGTATAGAAATGTTGAAACTTTGGGAAGTCCGCTTTCAGTTAGTATCAGGGGCTATTTTCAAGAGCAAGGTACTCGACCTACTCCGCGACCGTTGCAAGCGCTGTCTGGCGTTCGATACAGAGGGTCAACCCATTGCGGACACCCTCTACCCTAACCCGCAGTTAGTAGACTGCACCCTCATTGCCACCCTGTAAGGGCGATACCTGGAGTTGGTGGGTCAGGGGCAGAGAGCATCCCACTACCATGCCCAACAGGGCAAAAAATGAAATGAAGTATCTAACAGAATGAAAGGATGTACTACCATGAAAAAGAACACTACTACTACCACCAAGTCCGCAACCACCAAGGCACCCCGCCAGAACCCGGTTCCCAAGTCCGAAAAGACTAACAAGCTCACCCTGACCGCACTGGGCAGATTTGCCCAGGACTATGCCGACCCGGAAAACGAACTTGCCACTATCACGGATGAAAATCTTCGTTCCTATGGCGTTGTCGAATCCAAGGCTGGCTTGCTCAACTCTGCCCGTGGTATCTACCTTGCCGCCAACTTCATGGCGTCCTGCCGTGAATCCGCTGGCTGGAAAAAGGAAAATAAGGCTGAACTGGATGCTGCCGCGGCGGACGTTCGCAAGAAGATGAATACGTTCTTCAAGGCGTTTGGCCAGCGTCCTGGCCGCCGTGCGGTGGATGCTGCCCGCCCTCTGTATTCCTGCACGGATGCTGACCTGTTCATTATCGGTGAAAATGCCGAAGCTGCCCGTAAAAAGGCCGCGGATGAAACCGGCACTAACTGGGAAAAGGTCGAAACGTTCTTCCTGGAGTATCTGGTTCTTTCCTGTGGCCGCCTGATTGCGGGCAAGCCCTTGGAACGTGTTTCCGAAAAGGACTTCAAGGCGGCAAAAACCGCCAATAACCAGGCCAAGAAGAAAAAAGCTGCCAAAACCAAGGAAGCCAACAAGCAGAAGGCCGATGCCGCGGAAGAAACCCGCAATGAACTCGAAGCTGCCAAGGCCGAATTGAAAGAGCTGAAGTCCCGTGCCATCAACATGCAGGCCGTTTTGGCTCTTGTTATGGTCAGCCATGCCACGCCGGAAGAGAAGGAAGAAATTGTAATCCTTCTCAGCGGCAAGACTCCGAAGCAGGCCGAACGGGCTGCCCATGTTGCTGCCAGCAAGGCCACCCCAAAGGCCAAAGAACAGCCTGCCGCTTGATAGCATCCCTATGCCCGGAGTTGGTAGGCCGGGGGAAGAAAGCATCCTACCACCAACCCTACGGGGTAACTAAAATGAATCGTTTGAAAGGAAGTATTGCCATGAAAAACGCAGTTTTGTTCAATTACTATATCGGCGATTCCACTTTTGGTGGAGTGATCGCCTACATCGACGACCGCGAAACAGCCAAAAAGTTCGCCTCTGACATCGAGGTGGGCATGAGTTATGCTCTGTATGAACAGGACTTTCGCCACTTGTTCAATGTGGCAAAGCTTAGCAAGCAGGTTTGCACGGACCTTCTGTGCTGCTTTAATAGCAACCCAGATAAGTTCGAAGCCTCCGTCTATAGCGAAGACGAAGCACCGGACTTGTTTTATGGGGTAAACGACTCCGACGTCTATACAAAGGCAGAACTGGAGGGCTGAAAAAATGAAAACCCTCTTGACCCACCTCACCCGGTTCGCGGCCTTTACCGCTGTAACACTGGCCATTCTCTTCGGCCTTCCCGCCCTGGCCGAGCGCCACCCCTTCATTCTGTTGGCCGTTTCAATCGCCATTTTGATTCTGGCCGTGTATGCCATTCACAAACCAGTGGCAAGACCCAAAGCGGCAAAGCACCGCACCGCCACCCACCGCAAGGCGGCCTGACCCAACCATTCCATTATGAATATCATGAATATTTTGACCCAGAACAAACGCCTTAGCCATTCCGGTTAGGGCGTTTTCTTGTGGGCCAAAACCACAAACAGCCCCCTCTTTGCACGCCTAAAGCAGTACATAGCAAAGGAGGGATATTTTGAAAGTTGTTTGTGAATTATGGACCGGTCTGCCAGGGGAACCCAAAGAACTTCTGACAAAGTACGAAGCTGAAAACCAAGAGCAAGCGGATGAGTATAAATCTTTGATGATTCAGACCTGTCTGCAAAGCTATAACCCCGCTCTTTGGGAATTCCGTTTCGTTCCGCAACCGGTCTGACCCGCACCACGCCTTTGATTCAACCGTCAAGGGCGTTTTTCATACCTGTCGCGCTATCTTTAGCGTTGCATTATAAATTGAATCGGCTTTGCCAATGAAAGGAAGTCTCCCAAATGAAATCTCGCCGCATTCTCTCCGCCCTCCTCCTCTCCCTCGGCCTTATCCTCTTAACCTTCGCCGCCACCTGCCGCCTGGTTATGACCAACATCCAAATTGATTATGACCCATCCAGCCCTGCAACCGTCACTCTCACCGTCTTTGGCCAGTCGGATGAATACACCCTGGCCATTGATGCCGATTGAATCCCCTGCCAAGAAAAACAGCATGAAATGAAAGGAAGTACCTAAAATGAATTCTCTTTATGCCCTCATCCTCACCGATTCCCTTCACCTGCCCACCATCATCGGCTATTTCAATACCCGTCCTGCCGCCTGTCAAGCCCGCCAGAGTGCCCACGCCTGGCTGAAAGGTGAATCCCAGTCGGTCGAAAGCCTCAAATGCTTTTCCAACGCCGCAATGAACATCCTTGACCAGTGCCGCACCGCAATCGAAAAGAATCCCGCGCACTATGTAGACCTGCGCGTTAAGCCTGCCGATGACCTCTCTGACCCCGAAACAACCCCGTTCCGCGTCTATTATGAAACCGCAACCGGCGACCGTCACTTCACCGTTATTGAAACCATCACGGATCTCACCGCCACCCGTATCGTTTCCCACACCGTTCCCAACTGCACCGTTATCGTAACGGCCTTCCCGGGTGAATATGTTGAAACCGTTGGCTATACGGAAGTCAAGCCGGAAATGCTGGATGCCCTCGCCCTTCATCAGCCCAAGCCCACCGCCGCTTCCCTCACTGAATTCGCCAAGCTGGCCGAATCCGGCACCATCACCCGCAGCCAGTTTGAAACCTTTGCCTATCACGCCGTCAACTCTCCCCTGCCCAATGAAAACTTCACAGACCTCAACGCGCTTGCCGATACCCTCCGCAAAGCCCTGGATGAAGGTACCCAGATCATTCTCTGATTGAAAGGAGTTCCGCAATGAAACTGCAATACCACAAAATCCGCGGCGTGGATAAGTCCGTCTGCACCGCAGAGCAGAAAATCGCCTATAACATGGCCTCCCGCATCTATGGCGATATCCGTTTTGCCAAAGTCTGGCAGCAGTATGATTCCGGCAAGGTTCCCGCCTTCCTCCAAAATGATTGGGAATCCAAAGCAATCCGAACCTACTTTACCACCTGGCAGCGCGATTATAACAAAGCGTCCGCTCATTACAATGAAGACGCAATCTTCAGTGCCCTGCGTGCCGGCCTGCATGATTTTATCTGCCACCACGCCCCCATCTTCACCACCTATAAAGAAGTCGGCCAGGCGTTTCCCGCCTACTATCTCTAAGCTCCGCTGAAAGGAAGTATCAAAATGAAAATCACTATTGATGTTTCCACCATGCAAAACCGCTTTGCCGCTTGTGGCCGCGATTATTATTCGTGGGAAGGCTATGAAGCCCTGCTCGCCTATTACAACGATATCGATCCCAACATGGAGCTTGATGCCGTTGCCATCTGCGGCGACTGCACCGAATACGGCGAAGATGCTTGCTGTTCGTTTGATGACCTTATCAACGATAAAGGTTATGCTTACCCCATCGAAGACTACAAAGCCGACAACGATATCGAAACCGATGATGAATTTGACCAGGATGATTATATCGTTGCTCTTGTCAAAAAGCTGGAACAGCGTACTACCGTGCTCCATGTTTCCAACGGCAACTATATCATTTTTGCATAATCATGAAAGGATGATTTCAATGAACGAATATCTTCAGCAGGCTCAGGATTTCCTTGCCAAAACCAACGCTACCATGCAAATTGATTTCGTTGGTTTCGCCAGCAACACCAACTGGAAAGAAAGCACTCCGCGTGCCATGTACCAGTTTAAGCTGACCACGCCCAAAGGTTCCATGACTGATACTTTTTGGGATTCTATCAACAATACAGCCATCCAGCAGGAGACGATTCAATCCTATGCTGAAAAGCTATACAAAACCCCGTTCGCGGACTTGACCGCCTCCCAAAAGACCAGAGCACACAAAAAGCTGCGGAAAATGAAAACCGAAGCAAGGCCCAATGCCTATGATATTCTTGCGGCAGTCGAAAAGTCCGATCCCGGCACATTTGATGATTTCTGTTCGGAATTTGGCTACAATACCGATAGCCGTGCAGCAGTACGAACTTATTTTGCCGTACAGAAGGAATATGCCGACCTTGCGCGGATTTTTACCGCAGAACAGCTTGAAATGCTGGCCGAAATCAACTGATATATTGATAGAACGAAAGGAAATTCCATCATGGCTTATAAACGTAAAACTGAGGATGTATATGAGGTCGTTTATGATTATGGTTATGGCGACGGCCTTGAAGTCCTTACCCAGTGCAGCACAATGCGGGAAGCCAAAGCCGACCGCAAAGCTTACATTGAAAATGAACACATCTGCCCCATGATTCGCAAGCGCCGCTACCCCATTCATAACAATACAGTCTGCTAAAGAAAGGTCGAACCAAAATGAAAGCCAAAACCCGCCACCCATTCAACCTCCAGTCCGAACTTTCCCGCCTGGAACTCAACGGTGCCTGCTCTTATGATGGCAAGCCCCTCATCCTCCTGGAACAAGCCTACTGCTCCTATGATTGTTACCACGGTATCGCCCAGTACGTTGCCACAGCCATCTGCCCCAACGAAATCGCCAAGGATTTTACCGCCCCGTGCTATGTCGTCACCTGGCCCATCATCCGCCCTTCTGCCGAAAACGAAGAAGATGCCTGCGATTGGTCCGCCCCTAACGGCCTCACTCCCCACGGCGAATATGATCTGGAACGCCGCTATTATTATTGATGTCCAACATCTTGTACTGGCACGCAACAACCATTCGTTGTATAATCCAATCATAAACCAAACCGCAAAACAAAATTATTTCTCCGTTTCCGCCAAACTTTTCAAGCCAAAATCCGCATAAATTCTACCATCATAACAAATATCATGAACAAATTGTAAATTCAAAAACGAATCCGCAAGCCACAAAGCTGCGCAGCATGAAAGGAAGTACCGCCCCATGTCTACCCAAATTATCAACCTCACCCCGCACGAAATCAACATTGGCACCGCCTCCATCAAGCCCTTCGGCGTGGTTGCCCGCGTCTATGTTGAATCCATCTCCGACGGCGAATTCACCACCGCTTCCGGTACAACCATCCCCATCTCCCACTCTTACTATGGCGATGTCGAAAACCTGCCAAACCCCATGCCCAATACGATTTATATTGTCAGTGCTCTTGTTGCCTCCCGCGTTCCCACCCGCTCCGATGTCTTTTACCCCTGCTGTATGGTCCGCGATACCCAAGGCCGCGTCATCGGCTGCAAAACCCTCTGCTGTGCCGCCGCCCCCGTCCTCGCTGCTGTGCATTAACCTGCGGTGCAAAACGATTCAAGAAAGGAAATTGAACTATGGTTTATAAAGTAACTATCTTGAAAGACCTCCCCAGTATCCCCGCTGGTTACTCGTTCTGTTATGAAGAAGGTGGAAGAGGTAAGGGCCCCGTTATTTATGAACTTAACAATACAAAATCCAGATATATATCCGAAAGTAACCGCAGCTTCTTGATTGATGCTATCCTGTGGCATTCCAAAAACTGGATGAAAATTGAACCGCTTTACCAAAACCTTGTTGACCTCCGTTGTCCCTGCTGCGGCAACCCTTACGGCATTATTCGTGCTGACAAGTCCAACCCTTTAACAGGCAATCCTCGTATTAAAATTAAATACAGTTGTGGTCACGGCGATTGTTCTTTTGAAATATTCTCTTCTAAAGAATCTTCAAGTAAGGAGGGTTAAGTATGATCTCTTATCTTAACGTCAAACAGCTTGAAGCCTTAACCGAAATCCCTTCAAGTCTCGTTATCAATCGCAATGGAACTCCTAACGGAACGATTTTTTTCAAGAAACTTAACAAATCTGCAGAGCCTTATTATAAAATCATTGAATATCTTAAAAAACTTACAATCCCCACCATTGAAACATACGCCGACATCTCTTATATTATCGGCGAGATTTGTAGTCAGCCTCGTAATAAAAAGTCAAATGTCAGTCGTTGGCTTGTTATCTCTAGCAAATGCTATATGAATTCTTATTCTTTATCTATCGCTCCTTCTTGGGATAGCCGTCAGGTCACCGTTGAAGTTCACTTGGAAGATATCCCTAACCGTGTTTTTCTTGTGGAACGTGAGGACAATAAAAGCAGAAATAACAAATTCATTTATAATTTTTATCAGGTTTCAGATACTCCTGTCCCGCCTGCTAGTTATTCTTTTGAAAATGCGATTTTGTTTATGGAATCCTGTTTCAGGTGGTCGCCCGAACCTAAATGCTATGACGCAGTTGTTAAAAACGCAAATTTTGAAGAGTTGAACAATATGCGTAAGATTCTTTCAGCCAGCTTAAATGTTGTTAAGTCCCGGCTCATCGACCTTATCCAAAACGATAAAACAGAATAGGAGGACTAACCATGCTTCATCATATCATCCTCACCCAGCTCCGCACCTTCACCCCTCCGGCCACACAATTCGGCGCCGACAATGAACCCTATATGGTCATCCAGGTCAACCGCGATCCTATGGATTTTCAGCAGCTCACCTCTTTCCTTTATGAATTCGCTTACCCCATCCCCGCTTCCCGTGAGGACCTTCTCATGACCTCCGCTTATCTTTCCAACATCAACAATGGCAGCCGTGAAGGTTTTTCCTCCAGTCATCCCCGCCTGCTTCTCATCTCAAAACTTTCCGGCCAGAGCATTTATAATCTCGACCCTGCCCCTGATAAGATTGATGCTGTCCAGAACGATATTGATACCGACTTGGAGTACAGTACCGCCCGCCTTTTCATCCTTGAATGTACCGGCAAGGAAAAATGGACCATCCATCATGTGACCGACCGCTATAATCCTATCAACTTCCGTGACACCCCTGTCATCTCTGCCCTTGCCCGTACCCGCATCCTTGCCGACACCGCAACAGCCTACCACGACGAAAACGATTCTCTTCTTCTCAGCTCTTATGTTGACTATCTCAATTCCCACTTTGAAGCCTTTGCCTGCACCAGCGATACCGAGACCTTAAAGTTGCTGGCTCTCACCAATAAAGCCATCTCCAATATTCTCTATCGCGCCCTTCAAACCGCCGATGAAAACCCGACCAAGTTCAGCCTCTAATTAAATCACTCCACTATAAAAGCCCTGCCCACCCGCAAGGCTTTTTTTCTTTTGCCTATTAAACTCTAAACCAAGAAAGGAATTACTTACCATGACTGACTTTGAAAGAAAAATCACTTCCGAAAAAGCTCTTGATGCCGCCATCCGCCAGCTCAAAACCCAGGACGACTGGTTCCTCACCACCAAAACCGGCCTGGCAAAACGTATCGTCACCCTCTACGATGAAATTATTGCCGCTGCTGATTTCCCGGTCTCTCTTCCCGTCCGCGATGTCCTCAACTACAGCTCTGCCGCCTTCATGAATTATGTCAAGCTCGGCTGCAACTATATCACCCGCAAATTCAATGTCCGCCACAGCCCCACCACCGTTTACTCTTACGGCTACAACTACAGCAACGAAGCCATTCACGAAAAAGCTTCATATCCTTACACCATTGATGATTTCTTCGCTGACCCTCTTCGCAAGTCTCTGTTCGTCATCGGCTGTTATAACTACCTGCACGATGTTATTGACGGCAAAATCAAACCTACCAAGATGACGGAAGCCAAAGCTGAAACGAAACCTCTCACTCTCCAGTCCGCCACCACCCTTGCCGCTCCTCCCATCGCACCCACCATTCCCTTCACCAAAACGAACACCGTTTCCTGTTCCGCCACCAAAACCTGCGCCGCCTATAAACCTGTGCCACAGAGTCCCGCAAAACCGTAACACAAGCGCAAAACCCGTTCCCATTCCAAACGCCGGACGCACCGCCCTCTTATATATCTATCTTTATCTTTATATATAAACGCTATTGACGTGCTGTTTTCAGCCCGATTTTGAACCTTCCTAGTCGTATTGACACGCAATTTTTAGGCCGTTTTGGAACATTGCTTTTACTAACCCACCACTTTACCGGGTTTGTACCGCCCAAAAACGAACATATTTTGTCATCGGCAATGCAACATTTTCACCACCTCAAGCAACATTTTTGCGGCTTGAACATTTGCGAAAACTTGTATATAATCAAAATCACAAAGTCCCCCGCCAGCATGAAACCGCATCCCTCTCAGCGCCCCACACAGCCCCTACAGGCCGTGTTTCCTTGTGGCCATGCAGTTTCTCGCCTGTTTTCTTCTCGTTTCTCACAGCGCATCCCAGCCTTATTATAATTTGTTCCCCGCCCTGCCCCGTCTGGCAGGTTTTATTTCACCCTGTTATTTACAAGTTTTCGCAAACAAAAGGAGTTGACCCCCATGTACATCATTATCCCCACCCACGGCCATTACGAGATCCGTGACGGCCCCACCTTTATCCAGTCCGCCGATACTTACCGCGAAGCCTGGCATGAACTCGCTTCCCTCACCAATTCCCCAACCTAAGCAATCGTGCATTCCGCACTTGCAAATATTTTTTACATTGGCTACACGCCAAAGAAAGGACACACATTATGTCTACTGTCAAAATCAACGAAACCACTTTCTCCATCACCTCCGCCCTGACTATGGCTCAGCTCAAAACCCTTCACACCAAGGCTCCCCAGGCCCTGCAGCTGACCAAGCCCGGCAAAAAGTCCGGCGATGACGATGAAATCATCTTTGCCATTGCCCCGTCCGCCAAGCAGAGCATGTCCACCTACGGCATCTGCTTCGCCAAGTCCGCCTTCGGCACCGACAATGCCATCTACGTTGAGGACCTGCCCGCCGACCTCGAAAACATCACCAAGGCCAAGGAACATGTCGCCGAGCGCATCGGCTTCGCCAAGAAACATCTGGATGAAATCGAAACCCAGGCCGCTGCAACCCTGGCTCAGCTCAAGGCCGACCACGATGCCATCATCGCCAGCATTGAAGTTTCCACCCCGGCCGCCCAGACCACCCCGGAAAACGAAACCGCCGCTCAGTAACCAAAACGGCCGGTGCTCGCCCCCACAACAAGCAGCCCGGCCATGATTTTTCTTCCCCAATCCACAATCCAACATAAAAATATTTCATCATAAGGAGATTTTTCACCATGATTAACGTCACTATCGTCGATAACCTGCACCGCAACACCTACCCCGTTGACCCCAACACCACCCTGCGCTCCGTCCTGGAAGCTCATGATGTCGATTACACCACCGGCCAGACCAAGCTGGATGGTTCCTCTCTGGCCGCAGGCGACCTGGATAAGACCTTCGCGGACTTCGGTATCGCGGAAAAGTGCTACCTGGTCAACATTGCCAAGCAGGATAACGCCTGATTGATTCCGCTCCGGTGGTGTTTCTTCCCCCACCGGGGTGCTGCCTTACAGGAACAGCCTCCACGCGGCGGGCAGCGGGCAACGCAAACGCGGCCAATCGTTCCAAATCTAATCAGAAAGGAAAAATGAATCACCATGCCACTCCCCAATTACACCGATATTCTCAACACCATGTCGCCCACCATCACATGGCAGGACAACACCCCAAGCCGCACCACTTTCAAAGTAATTTTCACCAAGGCTCTGGCCTGCACGGTTTACCCCCGCCTCACCGCAGGCAAAACCCTTGCCATCCTTGGCGATGATTCCGGCCTCCAGCCTTCCACTAACCCGAATGAATCCCTTCTGTTCTTCGTTACCGATAAAGCCTCCATCCCCGATTCCATCCAGGAAGTCAAGGATATCGGCGCTTATCTCTCTGATAAGTACAAAGTTTATCAGGATGCAGCCGCCCGTATCACCATCGTCCAGTTCCAGCGCGACGGCGGCCTCTACAGCAGTGTTTTTTACCAGCGTGTTGCCTCAGCCATGCCCCGCCTGCTGCCCTGGCTCTTCAAGGATCACCCCCTCACCTCCGATGAGCTCGCTTACCTCCGCGCCCTCTCCACCCCGGATACTGGCTCGGAAACCCTCGCCCGGATGGCGGAGCCTCTTTATAACAAAACCGATCTGCCCTCCAGGGCCGTAGATAAAGCGATTGAATCCCTCTTCAAAGGTACCATTGACCGCCGTAAAGCGGATCTCAAGCGCTCTATTGAAAACCTTTACCGTGAGCTGAAAGAAACCCGCGCCCGTATCTCTGGAATTTTTACCAACATCACCAGCATCAACTGTGAGCTGACCGGCCTTGACTCCAAAGATGAATCCACCTTTATCACGGAACTCAAGGATTACCTCCACACTCAAAAAGGTATTTCCGTCGATACTGACGATGGATCGCTTCTCCTCACCATCACCACATTCCTCTCCAACTATGACCCGGATGATGTCGAAACCTTTATCTTCAACAGTGACCGCCCCTATCAGCATCTTACCGGCGAAGAAGAGCACGATGTCCGCATCCTTTTCCGGGCTGTGTTCATTGACCATATCTTCAAAATCAAACTCGCTGCCACCTATAAGCTTAATTACAACTGCCATGTCACAGCCATGTCCGACGCAATCAATATGAACGTTATTCAGGCTGTTCCCAACCCTCACATCAATCATCACTCCTGCCTCGGTAACTATGAACCCATGCTGGAGGATGCCGAGGATCGCCGAGATTTTATTGCTGCCATTGCTATCTGTCAGCAGAGCGCCAGCAGCATGAACCTCGTCGAAACCATCTCCACCAAATATTTCTTTGATGATTTCGCCACCGCCTATCACACGGATATCCCCGTCATCCTGACCGCCGCCGGTGAATCCATCACCCCCAAGCAGGCCATTGAACAGCTCAAATCCGCAAACGATTCCGTTAAGGAAGGAGAATAACCATGCAAGTTATCCACATTGATCAGACCGCTCTGGATGCCGCCATCGAACTCTATCGCCAGCAGCTCCTCACCGGTTCTGTTAAGCTCGCAAAAACCAAGGCAAAAGATAAAATCAACATCAATTTTACCGCCGATGCCTGGGCCAAACAGTCCCGCCTCATTGATGATTTCACTTCCGAGGTCGCCTGGCACGGCCTCATGCGCCAGCTTTCCCCCACCGAGTATGAAATCTATGATATCCTCGTCTACCCCCAGCAGGTTACTGGCGTCACCGTCGAAACCGACCAGGATAAATACAACGACTGGCTGCTCTCCCAGCCCGATGAAATTTTCAACAACATCCGCTACCAGGCCCACAGCCACGTCAACATGTCCCCTTCCCCTTCCGGCGTCGATGACGAAAACGAGTCCAAAATTGTCAATAAGCTCAAGGGCAATGATTTTTACCTCTTCATGATCTGGAACAAGCGTGGCGAGTTTACCGCCCGCCTGTATGACTACGCCGCCAACAAAATCTACGATAAAGACGATATCTCTGTCACCTACACCGATACCCTCTCCGATTTTGCCGCCACCGCTCAGTCCCTTGTCACCAAGGCTCTGCCCGTTTATTCCACAACAAAACCTCCCGTCAAGCCCACCGGCGGCACCGTACCCCACGTCTTCTGGGATAACGCCGCTCGCTGCTGGATGGACGATGACGGCAATTATTACGACCACTACCCCACTTATTACGATTATCACACCAACGGAGGTGCCTTATGAATCTTGCCAAAAGCCTGGATGTCTTCTCCCCGCATGATGTCAAAGGCCGCATCCACATCATTGGCTGCGGTTCGGTCGGCTCCACCATCGCGGAGCTTCTTGCCCGCTATGGCCTGACCAACTTCACCCTCTACGATTTTGATACGGTGGAAAAGAAAAACATCGTCAACCAGATGTTCTTTGATCCTCAGGTCGGCCAGCCCAAAGTGGAAGCCCTCCGCGATATTCTCTGTGCCATCAACCCGGAAGCCAAAAATGATATCCGTCTGGAACCCTCCGGCTGGAACGGCCAGCCCCTCTCCGGTTACGTTTTTCTCGCCGTGGATAACATCGAGATCCGCCAGAAAATCGTGGATGCCAACCGCTTTAACACCTTCATTAAAGCCATGTTTGATGTCCGCACCGCCCTCTTTGATGCCCAGCTCTACGCTGCCGATTGGTCGGACCCCAAACAGGTCAAGGAATTCCGCGCCACAATGAACTTCACCCACGCCGAAGCCACCGCCCAGGTCCCCGTTTCGGCCTGCGGCACTACTCTCGGTGTTGCCCCCACGGTTCGCGTTGCCGCCTGCTATACCGTCACCAACTTCCAAAACTTCATCAAAAAAGGCGAGTTGATCCACACCGGCCTCTCCGCTCCCTTCAACCTTCAGGGTGAATCCGCATTCCTCGGTCTGTAACCCTGTCGTCTTAGCGTTTCATTAAATTTCGTTTGTGTTGTATACTGTAAGCTTTTTTGCTTCAGGCTCTTCGGTCATATCCAAGAGCACGAATTTGTTACCCCGACCCACCCCTCCTCCAGATCCTGGCAGGAGGGCCTGACGGCTACTCCCGACCAGAGCATCGCATCGTACGAACCTTTTGTCACGCACCACTGGTAGAAGAATACTAAATCCAACCAAATGGAACTCGGCTATCATGATCCAAGGGTAGCAAAAACGCCCAGCAGAATCAGTCCAAGAGCTCTACAACTCAAGAACATACTCATCGGAATCGGCGATGGAGTCGTCCCTACAGCCACTATCTCCCATCAGAACACAAACATAACCCTCACATAAGGAGCACTCACATGGTTTACATCACTTATAACTGCCCGGAACGTTTCCGGGAAATGACGTTTGAAGAACTCCTCCGCGGGGATTTCAACCTCGCCAACCTTTCCACCGGCGGCCACGGTGCTACCCGTACCGTCATCTGTAACAAAGTTCCTCCCCGCATCATGCGCATCACCAAGGTGGAACAAATGATCCTCCAGCTCCAGGCGTTCAACCAGCAGTATGAATCTCTTCGCCTCACCACTCCCCGTTCCAGCCTGTACAACCATTTTCCCATCCCCAAAGCTTCCGGCGGCCTCCGTTGGATCGATGCCCCCAATTCCGACTTAATGAAAGCCCTCAAGGAACTCAAAACCCTCTTCCAGTCCTGGATGTTTGCCGACCACCACACCTGCGCTTTCGCCTATGTCGAGGACCGCAGCGTCCTCTCCGCCGCCAAACGTCACCAAAATTTCAATGCCTGGTGGTACGCCCACTTTGATTTCCACGGTTTCTTCCCCTCCACCACGCCGGCGTTTGTCCTATCCCAATTTGAACTTATTTATCCTTTCAACCTCATCCTCGCCAGCCCCACCGGCCACGCGGAGCTGCTCAAGGCTCTCGACCTCTGCTTCCTTAACGGCGCACTGCCGCAGGGCACCCCCATCTCCCCGCTCATCACTAACATCATGATGATCCCCTTTGACCACTCCTTCGCCAAGGCCGTCAATCATTTTGAATCCGGCAAGCATAACCCGGACGGAACCCCCATCACCGACCGTCTCTGCTACACCCGCTACGCCGATGATATCATCGTCTCCTGCAAAGTTATCTTCAATTTCCATGCTGTCGAGCGCCTCATTGTCCAGCTTCTTTCCCAAATGAACGCTCCTTTCACCCTCAATGAAACCAAAACCCAGTTCCACTCCCGCGCCGGCCGCAACTGGATTCTTGGCGTCATGCTCAATAAGGATAACCAAATCACAGTCGGCTACCGCAAAAATAAAATCTTCAAAGCAACCATTGATACCTACTTCCGCGATAAACAAAAGGGCAAGAAGTGGCCGGATGAAGACCTTCAGTCCTTCCAGGGCAACATTACCTGGTTCAAGGATGTCCAGCCCGATACCACCAAATACATTATCCAAAAGTATAACGCCAAATACGGCCTTGATCTAGAATCCTGTATCAAGGCCGATCTCGCCCCGCCCAGCGTAACTGCATAATCTCAAAAAAATCAATTTGTTTCAAAGGTAAAGTTTCGTTTTGATTTCTGTTCAAGTCAAAGCCAAACACCCTCCGGTTATATCCGAGGGTTTGAATTTGTCCCCCTGCCCCACCCCCTGGAGGTGACCCATTAGCGTCGCAGTAAGGACTGTATCCAGTCCTGAACTCCCAAATACACGGAAACTGGCCTCGCGGCGCATCAGAAAGAGCGATCAGCGCACCAATCTTCAACAGATTAAGTGAGTAACATAGGTGCAAGAACCAATCAAATTCAGAAGAGCAGTCGGCACCACTTGCTGGTTCCGGCGGCTGCCTCTCATCAGCTTTCACAAATTGATTTTTGTTTTTTCTCCATTCCGCCCCATGGTTCCGGGGCATTCCCAGGCGCTTCAGCTGTTTCTTCCTTTCTTAGCAGCTCGTTGCGCCCCCTGTTCGTGCGCCTGGTAAACGCACGGTCATGGTTTTACTTTCCTTTCGCTGGGCCTCCGGCCATCCCAATGGTTGGAGCGCCTGGTAATACCCCGGAACCCGCCCACACAATGAATTCAGGTGATTTTTATGAAACTTATCTCCCCCGGCTCACGGGTCAAATTCTTTACCGTAGGACCCGTTATCGGCCATGATCACAATCCCATGAAAACTAAATTTCAAATCATCTATCTCTCCGGCACCGTCCAAGAAGATATCGGCAACTGCGTCATCGTCTGGACCGATGATTCCCGCACCTTCCACGTCCCCCATGGATACATCACCGAAATTCAGGACCCCAACGATTCTTTTGTCTATAAGTCCCCCAACACCGTACCCCCGTCTACCGTTTCTTTTGATGAAATTATTTCTGTTCTCTAATTCATACAGGTGATTCTTATGGGTCCTTATTACATTCAACCCGGCACTCCCGTTTATTTCAAATATACAACGTTTAGCAATCTACCGAGCACATGTACAGGCTATCTTACTTTCCACGGCTTTGTCGAATCTGATACTGGCTCTAACGTCGCAGTTGCCGTTCCCAGTATGAATAACAAAACATTTGTCACCACCCATTCCGCCCTTACTTATGATGATACCCCCGAAGCCGTCACCCCCTCTCCTCTCCCCACTCCTACCATCTCTTTTGATGAACTTATTTCTCAAGGCAGGTGATTCCTCATGACCCCTTTCCTCCCCGGCTATGAACCTGGCACCTGGGTCGAGATCGTCTCCGCTCCGGAAATGCTTCGCTCTCTTCAGTATGATTACGGCACCACTTTCACCCTCACCGATTCTCTCCCCTATGATCCTATCCTCGGCAAGCAGGGCAAGATCGTTGCCATCCTCGGCAAATCCGGCCTTCTCCGCCTCTACTTTCCTCACAGCGATTCCTACCACATCATCCAGCCAGGCATGATCTCCCGTACCATTCCCGCTCCGTATCCCAGCTTTGATTCCTTTATCGCAAACCTCTAACCCCCATCACAGAAAGGAAGCCTACCATGAATCCTACCTATAAAGTTGGCGATGTTGTCCAAATTATCTCCGAAGAAGAAGTTCGTTCCCATCCTACGGATGATTGCGGCAATTTTATTCTTATTCCTTCTATTTACGGCGCAAACGATTCTTTTCACAGAGATAAACTTCCTGTTTGCGGCTGTCCGGCTGTTATTACCCGCATTTCCAAAGGCAATGAAAGTAACCTATACGATCTCACCCCTCTCTTCGCTGAAGATAGAACCGTTTTTAACTGGAATGACTGGTTTTTCTCCGCCGCTGAATTTCACCCTCATATCGTTTCTCCGCCCCCGGTTCCTTCCATGTCCTTCGATGATTTGTTGAAAGGAGTTGCACAATGAATTTTCCCACCTACCCCATTGGCACCCTCGTTCAAATCATTTCTGCCGCAGAGTTTGACGCTCTTCCCAAAAATGATGCTGGCTGTGCGCTGTTTCTCGATCCCCTTCCTAATGGTAACGCAGATTTTATACCCCCTAAACGCCGTTCTCTTTGTGGCGGCATCATGCAAATTGCCCGTAAACTTGACGCTTCTGGCTTTTACTTCTTAAAACCCTACGATCTCTCCACCGCTGTCGATCCCTCCGCCGCTGCCAAATTCTCTTGGAACTCCGCTCTTTTCTCCCCCAATGAATTTCACCCCTATGTCACCTCGGTTCCCGTTTTCTCTGTTTCCTTTGACGATTTCCTGAAAGGAGGCATTTGAATGCCAGCCCCCTACCCCACCTACCACGTCGGTGATCGCGTCATCGTCCGCCAGTGGGATGATATGATGGAAGAATTCGGCTCCAATCCTTACGGTGATATCACTGTTCATCCCAATAAACTTTCTTTTATTCTTGACATGAAACCTTACTGTGGCAAAGAGTTTATTGTTGTCAAAATCGTTCATGATAAAGATCTTCCTGATGAACCCATTTATTTTCTCAATTATTCACCGGATGTTTATGTAGACCTTAATGATGGTGATTCTCCTCGCGGTTGGTTTTTCACCTCTGCCATGCTTCTCCCCGCAACCCTCCCCAATGAACCCCAAAACCGTATTCCCACCCCTTCTATTACCTTCAATGATTTACTTCAAGGAGTCTTATAACTATGGATACTGCCCTTAACCCCAATAATTATCCTACCTACAACGTTGGAGATAAAGTTACCATCCGCCAATGGGACGATATGGCCGCTGAATTTGGTTTGAACGTATTTGGTGACATTAAAGTCCCAAAAGCTTGTTTCACAGAGCCTATGAGAAAATATTGCGGGAAGACACTCACCATTGTCCGTAAAAACCACTATCTATCTCCGAATTCTGATTGTTACTATTTCGGCGGTAGCACAATGGTTTTTACTTCCCTCATGTTTGAACAATCTTATCCCACAGTTGTCTCCTCCACTCTCTCCTTTTATGATTTGTTGAAAGGAATTACCTCTCAACTGGCAAATCCCCAAGTATAAATACCACGGCGCTTCCATGGCCAATTTTGCCAACCACACCCCGCCGTGCCCCAACGATCAACCTCAAAAATAAAACAGCCTAACAAGGTATAGAATCATTTGCTGATTATATTTTCAGTTCATGCTTCACTCTTCGGTTATATCCAAGAGTTCGAATTTGTTACCGCCTCCCCCTCCTGGATCGCAGGCGCCTTCTGCAGACTGAGCGCCTCATCGCGCGCTCGCGATGACACCAAAAGACCCCCCACAGAGCCAAAACAAGCGATAACACGTCATGCGCAAGACAAACTTCTGATCCACCCCAAAAAGACCGTTTCCCACCAGCTTGTTCCCTGTTTTATTTTGAATCTATTTTTACCATCAGAAAGGATCAACCATTATGACCAAACTTACCTACACCCTCGCTATCATCAACGGTACTGTCTGCTATGAATGTCAGCCCTCCACCCCGCACGCCTTCTATTCCTGCGGCGGCTGGTTCGCCCCGTTCTGTACCGTC
>OGQQ01000205.1_pt1 | contig 63142 bp, 59 predicted proteins | sample 1553281 | NCBI WGS metagenome assembly OGQQ01 (sample SAMEA2579937, study PRJEB22360) | human gut metagenome | biome: human gut; feature: human-associated habitat; material: faeces | place: Denmark | collected 2008/2010 | reverse complement strand
CCACCTCCCGGCTGCCGTTTTTGTCTTTGCTGCGCGAGATGTCTGAAGCGACTGCGCTCGGCATAAAGTGTGCAAACCCACTTTGTTATATCACTGATAGTCTGCGATTAGATTTATGATGGAAGCTTTTTTTACATCGATTAATCCTTTGTCTGTCAGTTTGAGTGAAGGACTTACAGGAAGACCTAACGTTCCCAGTGACATAATGGGATTTTGATGCTGATACCCCAATTCTGTCAATGATTCACGGACACCACATAATTTTCTCCCAATTTCTTTTACGGATTTGTCGGAAAGAATTCCGCATACAGGTAAAGGTAATTCAGAAAGAATTTTACCATTATGTACAGTGAGAAATCCGCCTTGAAGTGCCCGGATTCGTTCGACAGCCAACTGCATATCTTCCTCATTATCACCTGTTACAAAGAGGTTGTGATGGTCATGGAAATAAGTAGTAGCGGCAGTCCCTTTTTTCAGGCATGCTCCCGTGAGAAAACCGTAACCGATATTTCCGTTCTTCCCATATCGTTCCAATACCATAGCCAGAAGACAGCCACTGGATTTCCAATCGATATAACCGTTATGAACCGGCATGGAGACTAGCTTTTCTCTGGTTTGAGTACAGTCGGGCTGTACTTCGATTGCACGAACGGTAACCTGAGTGATGTCAGCGGAATCCGGCAGAAAACGGGAAACAGGCATTTTAAAATCTGCTGCTGTAAATTTCCGAAGTTGTACACTGTGGTAAAAATCGGAAGAAAAAGAATCACATTTTTCTGTCGTTTTTTGTTCGCGACGATTAAATATTTCCAGACCGTTTTTATACACGCATTCAGGAACAAGGTGTGAGGGCTCTTTCACCAGCATAAAATCAGCAAGTTTGCCGGGAGCAATAACCCCGCGGTCATATAGATGCATTCGGCGGCTGGGAGTGTAGGTGGCACAGTAGATTGCCTGTTCTAATGGGAACCCTTTCTCAATAGCTTTTTCGACAACTCTGTTTAGATGCCCTTCTTGATAGAGTACATCTGCCATGGTATCATCTGTAACAAATCCACAGTATTCATAGAGTTGATTTTCGCGGATATAATCCAGAACTTCCTGCTTTAGCATTTTGTCTTGGATTTCTATGAACATGCCGTTTTCGAGGCGCTGTCGAACTTCCTCAAGGGTATGTTCTGTGTGGTCCCCATCGATTCCCAGGTAGAGGAATTTGGCTAAATCTAGTCCGACAAGAGAAGGACAGTGCCCTTCTATCACATAACCGGGATGTTCTTCCCGCAGATAATCCAGAAATTTTTTGATTTCCAGATTATTTTCCTGAATTATCTGGCGGTAATTCATGATTTCACCAACACAGACAACATCTTTTTTATCCAAAAGACGTTTCATGGCTTGAAAGTCGATAATTCCCCCGGTAGTCTCAAGTGCTTCACTCGTGGAAGGAACACTGCTTGGGATACCGTAATAAATATCAATCGGTGTTTCCTTAGCGGCTTGAATCATTTCCAATATACCGCGGATTCCTTTTACATTAGCCATTTCATGAGGCTCTGAGACGATAGTCGTAACACCATATTCCGCCAGACAGCGGCCAAATGGTCCGGGCGTCATCATGGAACTTTCAATATGCATATGGACATCTACCAATCCTGGCAGCATGTAGAGTCCGTGTGCATCCAGAACCTTTTCGGCATTGATTTGGTTGGAATGTTCTCTGTCAATATAGTAGAATTTCCCATCTAATACAGATACGTCCGCAGATATAAATTGTTTCAGGTATGAATTAAATACCCGTGCATTTTTTATCAGTAAAGAGACATTTTCCATAGATAGAGCCCTTTCTTGTTAAACAATAGTGTAAAAATAGAGCAGACATACAGCTACAAGTACATACATAACCGGAGAGATTTGTTTTATTTTTCCGGATGCGATTTTCATAATCAGATATACAGGAAGCGCCGTACAAATACCGTTAGCAATGTTATTTGCAAAAATTGTAAATGTTACACAGACAAACGCAGGAATGTATTCGGTGATATTGGAATAATCAATGTTTTTCATAGCGCTTAGCATGTTGATTCCGATGTAGAGCAGAACCGGAGCAGTTGCCGCAGAAGGAATGATTAGCGCAATCGGGGCAAAAAACAGGGAGAGTCCGAAGAAAATACTTGCGAAAACAACAGTAAGTCCTGTTTTTCCACCTGCTTCTACACCTGCGGAGGATTCCAGATAAGTAGTCATACTTGGCATCCCAAACAGAGCACCGAAGCTTGTAGCGATTGCATCTACTTTAAAGCAGCGGTCGATTCCCGGCAGGTTTCCGTCTTTGTCCAGATATCCGGCTTGTGTACCGACGCCCAGTACAGTTCCAAATGTGGAAAAAAAGTCCGGTACAAACAGGGCAATCAAAAATGGAATATAAGCAAAGTTCAAAGCGCCAAGAAAATCAATGTTCATAAACTGGCTTCCTATATTTGCCGGCAGAGATACGATAGATTCAGGCAGTTTGGTTACGCCAAAAGGAATGCCGACCAGTGTAGTCAGGATGATTGTGAGAATCATTCCACCCGGTACATTTCTGACTTTCATTACAAGCAGGATAATAAACCCGACTAAACATACGATGACAGTTGGAGAGTTGAGCTGACCGAATGCCAATGCATTGTTATTTTCACTGGCAACAATCAGACCACAGCTTTTAGCACCAAGAAGCGCAATGAAAAGACCGATACCTGCGCTGACAGCCTGTTTCAAACTGACAGGAATTACACGTACTACTGCTTCCCTTAACCCCAGAAATGAAATTAAAATAAAAAGAACACCGCTCCAGAAAATAACGCCGGCAGTAATTGGCGCGGAAATTCCTTCATTGGAAATCATGGAAGCTACGATACCTACACTTCCAAGACCCGGGGCCAGGGCAAACGGGCGATTGGTGTAGAAAGCCATAGCACAGCTTGTAAGAATGATTAGCATTACCATAACAGTCAGCATAACGTGCTTGTCCAGTCCGGCGGTGCTTAAAATGTTTGGAACTGTGGCCAGAACATATGCCATTGTGACGAAAGTGGTCAATCCGGCAAGAAGTTCTGTCTTGATGTTGGTGTGAAACTCGGACAGTTTAAAATACTTTTCCAGAAATTGTTTCATTTTTAGCTCTCCTTTTCCTTTGTAAAATTGATTTCTTTTGTAATTCATTGTATGATGGAAAAATAAGAAAGTCCAATTTCTATTTTTTATAAAAATTATTCCATTTAGGCATAGTGGCAAAATAAGAATTGGAGGGGGAAACATAAATATGAATGTACAGGAATTGCATTATATTTTATGTATTGCCAAACATCAGAATTTGACAAAGGCGGCACAAGAACTGTATATTTCTCAGCCAACATTGAGTAAGTATCTGCAAAAACTGGAGAGGGAACTGGACGGCAAACTGTTTAGCAGAAACGGAAACAGTTATAAACCGACCTATCTGGGGCGGTGTTATATGGAATATGCGAAAAAAATGCTCGAAGTAAACCAAGATTGGGAAAAAGAACTTCAGGATTTGCGTTCATGCAGGGATGGAGAATTAAATATTGCATTTCCGCTGATGAGAAGTTCATGCATGGTTCCGAAGATTCTGCCATCGTTCCATAAAAAATACCCGGGCGTGAGAGTGAATTTTATGGAAGAAGCATATGCTATCCAAAAACGTCTGCTTTTGGACGACAAGTTGGATTTTGCGGTATTCAATGAGGCGAAGCCGCATCCTAAATTACAGTATGAGTTATTGTTAAAAGAGGAAATTCTGCTTATGGTATCCCCCGACCATCGGCTGGCGATGAGTGGGGTAGAGCGAAAAGATTGTAAATATCCATGGATAGATTTTAAATTGTTAGAAGACGAACCGTTTATTCTTCATTTTCCCGACCAGACGACAGGAAAGATTGCATTGGAGTTATTTGAAAAATATCAGATGCAGCCTCCGATTCCATTTCGTACAAGAAATAGTGAGACATGTGCGCTGCTGGCGCACGAAGGGCTTGGTGTCTGTCTGATTCCGGAAAATTATGTTAAAAGTATGAAATTCGACAGGCAGCCAGTCTGCTTTTCTGTAGGTGACGAGGGGATATTTAGTAATTTGACGATTGCCTATAGAAAGGGCTCATACCTTCCGTTATATGCAAGAGAATTTATTCGAATAGCACAGGAATGTCTATAAATATCAAGAAATGAAAGAGGAGCGTATGTTGGTGAAAGAGGGGCGGTTTATCACCGCCCCTGCTCAATTAGTTTCTGCGGTACGCGAATTTCGGCAATCCGCCTTCCGATGGAACTGCCACATCCCCCTGGATGAGCGGGAGAGCGTAGGCGAGGAATTCCTCCGACACATCGGAGCCGTCTTTTGTAATCCACTGTTCGGGAACCGTCTTCTCCTCATTGCAGATGAGGTTCACATCTTCACACACATAATCCACAGCGTAATCGGAATCTTCTCTGCGGCGGAAGGCAATCATCTTGCCGGTCTCGCCCTCCAGAGCACATTTCACGCCGAAGGCGCCGGAAGCGATTGCCTCCTTGTGGTCCGTGCCGGAGAGCATGGCGGAGGAACATCTCTGGCAGACGTTGAGCTCGATGGAGCGCACCTTGACTCCCAGTTTTTCCTTTACGAGATTCTCCAGATATTTGCCGGACCCGGTGAGCATCTTGTGCCCGAATGTATCTACGCCCACATCGCTGGCAAGCTCGCAGATGAAAGTGCCCTTGCCGTCATTGATTCCTTCGGAAATGCAGACCACAAGGTTTGGCGTGGCTTTCAGCCCTTCCTCCACCTGCTGTAAGAATCTGTCTGTGGAAAAAGCGGTCTCCGGCAGATAGATGAGGATCGGGTTATCCCCCTCAAATTTCCGGGCGAGCGCCGAGGCAGCCGTGAGCCATCCCGCGTGACGTCCCATGATTTCTACGATGGTGACGGATTTCTTATTGTCATAGACCGAGGCGTCCACAGCGATTTCCCGGACCGTGGAAGCCACGTATTTCGCCGCGCTGCCAAATCCCGGTGTGTGGTCGGTCAGGACAAGGTCGTTGTCGATGGTCTTGGGGATGCCGATAAAACGGATGTCACTGCCTGTTTTTTCCGCGTAGCGGGAAAGCTTGCTGACCGTATCCATGGAGTCATTGCCTCCAATGTAGAAGAAATATCCAATCTGATATTCCGCAAATTTCCGGAAGAGGGCAGGGTAGACTTCATCCTCTAAATCCTCAGGAAGCTTATAGCGGCAGGAACCGAGATAAGAGCCGGGAGTGGTCTTTATAAGATTAAGCTCCCCGGAGAGCTCTACAGGCTTCATATCCATGACTTTTCCGCTTAAAAACCCCTCAATCCCGTTTATCATGCCGTAGACAGTGCCGAAAGAGTCCTCACGGTTTAACGCCTCGTAAACGACACCGTAGAGACTTGCGTTGATAACGGCGGTGGGTCCGCCGGACTGTCCGACGATTACATTTTTCTTCATGCTTTGTGTCCTCCTTATGTGGTGAGAAAATCTGTACTGTATATACTCTACTATAATAGAAACCGCGGGAATTTACAATAAAAGAAATCAATGCTATAATGGGGCTGTCGATTACCGTTTGCGTAAGGCGTGAACGGTAATGGCTGGCGGTGCAAAGGGGGATAGCACAGCCGGCATTGAAGGAGAAAGGATGGAAAGAATGAAATATATATCATTTGCGATTCCCTGCTATAATTCAGAGGGCTACATGGAGAAGGCGATACAGTCAATCCTGACAGGCGGGGAGGATGTGGAAATCATCATTGTAGATGATGGTTCCCGGGACGGGACTCTTGAGATAGCCAGAAGATATGAGAAGGAGTACCCGACAATTGTCAAGGCAGTGACAAAAGAGAATGGCGGTCACGGCGATGCGGTGAATTTCGGACTTCAGGCGGCGACAGGCAAGTATTTTAAGGTCGTGGACAGTGACGACTGGGTGGATGAGGAATCTCTTAAGAAAATTCTTGAGACAATCAAGGGATTTACGGACAGCGGCACGGAAGTGGATATGGTGATAGCCAACTATGTGTATGAAAAGGTTGGTATGGAACACAAGAAGGTCATCCGTTACAGTAATGTGCTGCCGCAGAACCAGATTTTTAAATGGGATGACATCGGACATTTCCGTCTCGACCAGTATATCCTTATGCATTCGGTCATCTACCGCACGGAGATGCTCAAGCTGTGCCAGTTAAGGCTTCCCAAGCATACATTCTATGTGGACAATATCTATGTATATTATCCGCTGCCTCATGTGCGCACGCTCTACTATATGGATGTGGACTTCTACCGCTATTTTATCGGGCGGGAAGACCAGTCTGTGAATGAGAAGGTGATGATTAGCAGGATAGACCAGCAGATATTTGTGACAAAGACGATGATTGCTATGTATGAGCTTAAGATGGTTACCAGCAAAAAGCTCCGCAAATATATGATAAACTATCTTGCCATCATGATGACAGTCTCCTCTATCCTCTGTATCCGCTCAAAGAAAGAGGAGAATCTGGAAAAGAAAAAGGAATTGTGGCGCTATCTGAAGAAAAAGGATTATCACACCTATTTGAAGATTCGCTATGGTATCCTCGGACAGACCATAAACCTGCCCGGAAAGTCCGGCAGAAAGGTGTCCTCCCTCGTATATACGGTGGCGCGGCGCCTGATTGGCTTCAATTAAAATTCAAGATTCGCGTGTAAGTCTTGCGCGCAATCCATGTCGCGCACAGCACGACGAATTTCTGCTTAGATATACAAAATCAGGAATAATATGTAAGCCATGGTACATACTAGTGTATTGTATCATTGACTTTCAGTATAATGACACAGAATGGATTTTCATTCTGCAAGGCGGAGGAATGAGGCGATGCGGTGGCATCGTCGATTGACGACAACACAGCAGATGGAAATCCAGGCAAGTCATTATGCGAAATGTGAATGAGACAATACACCAGTAATAAAAAGAAAAGGAGTATGTATCATGGCTTGTAATTTTTCAGAGAGCAGGACAAAAGAAAATCTGATGCGGGCGTTTGCCGGGGAGAGCCAGGCGAGGAACCGCTATACCATTGCGGCGGAGAAAGCGCATAAAGAAGGAATGAATACGGTGGCGGATATCTTCCTGTATACGGCGGACCAGGAGCGTGCCCACGCGGAACGCTTCTACGACCTGTTGAAAGACCTGGCAGGGCAGACTATCCACATTGACGGCGCCTATCCGGTGGACCAGCAGGAGGAACTCTCAGAACTTCTGCGGGCGGCAGAGCACAATGAACGCGAAGAGTATGAGGATGTCTATCAGAATTTCGGGGATGTGGCAAAGGAGGAAGGTTTTCTGGAGGTGGCTTCTGCTTTCCACCAAATCGCTCAGATTGAGCACATTCACGAAAAACGTTTCGCAGAGCTGGCGCGTATGCTGGAGAGTGATACGTATTTCACCTGTCAGGAGGGGAGTACCTGGATGTGCACGAACTGCGGTTATATCCACGAGGGAAATCAGGCGCCGAAGGTGTGTCCGGTATGCAGGCACGACCAGGGGTATTTCCTGCCGGGCAAGTTTATTCCCTATAAAGGATAAGAAAAGTGAAGGAGGAATGAATGAGCCAGAAATCAGAAAATCTGTTGAACCTCGCACTGGAGGCGACGGAGGAGGAAAGACTGAAATCCATGGAGCTGGAGGTGGGATTTCATCCCATAGAGAGGCAGTGGGATTTGATTGTGAAATATTCCGGCTCCCTGTCTGAAGTACGGGATATCGCTGTATCGGTGACGGAGCTGATGAACGGATATGCCATCCTGACTGTGGCGGAAGGACAGATAGAGAATCTGGCACGATTTCCGGAGATAGAGTTCATTGAAAAGCCGAAACGGTTATTCTTTGAAGTGGAGGACGCAAGGAGGGTTTCCTGCATAGACGCTGTGCAGAGACCTCCTTTTTCTCTGTCCGGGAGAGGCGTGCTGGTGGGAATTATTGACAGCGGCATCGACTACGCGAATCCGGATTTTATAAGGGAGGACGGCAGCACAAGAATCCGTGCCCTCTGGGACCAGAGCATACCGGGGAACCCGCCTGCGGGCTATGCGCTGGGCAGTGAATATACGGAGGAGGAGATTAACAGGGCGCTTGAGAAGGGGCCGGATTTGTCAGCGATGATGGAAATCGTGCCAAGCCGGGATACGTCCGGTCATGGGACGGCGGTGGCGGGGATTGCCGCGGGAAACGGAAGGCGCAGCCAGGGAAAACGCTACCGGGGTGTCGCCTGGGAAAGCGACCTCATCGTGGTGAAGTTGGGAAATCCGCGGACAGACGGGTTTCCGCGCACAACAGAGCTTATGCAGGGAGTGGACTACGTTATCCGCAAGGCAATGGAGTACCGTCTTCCTATTGCTGTAAATATCAGTTTTGGCAATACATACGGTTCCCATGATGGAACATCCCTTCTGGAGCGTTTCATGGATTCGGCTTCGGATGTGTGGAAAAATGTCATCTGTGTGGGGAGCGGAAATGAGGGGAACAGCGCGGGACATGTCACCGGAAGGGTGCCGGAGGATGAGGCGGAGGAGGTGGAACTGGGCGTGCAGGTAAGCGAGCCGGCGCTCAATGTTCAGATATGGAAATCCTATGCAGATGAGATGGAAATTTCCATTATCAGTCCTTCCGGTGTACGTGCAGGTCCTTTCCAGGAGATACTGGGGGCACAGCGTTTTGTGCTGGGACAGACAGAACTCCTTTTGTACTATGGGGAACCCAAGCCGTTCAGTGTGCGGCAGGAGATTTACATTGATTTTCTGCCGCGGGCTTCCTACGTTGAAGCAGGCGTGTGGAGGATTGTACTGACGCCCCGGAGGATTACAGAGGGAATCTATCAGATGTGGCTCCCCAGTGAGAGCGTGCTGAACCGGGGAACGGCATTTCTTAAGCCTTCAGCGGACACCACGCTGACCATACCCTCCACTGCCGCCCGGGTGGTCACCGTGGCGGCATATAACGGGCTGACCTTCTCCTATGCGGACTTTTCCGGCAGGGGAGCGGCGGATATTTCGCCCGGTCAGATGCAAAAGCCAGATCTCGCCGCGCCGGGGGTCAATGTGACCGCGCCCTCCGGAATCGGATACGCCCAGTTTACCGGAACCTCCTTTGCCGTGCCCCTTGTGACGGGCAGCGCGGCGCTGATGATGGAGTGGGGCATCACAAAGGGAAATGACCCTTACCTGTACGGGGAGAAGGTCAAAGCGTACCTGCGCAGAGGGGCGAGAGAACTGCCCGGCTATGACAGGTGGCCCAACGCACAGTTGGGATATGGGGTGTTGTGCCTGGAGGAGAGTTTGCCGGGGTGAAATTTCTGAAAGTACCGGGCAGAAGCGATTGTTCAGTTTCATAAACTGCTTCTGCCCGTAAAGTTAGCAGGGGATTAAAGTTCATTTTCATCCAAAAATCCCGACCAGGACTGGATAGAATTTTTAATGGCTGCTTTAGCCTCATCAAAATCACGGTTGGTTAGAGCCGCTAAGATTGCTTTATGGTCGCGGAGTGTTGTACTTGCATTTTTCAGAGTTTGCTGCGAGGTGGTATAAAGCATATGCGCCTCAAAAGATTCCAGTACATAATCATACACAGTCTGTATAATAAGATTTCCACAGCCTTTTGAAAGAATGTGATGAAACGCCTGATCATTTGCTACCAGAGCCTGCAGGGGAGCCTTTGACTGCAGCAGCTGTTCGTGATAATCAATATTGGCTTCGAGCAAGGGGGACACTTCATGAATCAAGTGCTCATCGCTCAAAATTAATTCTATAATATCCCTTTCCAAAGCATAGCGCGCATCGGTAATGGCCTTAGCTGATGGATTGGATATAAGTAATGAAAAGACCAGGGGATTAATATTATTCGGAGAAATGGAGGTATTAACGTAGGTTCCATCGCCCGGACGTATGGTGATAACACCGAGCGTTTCCAGGGATTTCATAGCCTGGCGGATGGAACCCCGGCTGACTCCGAATAATTCGACTAAATCAGATTCCGGCGGCATTCTGTCGCCGGGCTTTATTTTTTTTTCAAGTAAAGCTTGTCTTATCTGCTCTATCACATAATTGGGTGCCGACTTTTTAGCCTGAGGTCTGGGGCTCCATAGAGATGTATCCATTTGGTTGTCCTCCTGTATATATTTTTGAGTGTACGGCAGTATTAGTTACTATGAGTATATACCATATAATGCAAAAATGTAAATATTAAATGTTTAATGTATAATATTTTGCACAAAAACAGCCAATGATTTTTATGAATATTTTCATGTTGACAAACAAGAGTTATTCAAATAAAATAAAAGGCGTAACAAAGGTTTAATGTTTAATGTTTAATGTATAACGAAAGGAAGGAGCGAAGAAAATGAAGGAGGAGCAGATTCAAAAAACTGCGCGAAAACTTCGATTAGAGGCAGTGAGGATGATATACGAAGGCAAAGATGGACATCCCGGACCGGCTCTGTCTATTGCGGATATCGTGGCAACATTGTATTTTGACATCATGAATGTTGATTCGAAAAACCCCGGTTGGGAAGATAGAGACCGTTTTATTCTTTCAAAAGGACATGCATGCCCAATTGTGTATGCGGCGCTGAATGAAAAAGGATATTTTGAGCCGAAGGTGGAACATTTTAATCTCAGACAGCTCCACAGTACATTTCAGGGACATCCGTCTATGCACAGTACGGTCGGTATTGACATGACATCAGGTTCTTTGGGAAATGGAATAGCGATAGGCGCAGGCATGGCACTCTCAGCTAAAGTAAAAGGCAAAGATTACTATACATATGTTATTTGCGGAGACGGTGAACTGCAGGAAGGGGTATGCTGGGAAGGCATAAATACAGCGGCTGGACGCAAATTAGATAATCTGATTCTGTTTGTGGACCGAAACGGATGGCAGAGTTATAAAAGTATAGAGTTTACAATCGGACAGAACAATATAGCAGAGCGCATCAGGGCATTTGGATGGCATGTTCAGGAGATTGACGGACATGATATCACAGCCATTAAAACAGCAGTTAATATTGCAAAAGATAAGAAAGGGGCGCCATCCTGTATTGTGTGTGATTGTATAAAAGGAAAAGGTTTGAGTTTCATGGAGAACAATAATGCATGGCATAAAGGCGTGCCGACAGCGGAAGAGTATGCCGCTGCAGTCAAAGAGTTGGGAGGTGTGGCAGAATGTTGAAGTTTAAGGGGACAAGAGAAGCTTATGCAGCTGCTCTGATGGATTTGGCAGAGGAAAGAAATGATATTATGTTAGTATCTCCAGATTCACTTAAGGCTATGAGGGCAGTTCCATTTGGAGAGAAGTACCCGGAACATTATGTGGAATGTGGAATTGCAGAACAGGGTGCAGTAGATACGGCGGCAGGGCTTGCAAGTGGAGGAATGGTGCCGTTTGTCGGCACTTATGCAGGATTTTTGACAATGCGGGCCTGCGAACAGATGAGAACGTTTGTAGGGTATACAAATTTAAATGTAAAATTTGTCGGTGTTAATTCAGGTCTGCTCGGAGGAGAACGGGAAGGTGTCACACATCAATTCTATGAAGACCTCGCGATAGTATCCAGTTTTCCTAATTACCATATTTTTACACCGGCTGATCCGCAGCAGTGTTATCAGGCGGTAAAAAAAGCTGCAGAAATCGATGGACCGGTCTATATACGGGCGGGCAGCGGAAGAGAAGTCGATGTATATGATGAAAACGCTCCTTTCGCAGAAAGTGGAATTACACTCTGGAGAGAGTATGGAAATGATGCAGTATTGTTTTCCAGCGGTTTTGTTTTGGACAGAGCATTGAAAGCGGCAGATATTCTCAAGGAGGAGGGTATCCATATTACAGTTGCTGATATTAATATTTTATACGGAGAAGAACCTTCCGATATTATAAAGACAATGCAGCGAAGTGAACAGTTATTTACTGTGGAGGACCATAATATCAATGGCGGTCTGGGCTCCTATATCAGCCGTCTGGCCTGTGAGAACAAACCGGCATATGTGACAAGAATTGCTCTTACTACATATGGGGAATCCGGTCCTGCCAAAGAACTTGCAGATTCCTATGGTTTTTCACCGGAGGCTATCGCAAAGACAATAAAAGAAACAATCAAATAATCATATGAAGCAGGAGGAAGATAAAATGAGTAAAATCCATGTAGCAGTCATTGGAGCAGGTGGGAAAATGGGAACACGTACGAGTCGAAACCTGGCCAAGATGACAGATAAGTATCATCTGATGCTGGTTGAAAATGCACCGAAAGGTGTGGAAAGCATCCATGAACGAGGTCTGGAAGTAACACCTATTGAAGATGCGATTGAAAAAGCAGAAGTCATCGTTTTCGCTGTACCTGATACATTAATCCAAAAGTTGAGCGAGATTTATGTTCCTATGCTCAAACCGGGAACCGGATTTGTGATTTTGGACCCGGCAGCGGCAGTGGCAAAAGAACTGACGCTTAGGGATGACTGTACGTTCGGAGTGGCACATCCCTGTCATCCGTCATTCCTTCTTGACCAGGATACGCCGGAAGCACGCGCTGACCGCTTTGGCGGAGACGGCGGAAAACAGGATATTGTCATGAGTAAAATTTGCGGAGAAGATTCTGTTTTTGCTAAAATGAAGGAAGTAGCACATGACATGTATGCGGCAGAAAATACCTATGTTATGACATCAGAACAGATAGCATTCCTTGAGCCGACTCTGGTGGAACTGTTAGGGGCTACATGTCTGTACGCAATGGCGGAAACTGTAGATGAAGCAGAACGGCGTGGGATTGACAGAGAGGCTGCCGTATCGTTCCTGGTAGGTCACATTTACAATTTGTCCTGCAACTTCTTGGGATATATTCCCGGCAAGCCGCCTGTGTCAGATGCCTGCAAAGTAGCGATTGGTCTCGGAAACCGGCTCGTTATGCGAGAGGACTGGAAACAGATATGGAATGATGATGTATTAAATAAAGTAATCAAGACGATGCTCCATCCGGACCAGCCGCAGATATAAAAAAGATGTCAGCCTGCCTGGGAGAACAGAAAAAGAAAGGGGGAAAGAAATGAACATTGTAGTGTTGGATGGATATACAGAAAATCCGGGGGATCTTAGCTGGAGTACCCTCGAAAAATGTGGAGAACTGAAAGTATACGAAAGGACATCCTTAACAGATGAAGAAGAGATAATCCGCCGTATAGGGAATGCGGAGATTGTATTTACGAATAAGACACCTATCACGAAAAAAGTGATAGAAGCTTGCCCGAATATGAAATTTATTTCAGTACTTGCTACGGGATATAATGTCGTTGATTATGAGTATGCCAAAGAAAAAGGCATACCGGTGGCTAATGTACCGTCATATGGCACGAAATCCGTAAGTCAGTTTGCCATTGCTTTATTGCTGGAAATATGCCATCATATTGCTCATCACAGCGAAGCGGTATACGAAGGACGCTGGGAGAAAAGTGAAGACTGGTGTTTCTGGGATTACCCACTGATAGAACTGTCAGAAAAGACGATGGGAATCATCGGATTCGGACGTATAGGTCAGCAGACCGGGAAAATAGCAAAAGCCCTGGGAATGAATATATTGGCATATGATAATGTGCCCACAGACAGTGGTAAGGAAGTGGCTCGTTATGTTGAATTAGAGACACTTCTGGCGGAATCGGACGTAGTGGTCCTACATTGTCCGTTGTTTCCATCGACGGAAGGTATTATCAATAAAACTTCCATTGATAAGATGAAAGACGGGGTAATTATTATAAACAACAGCCGGGGACCGCTTATCGTGGAGCAGGACCTTGCAGATGCGTTGAATAATGGAAAGGTGGCAGCAGCGGGATTAGACGTTGTGTCCACAGAGCCCATAAAAGGTGATAATCCGCTGCTCAAAGCAAAAAACTGTATTATAACACCGCACATATCGTGGGCGGCAAAAGAAAGCCGTCAGCGTATAATGGATTGCTCTGTTATCAATGTAAAAGCATTTATTGATGGAGAGCCGGTCAATATCGTTAACGGGCTGTGATAAGAACTTTATATATGAGGCATTTATAAGAGAGTAAGTATATACAGGAGGAAAAATATGTTTAAAATATGGGCAATCTTTGAAATAGTCAGCTGGATAATCGTCATAGCTGCTGCAAGCGTATTATATTCACGCAATGCAAAAGGAATGGAGGAGGAAGAATGAAAATTGCATTTATAACCATGTTCCTGATTTATTTAGTGGCAATGGGAATTCTTGGTGTTAAAGGACAAAAGAAGACGACGGATATGAAATCTTTTGCGGTTTCTTCCGGTAATGTAAATCCTTATATAGTAGGTATCACATGGGCAGCCACTTTTATGAGCGCAGGAACTTTCTTGGGATTACCCGGGCTGGCATATTCTAATGGTACATCGCTTTTATGGTATCATATGGGACACTGGTTTCCGGCGATTTTAATGCTGGCGTTGGTCGCAAAAGGATATCGCAAAATGGCGCAAAAGTCGAACGCACTTACGATGCCGGACTGGATAGGCGATGTATATCAGAGTAAAGGACTTCGTCTGCTGATTGCGATTATCTGTCTGTGTAATATCATTCCGCTGGCAGCACAGTTTGTAGGTGTGGGGACTTTGATGAATGCGACTTTGGGAGTCCCTTATGAAATGGGTGTATTGATTGGTGTCATTGTTGTTATGTGCTATCTTTTTCTGGGAGGAACATATGCGCATATTTATACAAACGTTGTGCAGGGAGTTTTGATGTGTATTGTATCTGTTGTCGTTGTAGTGACGGGATTTTTCCTGTTCGGCAATGTATTTACTGAAGTACCTGCACAGTTATCTCAGATTGATTCGAACCTTGCGGGTACGTTTAATTCGATGAATCCGGCGTTTGCAGGACCGATAGCGATTTCCGGCATTTTTATTTCCAACGCCTGCTGGTCTTTAAATCCACAGTTGATGAATAAAGTACAATATTTGAAGTCAAACCGTGATTTGAAGAAATTTATTCTTTTTGCCGGGTTCTGTCTCTTTATCGGCGGCATGGTGATTGTAGGAGGACTTTACTCAAGGATTTTGACACCGGAAGTTCTGGCAAATGCGGATGATGCCCTCCCGGTATTTGTATCTAAGGTATATCCGACAATAATCGGTGCGTTTTTTAATATTGTCTTAATTGCGGCAACAATGTCCACCACAGACGGAATCATGGTCATGATGGCTTCTATTCTTGGAAACACATTATACCGTCAGACATATATACAGGGCAAACTGGAAAAGGGCGAAAAAGTAGACTTGGATAAAGCAGAAAAGACAGCGCTGGGTATTGCAAAATGGTCTGTAGTATTAATTGGTGTATGCTCACTGCCTATAGCCTTTAACCGTCCGGAGTCACTGAATGTTTTGAACTGGGTTGGGACAGGCGTTGTAATGAGTGCGGTATCAGGACCTCTGCTGGTGGCTGTTTCGCAAAAGAAGGTACATAGATATGCGGCTATTGCGGCGGTGATAGTCGGTGTCGCAGCATATCTGATTGCTTATGTAGGAAAATTGATTTTGAGTGTATATCTGGCAGTTGGGGTAGGCTGTGTTGTTAGTATTATCGTTGCATTTATCGTCAATACCATGCTGAAAAACAAAGACGGAATTGGTGTGGTAGAACTTCGTTAGCAGGAGGGCAAATATGGACGTTTCTAAAATCAAGTTTTTGATTTTTGATACATTTGGAACAGTAGTAAACTGGCATGGAGAAATTGTAGAAGAAGGTGAGACTCTCGGAAAGAAATACGGGATATCCATCGATTGGCATAAATTCGCCAATGACTGGCGAATGGGCTACTTTGAGGCTACGCGCGCGATTGCGTCAGGAGCTCGGCCATGGGAAAAAATAGATTCGGTTTTTTTAAAGATTTTGTATGATTTGGTTGAAGAATATGGAATTTCAGAAATGATAACAGAGGAAGAACTCCAAAATTTCGGTATGGTATGGCATCGGTTGAAAGGGTGGAAAGACACAGTAGAAGGACTTGACCGATTGAAGACGAAATATATGATTGGACCGTTTACAAATGGAGATTTCAGGCTGATTTTAGATATGGCAAAACATGCAAAATTGAACTGGGATTTTATTATTACTGCGGATATTTTTAAAAAGTTCAAACCGGATCCTTCTATTTATGTGGACGTAGTGAAATTCTTAGATGCAAAACCTGAAGAGGTTATGATGGTGGCAGCGCATCCGTTTGATTTGGACGGTGCAGTAGAAGCGGGTTGTGCAACTGCATATATAACCAGACCAGAAGAATTTGGACCAAACAGCGGTTATGTCGAACCGGAAGGAAAGCATAAAAATGATGTTGTTTTGGCAGATTTTCTTGAACTGGCGGATTATCTGGGCGTATAATATTTTTCATGGAGCGGAAAAGGATTTATTTCCAATCTGCAGGAAATCTTGTCAGTGCATTTACCGCCTAAATACGGCACTGGAATGATGATTCCAATATATTAAGAAAGAGGATTTTCTGAATGGAGATTCTCTTTCTTTTTATGATTTTGATGCTCATTTCTGGCGCAGGTGTAAAAAGTAACGTTAGCGATGAAAAACAGAGCGTTTACAACATATATTTATTGAATGTTTATACTTGAAGAAGTATAATAAAAACGCTAAATAAAATTGATACAGAATGGTAAGATTACGAATACAAAACGGGTAAGAAAAAAGATTTTTTAAAATTACTTGAAGATAAGCAAAATTATTCATTATCCAATCAAAACAAAAAACGGAGATAAGGATATGAATAAAGCAGGCTTCAAAAGACTGCAACTGTGAGAAATATCTAAATAAACCGTCTATGACACAGAAAGAAATGGCAATGGAATTGGGATGGAAAGTAGACAGGGTTAAATATTACAAGAATCATCAAGAAGTTTATATTGGGAACAATAAAATGAGACAATTTTTCAAAGTTAAGTTATTTGTCTCAGAGTAGGTCCTACGAAATTACAAGAAAAGGACGGGCAGAGATGGAAAGACTAAGTACACTATGTTATATAGAAAAAGACGGAAAATATCTGATGCTCCACAGAACGGTAAAAGAAAACGACGTCAACAAGGACAAATGGATTGGTGTGGGCGGGCATTTTGAATACGGCGAGAGTCCGGAGGAATGTCTGCTCAGGGAGGTGAGAGAGGAGACCGGATACACGCTCACCTCCTGGAGATACCGGGGGATTGTCACGTTCGTCTACGGTGAGGATGTGGTGGAATACATGTCTCTGTACACTGCGGATGGATTTGAGGGCACGCCCATCCCCTGTGATGAGGGCGAACTGGAATGGGTGGAGAAGGAGAAAATATCCGATTTAGAACTGTGGACGGGGGACAAAATTTTCTTCCGGCTTTTGGAGGAAGAAAGGGAGTTCTTCTCCCTGAAGCTGGTCTATGACAGGAAGGACACCCTTCTTTACGCCGCGCTGGACGGCGAGCCCATGGAGCTGTTTGACGTGAGGGATGCGGATGGCAGCCCAAGCGGTATTGTGCAGGAGAGAGGTGTTGTGCACAGAGAGGGACTTCTGCACAGTACGGTACATATCTGGATTGTGCGCAGAAAGGAAAACGGCGGATACGAGGTACTCCTGCAGAAGAGGAGCGCGCAGAAAGATTCCAATCCCGGATGTTATGATATCTCTTCCGCGGGACATGTGGAGGCAGGAAAGGATTATCTGGAGAGCGCGCTGCGGGAAATGAAAGAAGAACTGGGCATTGACGCGCAGCCGGAAGACCTGCAGGAGGTCGGTTTCCACAGGGGCAGCTTTGAGGCGGTCTTCCATGGGAAACCTTTCCGGGATGAGGAACTGAGCATGGTCTATCTGTACCGGAAGGAGATTTCCATTGCGGAACTCACCTTGCAGGAGTCAGAGGTGGAGTCTGTGCGCTGGATGGACTATGAGGAATGTAGGAGGAACATAGAGAACGGGACCCTGGAGAATTGCATTTATCTGGATGAATTTGACATGGTGGGTGCGGCGCTTGTATTGGAACCGGGAGAATAGACGAACCAGGAAAATGCTGAAGCGTTGTCGGATGATTGTCCCTTTTACCAGGATTTTACAAAGAGATAACAAGAGGCGGCTGGCGGCATGAAAAGAGCTCTGATAGCATATATTAATAAAAGACTGCGAAAACCGCAGAAAATGAGAATGCAGAGAAAGAAGCGGTGGAATGAATCAGGGCACGCAGAGATTGAAAACATTTCTTACGGAAGGAACGTTCCCGGTAAAGGGACAGTGCGCCATCCATCTTCTGATGACAAGGCTGGATATCATCAATCTTGAATTATCCATGGAACTGGACCGAAATGTCATACAGATGAAGAGCGGACGCATCAAGACGTACAGGAGTACATGCAGCAAGCTGGAGAAAAAAGGCTTAAAAAAGAATATACCGACAGCGCTTAAGAAAATACATGACCTCATCGGTGTGCGGGCAATCTGCTCTTATGTGGATGATATTTACCGCATAGAGAAAAGATTGAAGGAGCAGCCGGATATACGGATTATGAAGGTGAAGGATTATATTGAGACACCCAAGGAATCCGGTACCAGAGCCTCCATATCCTTTTAAAGGTGCCTGTATCTTTCCAGAAAGAGACAGAGTACATGGAGGTGGAACTGCAGCTTCGGACAGCGGTGATGGACTACTGGGCGAATCTGGACCATCAGCTCCGCTACAAGAAGGAATGTTGTTATCTGGCGGAGATAGACCGGGACTTGAGAGCATGCGCGGGCATGGTAAGAGATTTGGATGAAAAGATGCTCAAAGTGCGAAAAAAGATAGAGAAGATTTGATTTACAAAAAGAACTATACTATACTTGGATAGAAGAAGGTACAGGAGAGGAGTTTTAGCAGATGGTAGACAGAGGTGTGGCACACGGGAGATTTCAGGTATTGCATTTAAAACATATGGAATATCTGCTTGCGGCAAAGATGCGGTGCAGGAAGCTGTACATCGGTATCACGCACCCGGATATCACTTCCTACGGGGCGGTCAGCGCGCTGGATATCCATGGGACGACAAAGCGGGATAATCCGCTCACATATATAGAACGGTACGAGATGGTGGAAGAGGCGATGTTGGATTTCGGGGTGAAACGAGAAGAATTTGAAATCATCCCTTTCCCGGTGAGTCATCCGGATATCCTGCCCCAATACCTGCCCGCGGATGCGGTTTATTATATGAACATCTGCGGCGCGTGGGACGAGGAGAGAAAGCAGATTCTTGAAAATATGGGGATGACCGTGGAGGTACTGTTTGAGAAGACCCCGGAAGAAAAGGGCATCACATCCTCCGCTCTGCGTGAGATGATTGCGGATGAGAAGGAATGGAAGGTCCATGTGCCGAAGACGGTGTGTGACTATATTGAGAGGCATGGCATTGAACAGCGGATACGGCAGCTCCAATATGTATACGCGCCGCCAGCGGAGTAGAGGATAAGCGGACACAGGAGACCAATCCGTCAGGCTTATTTTATATCACAGAGCAGTCCGAGGGACATTCCTGTGATACAAAAAATATTCCGTGCAGGATACAGCTTAAGATTACGGGAGTACGAATGCGTACATGACAATGAAGTGGCATGCGCTTCCGCCCATCACGAAGAGATGGAAAATCTCGTGGCTTCCGAAGTTTTTGTGCTTACTGTTAAAGATAGGTACCTTCAGCGCGTATATGATGCCTCCCGCCGTATAGATGAGACCGCCTGCTAAAAGCCAGCCAAAGGCAGCAGGCGACATGCTGTTGAGTATCTGGGTAAAGGCGAGCACGCAGGTCCATCCCATGCCAATGTAGAGCACGGAGGAAACCCATTTCGGGCAGTACACCCAGAATGCTTTTATGAGGATTCCCAGGATAGCGATTCCCCATACGATACTTAAGAGAATGATACCTGTCTTGCCCTTTAAAACGATGAGGCAGATGGGAGTATAGCTTCCGGCTATGAGCACGGATATCATCATATGGTCAATCTTCTTGAGTACGGTATTTACTTTTCGCGAGATATCAAATGTATGATAAGTGGTGCTGGCAGCATATAATAAAATCAGACTTGCGGCATAGATGGCAAGGGAGATAATATAAATCCGGCTCGGTTCATTGGCTGCCTTTATCAGCAAAGGGACTGCTGCGAAAATCGCCATCAACATACCGATGAAATGTGTGATTGCGCTTCCGGGTTCCTTGATGTGTTGCTGTTTCTTTTCCATGATATACGCCTCCTGTTGAGTTGAAACAATGATGATGCTTCTCTTTAAAACTGTATATGCAGTCAATAAAGAGATGGTGCCGCTGGTGGACTGTGAAAATGTCTTCGCCTGCTGACAACAAGTAGTTTTAAATACTATGTTTAGTATATGTATATATTACGCCATATATTACAGAAAAGCAAGAAAAGATTAAAAAAATAATTGATAAAAAAACTGCGGTTTTGCCTGCCTCATTTGCAAAACTGCACAGCAAGGTTCTTTAAAGCGCGATTTGTGCCTGGTGGCTGCTTGAAAATAAAAAAACAGACTGTTGGAAGGAAAGAACACACATAAAAGTGTATTCCCTTCCGGCAGTCTGCCCTGAAAATCTATGCGGTGATGATGGTTCCTGTTTTTTCCTTCAGCCCGTCTTTTATCTTGTCATAAGAAGTGATGAGGGCGGTGCGGTCATTCCGCTCCTCGATAAATTCGATAGAAGCTTTGAACTTCGGAAGCATATTGTAGATGCCGAAATGTCCTTCATCCATGTAATTTTTCGCCTGCTCCACAGTAATCTTTCCGAGCTTCTCCTCGTTTTCCTGACCCAGATTGATGCATACCTGCTCTACGCTGGTCAAGATGATGAGCATATCCGCGTTGACGCCCTGTGCCAGTTTCCCGGCAATCAAATCCTTTTCGATGACAGCGCTGGCGCCTCTGAGATGATTATCCTGCTCCATGACAGGGATTCCGCCGCCGCCTGCCGCGACAACAATCTGGTCCGCATCGAGCAGGGCGTTCACAGCGTCAAGCTCCACAATCTTCACCGGATTAGGAGCGGATACAACGCGGCGGAAGCCTTTGCCGGGCTCCTCAATGACATAGTTTCCTTTCCTGCGCTCCTCGTTCGCCTCCTGCGCGTTCATATAACGTCCCAGCACTTTGGTGGGAGTGTAGAATGCCTCATCGTAAGGGTCCACGATGACCTGTGTGAGGATAGTGCTGACAGTGCGGTAGATACCACGGTTTAACAGCTCTTCCCGGATGCCGTTCTGCAAATCGTATCCGATATAGCCCTGGCTCATGGCAGAGCAGACAGACATGGGCGCGGCTGTGTAATCCGGGTGTGCCTTGCCAAACTCATTCATGGCTGCATGAATCATACCTACCTGGGGAGCATTGCTGTGGGTGATAGCAACCTGGTACCCTTCTTCTATCAAATCAGCGATAGACTTTGCTGTGTTTTTTACGGCAACCTTCTGTTCAGGCAGGGTGGTTCCCAGCGCCCGGTGCCCCAGAGCGACAACAACTCGTTTTTTCATAATAATCTCCAATCCGCCGCCGGAGAGACGGCACAGTATTCTTCCGTTTCTTACAAAAGTATAAACGTTTTTCCCCAAAAAAGCAACAGACATAAAGGGGCTGGAAATGATAACTTGCAGCAGTTCATCCCATGCTGTTAAAAAAACGCGTTGCGTGTCCGCTGTGGAGGAAACACAGTTTTACTCCTTCCGGTACTGGTCTTTCATCTTTCGCAGCTTTATGCCGCAGCGAAGAAAGACGTAGAGGTACACCAGCATAAAAAGAGAAAACAAAATACGGAGTACATTTGCCAGAGGTCCGCTTTGTCCAAAGCTATTGGCAAAATTGGGGACCAGAACACCAAAAAAGATAACCAGCAGCGGGAACAAGCGGGTTTTGAACACATGGCTGAGCATATCAAGGCGGGATTCGTCATCAGAAAAAATCTCGCTGTCCTGCTTTAAGTCAGATTCGGTTACCGGTTTGCGGAAATAGAGCCATCCCATCCACTCGTTAAAATATTCCCAGCCATAATCTTCAAAAATTTGAAAATAATCATCTGCCGCTGCATTTGCTTTAAAATCTAACCGGTATACAACGTCTTCCGGTGTGCACTTTTCAAAGATGAAAAAACAAGGCATAACTGTTTTGACCAGTTTCCATCCACTTTTATGCTGGGAGCGGAGCCAGATTTCTTCTTCCTCGTAATCGGCAATCGTAAAAAAGCGTATCATGGTTTTTGTGTCTTTCATATTTCCTCTCCTTTACTGTTCTTATACAAACGTTCAATCCGATGAAGCTCAAGAGTTAAAACTTCCTGACCGAGTTCGGTAATCTGATAAAGCTTCCTCTTCTCCTCCTCGCGTATAAATGCAATCAGCCCGTCTTTTTCCATCTTAGAGAGTGTTCCGTACATCGTCCCTGCGCTGATAATCAGCTCTCCGCCTGTCATCTGTCTGACCTGCTGTCCGATACCATAGCCATGCTGCGGCTGCTGAAGGCAGAATAAGATATAAAATCCACTCTCTGTCATAGGTACATAGATTCGTTTTATTTTGCTATCCATAGGTCTCCTCACTATTTCACTCCGATGTATCGAGATTCTATATATATTATATCGAAGTTCGATGTATTTATCAAGGATTTTTTCATTGTACAGGAAATTTCCTTCTCTATGTCAAAAAATTCCGCAATAAAAAAAGCGGCAAAGATATTTCTCTCTGCCGCTGTTTCCCATATTCTGTTTTGCCTGTCCTCTCACAGATGGACCGCTGTATAAGAATGTCCTGTATATTTCAAAAACTTTTCCAGGATATCAAAGAGCCGTATTTTGAGACTGGAAGTGTTGATACAGGGGTGACACCCTATGAACTCTTCGGCAAGGATATCTTCATCGATGACGAGATGGACCTTCCTTTCCTTGTCATTCATCAATCCCAGGATGCTGGCGCTTCCGGGAGCCGTATCGAGGAACTGCTCCATAAATTCAGGCTCCGCGAACGAAAGCCGGGAGATTTGGAGCTCTCTGGATAAATCCTTTGTCACAAAGCGCTTATCGCCGGGCATGAGCAGAAGATAAAATTCCGTCTTCTGGCGGTTTCTCAAAAAGAGGTTTTTGCATGGCATGATGCCGAGCACATCCTCAATCTCACGGCACGCCTCTATAGTGGGCGCGACATCGTGGTCCACTCCCGTAAAAGGGATGGATAGCTGTGTCAGGACTTCATATACCCGTTTTTCCTTTTCTAGACGATGTGAGCAGTCTGGTGTCGTTGTAAAAAGCTGTGTATCTACCATAATTCTATTCCTTCCTTTATATATATACAAAGACAGAGAATACCAAATCCGCCGCCAGCAAAAGACTTAACAGGATGCAAAGCAAAATCTGTTTTCTGCGGGTGAGCTTAATAAAATAATGGTTCCATACGGGCGCCAGATAGTAGAGGAACATGCATCCTAAAAGAGCATATGCTACGGTGCCGCCCAGATAGACTCTTCCGTTCAGATTGAGGAAGTATCCGCTGTAGTCGCGAAGCTGCATGTCCAGCCCGAAATCCGCAAGCCAGTTGATACCATATTCCAGGGCGGCGTAAAGTCCCATCGTCAGCAGGAAGACGAGGACAGGTTTGTCTGTCAGCCTGCGCATCAGAATCAGGATACACACGCCGCATATTCCATAGAGTGGTATCCAGGGACCCCAGAGAAAACTGTGGCTTAAAAAGGAACCGTCCCGTATCAGTGTGATGCCGGTCTCCAGGAGCCAGCCAAAAATGGAAAGCATGTAGAACAAAAAGCACAGCGACTTAAGAGAGTATCTCTGCTTTGGATTTATGGGAGCGTCGACTGCATGCGCGGGCGGCTGGATAGAGTACAAGAACACAGGGTACTGCTCCGGCGCGAAATAGACAGTCTTTGTGTATGGACCCTGCGAGTCATCGTAAAGCGCTTTGCTGATGAGCAGTTCATCTTCTGAGAGTACGTGTTCCAGTGTGAGGTCATTGAGCTTTTCATAACATGCAGAGCGGGAGAGCACGTAATTCCTGCGGAGGGTCATATAGAGCTCTGCTTTGGTACTCTCTATGTAAGGATTGACAAAAATAAAATCGAGGACGCCCAGAGTGAGTGCGGACAGGCATTTCCAGCCGATGAAAGAGACATCAAGAAGAAATAACTGCCATTTATTCCCCATCATGAGCTGCCTGGAGAGATAGAAAGCATCCTTTCTGCCTACAGCCGGATTTTCCGCGAGAATATAGGGAATCAGGCTGTATTCATAACGTTTGATGATACCGCCTACAATAGTAAGACTCCACAGCAGCTGAAAGAAAGAGCGGCAGAACATCACCCATGCAGGTTTCCACAGGTATCTTAATTTATAGAGGTAAAAGATTTTGCTGATGCGCGTCTGCGGGTAATTGCGCAGTTCGAGAAAGAAACGTTTCTGTCCGACCAGCAAAAGATTGGCGATAAAAAACTGATAAAAGAAGGAGAAAAAGACTCCCAGCACCAAAAAGAGGGTCGAGTAGCTAAAAGGGTCCGCAAGCAGACTGTTGAATGCGCGCAGGGCAGAAAAGACTGCGGAGGACGCATTGGTATATAAATCAATGAGAATGTCGGCAGCCTGAAACGAATCGCTGTCCAGAACTTCCTGCTGGACCTCATCATCGTCAGAGATATGTGTGATGGTAACAGTCAGGACCTCGGAATTGGATACCTCAGGAATATAGGCGGAATCTGGCTGTTGGGAGGGGGATTCTTCTACATGTTGGCTGACAAATGAGGTGGACAGCGGATAGGAAGAAGTGAGCGCGGCAATCAGAAAACAGACAGCCATCATGCGCCAGAAGCCTGTACGTATATATTTCCTCGCCTTTTTCTTAAGTGTTTTCCGCTTCCACATCTTAAAAATTCCTCCAAAAGTATGTCGTAATGATACTTTATTATAGTTGAGTAATATTGAATTTGCAAGAAAAAAGACCACATCAAAAGCCGGGAAAAGGCATAAAAAACGGGCATACCATGCGGAAGAAAGTCTCTCTCGCGTGATATGCCCGGAGGACGCTGTACAATCCAATACAGATGGTTCCCGGCTTGTGCAAAATCTTAATGATATCCTCCACAAGCTGTTGTATTATCTTATTCTGACTGATACCATCCCCACATGTAAAGTACAGGAAGAATCAAATTTATTACATACAGGAAGGAAAATCCTACAGTTACGGTTGAGTAGAGGATATTTCCAATCTGAATGATAAGGTAGAGGGCAGCCATGATAAGAACGGATTTTTTTGATTTGTGCAGCACACCTACGATACCTGTAACCAGAGTGATGCAGGCAAAGATGGCGGAAAAAGCATAGGATGCCGCAGATGGCGCCTCCATGCCGAGCGTTTCATAGGATTCCTGTATAATATCTCCCATGGTAGACGCCATGACGATATTGAGGATTGATCCGAGGATGCCGAGAGCTCCGAATACAATGACAATGATAGAAACGACTTTTAAAAGTTTGCTTGGTTTAGACATAAGTATCTCCTCCTTTATTAACAGACAGCATAAAAGTTACTGCCGGTTTTTTATTATATGATAAAACACAATGGTTTTACAGCTTTTATTTTAATATAAGTATATTTTTTCTTCCTCACTGTTGTTCCTACATACGGCGCAGCGCTTCAATGGGGCTCAGCAGAGCCGCCTTTCTCGCCGGATAGATGCCGAATACAAGCCCTACCCCACAGGAGAATGCAGTGGCAATGAGCACTGCGGGAAGGGAAAGGGTAGCGTGGATACCACCCACCTCCAGGGCACTGATGAGAGCGGTCAGGGAGCCGCCCAGGATAATGCCGATAATACCTCCCGTGCCGGAAATGATTGCGGACTCGCACAAAAACTGTGCAATGATGGAGCCGGTCTTGGCGCCAAGGGCTTTACGTATTCCGATTTCCCGCGTCCGCTCTGTGACGGAGACGAGCATGATGTTCATAACACCAATGCCGCCGACAAGCAGTGAGATACCGGCAACCAAAGCTACGAAAGCAGTGACGCCGTCCATGATGGAGCCGAACATGTCGGATAAATCTATGGATTTCTGCTGCATAAAAGGTGTATCGCCCAAATCTTTGTGCCGGGAGTTCAAAATCTGTACGGCGGAAGCAGCGGTGCGGGAGGCGGCGTCAGCGTCATATACGGTGATGGACACGGAAGAAAATCCGTCAATGGAAAATCCGAAGGATTCCGCCGTGGTGTAGGGCAGCTCCATGGTAGAAATAAATTTTTCCATCCCCATCATCTCGTAAGAAGCCTCCATCTGCATCATATCATCGGTAGTCTCCCGGATTCCTACGATGGTTACCTCCTGGATACTGTTATCTATCATCAGCTCAAAGCTCATTCCTACTACATTTGTATTGCCGAAGAGATAGAGCGCTGCAAGTTCATCAATCACACAGACCAGATTGGCATTGGCTACATCGCTCTCGGAGAAGTATTTCCCTTTTACAATGGGGGAAGTGTACTGCGCATGCTCGTAATCAGCGGTGGTGAAGGTGAGCGTAGCATCGTAGGAGCCCTTGCGCGTGGTAGCGGTTCCTCCTAACCCGGCGTAAGCGTAGGCATTTTCTATGCTGTCGCTTAATGTTGTCTTTAAATAGGAAATATCGTCTCCCGTGATGACCTGGGTGTTAGTGATTTCATCTGAATTTACCTGTACAGTCACGGTATTGCTCTGAGCGTTGGAGGCATCCACGACATCCTTTTTGAGTCCGTTTCCGATGGATACGATTGTGACCACGGAAGTGATGCCGATGATGATTCCCAGCATGGTCAGAAAGGAGCGTCCCTTGTTGGAGCGGATGTTATCCAGCGCCATCTTTACATATTCAAGAAATTGTCCCATAGTCTGTCCTCTCTTCCTTTTCAAGTGAAATAGGGTGTTAGTTTTCCTTTTCCACCGCGACTGCTTTCATCCCTTCCTCAATGTCCACACTTAAGTCATTTACGACTTGGTCTCCTTCCTCCAGACCGCTTTTAATCTCTGTGTGGGTCGTGGAGGCGGTTCCGAGTTCCACTGGTTTTGCCTTTACAATTCCATCCTCTATGACATAGACGAAATCCCCATCTGTGGAGGCGTTGATGACCTCGTTCGGTACGACTAGAACCTGATTTGCCTCGGCTACTGTCATGGTAATCTTTGCGGTGGCTCCGATGCAGACATTTTCATCGGGATTGCTGATATGTATTTTGGCTCCGATGACAGGAGTGCCTTTTTCGTTCTTTACCGCAATCTTATCTGTCTCCGTGAGGATTCCCTGATAGCTATACTCTCCAATCTTGACGGTGACCGCGTTTCCGGTCTTCATTTTCGCGTAGTCGTCCGGGGAGACTTCAATCTTCACACGGACGCTCTGAGTGCTTGCGATTTTGAAGAGTGCTCCGCCCTGGGTGGCGCTGTTCGTCTGCTGGACTTCTACAGAGGCGATGACTCCGTCCATATCCGCTTTTATGCCTTCCTTGCCCTTCTGCAGAAGTTCTTCCGGGGAGAGGGCGGCCAATTCAGCGAGATTGTCGCTGATATCCAGGTTTTCCAGTTCGGCGGAGCTCATGCCCGCACTGGTAGTGGGGGCTCCGGCTGCCGCGTAAGCAGACTGCCACTCCGCGTAAGCCGCGTCATACTGCGCCTTCAAATCATTGTATCCCGCATCGTCCACATTAGGCTCTGCCAGGGAATTAAGCTGACTGGTGGCGTTGTCTATCGCTGCCTGTGCTGTGTCGCGGTCTAAGACTGCTTTGTCGTAATCCGCGAACACGGCCTGCAAGGATTTGAGAAGGGCTTCTTCATCGGTGGACAAAGAAGTCTTTGCCTCCAGCTCTGCCATCTGTGCCCTACCTCCGGCGTATCCGGAATCGATGCTGTCGATGAGGGACTGGTTGGAAGTGACAATCTTTGTGTTTTCGGAGATGATAGTATTTAACTGCTCCCTCTGTGCCTGGATTGCCTGTGCTTCTGCCCCGGCAGCGGCGAGGTTTGCCTGATACTGGTCATATGCGGCATTGACCTGAGGTGCGAGGGCGTTGACAGTGTCAGCCAGAGCGTTCGCTGCCTCAGCCGCCTGAGCGCTTGCCGCATTTGCCGCATCGATTGCCTCTGCGTTCTTCGCGCGGGTTGCCTGGGATGTATTGAGGCTGGACTGGAGTGTGAGCTGTGCCTGCTGGTTGCTGCGCTCCAGCTCTGTGGTGTCAAAGACGACGAGCAGGTCGCCGGATTTGACGGCTTTTCCCACCTCCGCGTTACATTCCTTGATAGGAGCTGTGACGGGAGAGTAGTAGGTCTTGGTGTTCTCGCTCTCCACTGTTCCGCTGGAATTATAGACTTCCTTTACATCCCCTTTTGTTACAGATATCACTTGAAGTGTTTTTGCCGCCTGGTCTTTGGAGCTGCCTGAGGAAATCCTGGTAAGAGCATAAGTGCCCAGTAAAAGTACTGCCAGAATGGGAATAATAAACCATGCGGGCAGTTTCTTTTTCTTTGCTGTTTTCCCGGATGTTTTGGAGGCGGTGTCCTCGTCATCGGAAAAATCGTCTTCCAAAAGGATGTCTGTCTCTGTGGTGCTGAAGGTTTCCTTCTGTCGTTTCTTCTTTTTAGAAAACATGTGGTGTCTCCTCTCTTTCTTTATTCAAGTAGTCCTCTTCAATCCTGCCATCTATAATCCGTACGACCCGGTCTGTCTGGCAGGCAATCTCATCGTCATGGGTGATGATGATAACGGTACGTCCGCCTGCATGAAGAGCCTTTAAAATGTTCATAATCTCTTTAGTGGACTTGCTGTCCAAATTTCCGGTAGGTTCATCTGCCAGGATGATAGGAGGCTGCGCTGCGATGGCGCGCGCCACGGCGACTCTCTGCTGCTGTCCGCCCGAGAGCTCGTTGGGCTTATGCTTCATCCGTTTTTCCAGACCTACTTTTTTCAGCGCCCGCACAGCGATGGTGCGTCGTTTGTGTTTGGAAAGTCCCCGGTAAATGAGGGGAAGCTCCACATTTCCGATGGCGTCCAAATTGGCGACCAAGTTAAAGCCCTGAAAGATAAAGCCAATCTCTTTATTGCGTATTTCGGACAGGGCATTGTCGGACAGGCGGGAAATATCAGTCCCATTCAGAAAATAACTTCCTGAGGTGGGGGTGTCCAGACATCCGAGCATATTCATCAATGTGGATTTCCCGGAGCCGGAATGTCCGATGATGGCGATGAACTCTCCCTTTTCAATCTCCAAGCTGATACCGTCCAGTGCCCGTACCTCGTTTTCGCCGGGATTATAGATTTTATGCAGGTCCTCAACTTTAATGAGTGGTTCCATGAAAGTTCCTCCATATATGAATGGTTGTAATATTGTATTAACTAAGTAATACAATACACGCGCAGAGAGAAAAAGTCAATACTATTTACAGAAAACTTTCTATCCGCATTGGTTTGTGTTAAGATAAAAAAATGGACAGCGCCGGTGTACGCCGGACTGCGAAATCAGAAAACAGGAGTAGGTAAGATGAAATCACTGCTTGTATATTTGAAAGACTATAAAAAGGAGGCTATATTAGCCCCGCTCTTTAAGCTTCTGGAGGCTTCTTTTGAGTTGGTGGTGCCGCTTGTGATGGCGGCAGTTATCGATGTGGGGATAGAGAACCGGGACAAGCCCTATATTATTCAGATGTGCCTGGTACTCATCGCTTTGGGCGTTATCGGGCTGGTGTGTTCCATCACGGCACAGTATTTTTCGGCGAAGGCGGCTGCGGGCTTTGCGACAGGACTGCGGCATGAGCTGTTCTGGCACATTCAGAACTTTACATTCAGCAAGATGGACACCATCGGCACGTCCACGCTGATTACACGGATGACAAGTGATGTCAATCAGGTGCAGTCCGGGGTGAACCTGGTCTTACGCCTTTTCCTGCGTTCGCCTTTCATCGTGTTTGGCGCGATGGTTATGGCATTTACCGTGGATGTGAAAGCAGCGCTGATTTTTGTGGTGACGATACCGCTTTTATCTGTGGTGGTGTTCGGAATTATGCTGATTACCATGCCGCTCTACCGGAAGGTACAGGCAAACCTGGATAAGGTGCTGCTGGTGACCAGGGAGAATCTGACCGGAGCCAGGGTCATTCGAGCCTTTAATAAAGAAGAAAGTGAGAGGGAGCGGTTCCTGGAGGGAAACCAGACACTCACAGATGCGCAGAAATTTGTGGGCAGGATTTCCGGGCTTATGAATCCTCTCACTTATATTATAGTAAATGGTGCGATTGTCTTCCTGCTTTATACGGGGGCAGTGCGTGTGGATATGGGCGCTTTGACTCAGGGCGAGGTGGTTGCGCTGGTCAACTACATGTCCCAGATTCTTGTGGAGCTGGTGAAGCTGGCGAATTTGATTATCACAGTGACCAAGGCAATCGCGTGTGCGAACCGTATCGAGAAGGTATTCCATGAAAAAAATGATATGGAAGAGGGCAGCCGGGAGTGGGAGCAGCAGACGGAATCTCCGATGGTGGAGTTTCAGGATGTCTCTCTTGTATATGAAGGGAACAGCGCCCCGTCCTTGAGCGGTATTTCGTTCCATGCAGGAAAAGGGGAGACGATTGGAGTTATCGGCGGTACAGGTTCCGGAAAATCTTCTCTTGTGAACCTGATTCCCCGGTTTTACGAGGCGGCGTCAGGACAAGTGCTGATAAACGGCGAGAATGTAAAAGGGTATTGCATCGATAGTCTGCGAAAGAAGATTGGTGTGGTACCCCAGAAGGCAGTGCTTTTTAAAGGGAGCATCGCGGAAAATATCCGCTGGGGAAAAGAGAACGCCAGTGTGGAGGAGATAGAGGAAGCGCTGGGGCTGGCACAGGCGATGGAGTTTGTGGAGAAGAAGGAAGGGTATCTGGATTTCCAGATTGAGCAGAATGGAAGGAACCTCTCAGGAGGGCAGAAGCAGAGGATGACGATTGCCCGCGCTCTTGTGAGGAAGCCGGAGATATTGATATTGGACGACAGTGCATCTGCGCTTGATTTTGCCACAGATGCGGCGCTTCGGGACGCAATCCGGGGAATGAAAGAGAAGCCCACCGTGTTTATCGTGTCCCAGAGAGCGGCTTCCGTGCAGTACGCGGACCGGATTATCGTACTGGATGACGGGGAGATGGCGGGGCTTGGCACCCATGAGGAATTACTGGAACACTGTCCGGCATACCGGGAAATCTATTATTCTCAGTTTAAGAAAGAAGCGTAAGGAGGTGCGGGAAGATGGAGAATAAGAAAGAAAAACAGAGCGAAATCCTCAAAAAAGTATTCCGGCGCCTGGGAAGATACCGGATTTTCCTGGTGTTTTCCATCCTGCTGGCGGCAGTGTCCGTGTCGCTTACGCTCTATGTGCCGAAGCTGATAGGATATGCGGTGGATGATATTGTAGGGAAAGGACAGGTCGAGTTTGCGGGTGTATTTAAGATTATGTCCACGATTGCGGTGTGTACGCTGATTACAGCGCTGGCGCAGTGGCTGATGAATATCTGCAACAATAAGATGACTTACCAGGTGGTGAGGGACATCCGCAACGAGGCGTTTCAGAAGATAGAAATCCTGCCTTTGAAATATATCGACGGGCACCCCCATGGGGAGGTGGTGAGCCGGGTGATTGCGGACGTGGACCAGTTCGCGGACGGACTTTTGATGGGCTTTACCCAGCTGTTTACCGGTGTGGCGACCATACTGGGGACCTTTGGGTTTATGCTGTCTGTAAATGTGAAAATTACTTTTGTGGTGGTGCTCATCACCCCGGTGTCGTTCTTTGTGGCAAATTTTATCGCCAAACATACCTTTGCCATGTTCAAGCTGCAGTCCGAGACAAGAGGGGAGCAGACGGCATTGATAGATGAAATGATAGGGAATCAGAAGGTGGTGCAGACATTCGGGAAAAAAGAGGATGTCACAGAGCGCTTTGACGAGATTAACGGACGGCTTCAGAAGGCTTCCCTGCGCGCTACCTTTTTCTCGTCCATTACAAACCCGGCGACCCGTTTTGTAAACAGCCTTGTGTACACAGGTGTGGGTATCACGGGAGCGTTTTCTGTGGTGAATGGGACGCTCAGCGTGGGGCAGCTCACCAGCTTTTTAAGCTACGCGAACCAGTACACAAAGCCGTTCAACGAGATTTCCGGGGTGATAACGGAGTTACAGAACGCAATCGCCTGCGCCCAGCGCATCTTTGAACTTATCGAGGAGGCGCCGGAGATACCGGATTCCAAAGAAGCGGAAGTGCTTAAGGACATCCGGGGGAATGTGGCGGCGGAGCATGTCTCTTTCTCCTATGTGCCGGAGCAGAAGCTGATTGAGGACTTCAATCTCAAGGTAAGCCCCGGACAGAAGATTGCCGTGGTAGGACCCACAGGATGCGGGAAGACTACGCTCATCAATCTGCTTATGCGCTTCTACGATGTAAATGACGGGCGGATTGTGGTGGAAGGGCGTGATATCCGCGAGGTCACGAGAAAGAGCCTGCGAGCCGGTTACGGCATGGTACTGCAGGATACGTGGCTGAAGACCGGGACCATCCGGGAGAACATCACGATGGGAAGAGCGGATGCAACGGAAGAGGAGATGATAGAGGCGGCGAAAGCCTCCCATATCCACAGCTTTATCCGCCGTCTGCCGAAGGGATATGACACCTGGATTACAGAGGATGGGGGCAGTCTTTCCCAGGGGCAGAAGCAGCTTCTGTGCATCGCCAGGGTGATGCTTCTGCGTCCGCCTATGCTGATTCTGGATGAGGCGACCTCCTCCATCGACACGAGGACGGAACTGAAGATTCAGGAAGCATTTTCCAGGCTGATGGAGGGCAGGACCGCCTTTATTGTGGCGCACCGCCTTTCCACCATCCGGGAAGCAGATGTGATTTTAGTGATGAAAGATGGAAAAATCATCGAGCAGGGCAATCATGAGAGCCTCTTGAAGGCAAGCGGTTTCTATAAACACCTCTACGAGAGCCAGTTTGTGCCCGGCAATGCGGTTTCCTGACAGAAACGGCGCTCGGCGATTTCCCAGTTGATGACCTGGAACCAGTCATCGATGTAGGCGGCGCGTACATTGTAATGCTTCAGATAATAGCTGTGTTCCCAGACGTCGATATTCAATATCGGCGTCATCCTGTTTAAGGGCGGTGTATCCTGGTTTGCCGTGGTTACGATTTTTAAGACACCTCTCTCGAGGACGAGCCAGGCGTAGCCGGAACCGAACACAGAAAGAGCAGCCTCCTTAAACCGGGACTGAAAATTTTCACGTGTTATAAACTGTCTGGACAGGGCTAAAAAGAGCCGGGACGCCTCCGCAGGTGTGCCCGGTCTTTTCATGCCGCTAGAGATTTCTGTGTCCATTCTGCCTGCCATACCGTCAAAATAAAACCGATGGTTGTACACGCCGCCCGCGTTGTTGCGCACAGGTGCCTGAAGCGGGCAGGGAAGGCGCCTCCATATACAGAGCAGCTCTTCTAAAGAATATTTCTGGAGAGAGGGATGTTCCTCCAGCACGTTGTTCAGATTGTCGATGTAGGTCTGCAGATGCCGGTCATGATGAAGATGCATCGTCTTCTCATCAATAAAAGGCTCCAGAGCATCATATGGATAGGGCAGAGGGGTGTTGACGAAGGGATAATAAGAGTTCATTTGCTTTCCTCATGGGGATAAAACTGTGCGGGAAATGTAAAGACAGAGGAGGGGCAGCGAGGTTCCTTATGCTTTCCCGGCAGAGTTTCCATCCCATTTAAAGGGACTTTTTATCAGTGTATGCCGGGACAGAAAAAAGGTTCGCTGCCCCTCTTTTTATTTCGCCTTGTTTTCCTGCTGTTTTAAGATTGCCTCCCGCTCTTCTTTGATTTCCCGAAAGCACTGCATCGCGTTCCAGGTCTGGTTGGTGGGAGTTAAGATTGCCTTGTAGAGGAAAGGTCCTGCGCCGGATTTCCTCAGCGCGGCAAGTGCCTGATTGAGTCGGGCGTCTGTGAAGAAAGCAAAGACGAACAGCGTATCGTCAAGCTCTTCTCCCTCGTAGGATTCTGAAAGCTTCGGGATATCTTTTATTCCGGCGAGCGCGCCGAGAGGCTGGTTGTAATCTTCCTTTGCCACGTGGCGCAGGCGCACATGGAGGGGAAATAATGCCATCTCAATCTTTAAAAGTGTGTCTTTATCCGGCACATGAAAAAGTAATATGGTTTCTTTCATAGCAGATTCTCCTTGTATCATAAGTTTCCCGGCGCAAATATTTGGCGGACGGAATACTCTTATTGTAGACGATTTGCATGAAAAAGGGAAGGGGAGAGAAGCCATTAAAAAAGTGATTGACAAAAGGAAAGGGAAAGAATACAATTGTGCTAAGACAATAATACAATCACACAGTGCATGGAAACATTGCATATAAGGGAGGGCAACAAGATGATTGAGATAAAGAATCTGACAAAGATTTACCGGCTGAATAAAAAGCAAATGAAGGAATCCAGGACCAAAAATCCTATAAAGACGGCAGTGGATGACTTAAGCCTCACCGCCAGACCCGGTGAGATTTACGGACTGCTGGGACCAAACGGCGCGGGGAAGACCACAACGCTGCGCTGTATTTCTACTATTATTAAGCCCACGAAAGGGGAAATCTTCGTATCCGATCACGAAGTACAGCGCGAGCCGGAGAAGGTACGGGAGGAGATTGGATTCCTCACGGGGGATATCAAACTGGATCCGCAGTTTTCCGTGGATTATCTGTTTGATTTTTTTGGCAGGCTCCATAAGGTTCCGCAGGAAAAACTGCGGGCGAGAAAAGAGGAGCTGTTTACTTACTTTGGTATCAAGGAGTTTTCCCAGAAAAAGATTAAGGAGCTCTCCACAGGTATGGCGCAGAAGGCTGCCATCGCGGTGTGTCTTGTACACGACCCGGATATCGTGATTTTCGACGAGCCCACAAACGGGCTGGATATCGTGACAGCCAGGAGTGTGACAGATTACCTGAAGAAATTGAGAGACGAAGGGAAACTGATTATTATATCTACACATATCATGTCAGAGGCGGAGAAGCTCTGTGACAGGATTGGTGTGATTATCGACGGGCGCAAAGCAGCGGAGGGCAGCCTGGAAGAAATTCTGCATGAGGCAGATGCGGAGGATTTGGAAGATGCATTTTTCGCGCTTTACAGAGCGCAGAAGGAGGAAAGATAGATGGAAGGAATCAGACAGATTTGCGGAAAAGAACTTTCCAGAGTATTTAAGGACGGAAAAATGCTGGTTTCTGTGTTTATTTTTCCGGTGGCTATTATGATTGTCGTTATGAGCCTTGTGAGTAATTTGAGCACCAGGGCGCAGGAGGATGTGGAGAAGCACAATTCCGTTGTGTATATCCAGAATCTGCCCCAGGGATTTGAGGATTTTCTTTTGACGGCAAATGAATCCTGCCAGATTTATACAGAGGACAATGTGGGGGAGATACTGGGAGGAGAGCTGGCAAAGGATGCCTCCCTGGATGAGAGCCAGATAAGAGAAGGCGCGGAAACTGCTATCAAGGAGGGTAACCTCGATTTGATGATTGAGTTCCCGGAGTCGTTTACGGAGGATATCAGTACCTATCAGACGGGAGATGAGATACCGCAGGTCAAGACTTACTATAATCCTTCCGAGGAGTATTCAAGTGCAGCGTTTGAGTCTATATCTACCGGCATTTTAGAGGCTTACCGTCAGCAGCTTCTCTCCCAGAGGGTGGACGATATGGCAGAACTGACCGTCTTTACTGTCAATTCTGATAACCCGGATATGGTGATACAGGATGAGGAAAAGGCGGGCGGCAAAGTGCTCGGCACAATGCTTCCCTATTTTGTGACGATTCTTCTGTTCGCGGGGGCGATGGGAATCGGTACAGATATGATAGCAGGGGAGAAGGAACGCGGCACATTGGCGAGCCTTCTGGTATCTCCGGTGCGCAGAAGCTCCATCGTGCTCGGCAAGGTGTTTGCACTGATGATTATTTCCGGGGTATCCTCGGTCATTTACGTGGCAGCTATGGTTGCCTTCATGCCTCAGATGATGGGTGGGCTTTCCAGTGAGGAACTGGGTGTGGATTTGAGTCTGAACCCGAAGCAGATTGTCATGCTTGCGGTTCTGCTCATAGCGATTGCTTTTCTTTATTCGGCGATTATCGCGCTGGTATCTGTTTTTGCCAAGACCATTAAGGAGGCAAACTCTTATGTGATGCCGGTGTATATGGTAATCCTAATCTTAGGCATCACCACGATGTTTATAACTGACGCGCCTAAGGAATGGTTTTATGCTATCCCCATCTATAACATCTCCTTGGCACTGCAGGGGATTTTGACCCAGGAAGTGACCATGATGGAGTACGGCATGACATTGGGTATCACACTCCTTGCGGGCGGCATCCTTATCGCAGTGATTGCGAAAGCATTTGAGAGTGAAAAAGTCATGGCAATGTAAAGAGATGTTGTTGTGTCAATAGTACAGGGATGGATGAAACACAGGCTGAATCGTCTGTCTGCCACTGCTGTGACATCATAGAGAACCTTTTTTATCGGTCCTGCATACAATGACAGTGAGAAACTGTTTGATGTGTGGGACCGGTTTTTATGAGAATCTGTGAACTGAGGGAAAAAGAAGTCATCAATATCTGTAACTGTAAAAGACTGGGCTGTGTGGTGGATATCGAGATGAATATCTGTGATGGCTGCGTGGAGGCAATCATCATACCCGGACCGGGGAGAATCTGCGGATTTTTGGGGACAGACTGTGAATACGTGATTCCCTTTGCCTGTATTAAAAAAATCGGACCGGATATCATACTGGTGGAGATACAGGAAGAGAAATTCTTACAGAAGTTTTAGAGAGATAAAACATGCCGGGCATAAAAAATCCCCCGGAAGTTCCGGGGGATAAATTTTAAGGAATCGACTGTGAATACGAACCTCTACTGGAGGAATTTCTTCAGTTCATCCATAAAGGTATTGACATCTTTGAACTCCCGGTAGACGGAGGCAAATCGTACATATGCCACAGGGTCTAATTCCTTCAGCTTGTCCATGACAATCTCGCCAATCTGGCTGCTGGGGATTTCCTTTTCTTCCCGGTTGAAGATTTCCAATTCCACCGCATCGATGGTTTTCTGAATTTCGCTTGCCGGAACCGGGCGTTTATAACAGGCACTCAAAATGCCGTGCTCAATCTTGGAGCGGTCGTACTGCTCCCGGTTGTTATCCTTCTTTATGACGATGAGGGGAATCGTCTCCACCTTCTCATAAGTAGTGAAGCGCTTGCCGCACTCGTCACAGGAACGTCTTCTGCGGATGGAACTCTTGTCCTCCGCGGGTCTGGAATCAATGACTCTTGTATCGGGATGACCACAGTATGGACACTTCATTTTAGAACCTGCCTTTCTTTTTAAATCTGCTCACCCTAAAGTCGATGAGACCATATACTGGAAACAGCTTTAGGGCGCGCAGAACATCAATCAGTTGAAATACCGCGCCAAGACTCGCTCGCGAGTCTTGAACTACGTCTACAGTATACACAATCCGTCACGGTTTTGCAAAGAAAAAGTGAGGTTAATCCGCAAAATGCCGTAAAATACTTGCCAAACAAAAGAAAATCACTTACAATGATTTCGACAATTTAATAATGAAGGTTATTGGAAGAAGGAGACAAACATGAAAAGAAGAGTAGCAGCGATTCTTTTGGTGCTGACAACTGCTATTTCTGTTGCACTGAGCGGATGCTCAGGTGACAAGAACAAGGCGGGGTCTGCGACGGAAAATACACTTTCAGGAAAACCGGTCGAAGGGGGAAGTATCCGGGTTGGTATTTCCCAGGACTTGGACAGTCTTGACCCACACAAAGCAGTTGCGGCAGGAACAAAAGAGGTTTTATTTAACATTTACGAAGGTCTGGTGAAACCGGACAAGGATGGTAATTTAACGGAAGCCGTAGCGAGCAGTTATGAAGTTTCAGAGGACGCAAAGGTATACACCTTTACTTTGCGCGATGGGGTCAAATTCCACAACGGGAGTGACGTTACGGCGGAAGATGTGAAATATTCGATAGACAGATGCGCCGATACGTCAAACGGAGAACCGTTGGTATCGGCGTATTCCATTATTGAGAGTGTAAATATTCTGGATGAAAAGACGGTAGAAATCCGTCTCACAGAGCCGAACACAGAGTTTTTAGCCTACATGACAACGGCAATCATTCCCAAAGATTATGAGGAGCTTGATACAGCGCCCGTTGGAACAGGACCGTTCAAATTCGTATCCCGCTCCCCGCAGGAAAATGTCGTGCTGGAGAAGAACACGGAATACTGGGGAGAACAGGCACATTTGGATGAAGTGGAATTTCGCATCGTTTCTGACGCGGACATGGTAGTCACCAATTTAAAAGGCGGTTCCATTGACATGTATATGCGTCTGACATCCACGCAGGCGGCGGAACTGACGGAAGGTTTCCACATTGAAGAGGGAACCATGAACCTGGTGCAGGCTCTGTACCTGAACAATGATGTGGAGCCGTTAAACAATGAAAAGGTGAGACAGGCGCTGTGCTACGCCATCAATCCTGATGAAATCATGGCAATGATAGCGGACGGCAAGGGCGTGCGCATCGGCACAAGTATGTATCCGGGACTTAAGAAGTATTTCGATGATGAGTATACGAATTACTATGAGCAGGACTATGACAAGGCAAAAGAACTTTTAGAAGAGGCGGGATACCCCGACGGCTTTGACTTAGAGATTACCGTATGCTCTGCCGACCAGCCACATGTGGATACAGCACAGGTCATCGTGGAACAATTAAAAAATATCGGAGTCAACGCCACCATCAAACCGGTAGAGTGGGAAGTATGGCTGGAGGAGACTTATGCGGGACGCAATTTCCAGTCTACAGTGGTGGGCGTGGATGCCTCCAATCTGTCCGCAAGGGCTATGCTGGAGCGTTTCGTATCGGACGCGGACGGAAACTTCATCAACTTCAGCGACGAGGAGTATGACGCGACATTCCAGGCGGCAATCTCCGAGACAGATGAGGAGAAACAGGTAGAACTTTATAAAGAGCTGGGGGGAATCCTCACAGAGAGAGCAGCCAATGTATATATCCAGGATTTGGCAAATCTGGTAGCAATCAGTGATAAATACGATGGCTATGAGTTCTATCCGCTGTACGTACAGGATATGTCCACAATATACATGGTAGAGTAAATCTTGCAGAATAAATGCCGCGGTAAGGAGGTTACAGGCAGGCGATGAAAGGCGCCGCGGTACCGGACAAATTTTGCAAGAGGCAGTCCGGCGCCGCGAAAGCAGCCGGACGCGGCATAGAGGACGCCACGTATCCCTAAACGGAACAGATTCTTACAGGAGGAAAGCATGAAATTTATAATAAAAAAAATCACAGGTCTTATAATCGCATTATTAATTGTCAGTATTCTTGCTTTCCTGGCATTTGAAATCATACCCGGGGACCCGGCGAGAGCCCTGCTCGGCACAGAAGCGACAGAGGCAAAGGTAGAAGCGCTGCGGGAGGAGATGGGCTTAAACCGTCCTCTCCCGGTGCGCTACGGAGAATGGGTCAGCGGTTTTGTGACAGGGGATATGGGGACATCCTATTCCTATCATGTTCCGGTGAGGGAACTGATAGGGGACAAGATTCCCATCACCGTCGCCATGACGGGGATTTCCTTTTTCTTCATCCTGCTTTTGTCTGTGCCGCTGGGAATCTTATGTGTCCGCTATGAGAGCCGGGCATTGGACAGAATCTTCCTTATATTAAATCAGGTGATGATGTCTGTTCCGCCTTTTTTTATCGGAATCATCCTCACCGTGGTGTTTGGACTTATCTTTCATCTGTTCACGCCGGGGGACTATGTTTCTTACACAGAAGATATGGGGGCTTTCCTGGGGTATCTGATTCTGCCCTCCTTCGCCATCGCCATCCCCAAGGCGGCGATGACCATGAAAATGCTGCGCAGCTCCATGCTCTCAGAGATGGGGCAGGACTATGTGCGCACAGCCGCCAGCAGAGGCAATTCTCCCTGGCGGATATTACTGTGTCATGTGTTCCGCAATGGATTTCTGCCTGTCATTACCTTTCTGGGCGTGATGATAGCGGATGTCATCGCCAACAGCATTGTGATTGAGCAGGTTTTCGGAATACCGGGGCTTGGCAGGACATTGATATCGTCCATCTCCAACCGGGATTATCCGGTGGTGGAGGCAGTCATTGTGCTGATAGCCGTGGTGATACTTGTGATAAATGCCATTGTGGATATACTTTACCGGACACTGGACAAGAGGATTGAGATATGAGAAAACACGGGAAAAATAAATCCTTCTATTTTACAGCGGGGCTTGCTCTGACGATTGTCATGGCAGGTCTGATTGTGCTGGGATTTCTCTGGTCTCCCTATGACCCGGAGGCGATGGCGGGAACCTTAAAGCTTCAGGCGCCCTCCCTTTTGCATCCTTTCGGCACAGACCAGTTTGGGCGGGATGTCTTAAGCCGCGTGCTGACGGGCGCGGGCAGCACCCTGACGATTGCCGTGGGAACGATTGCCATCGGCGGCACAGTGGGCATCATTATAGGGGCAGTGACCGGATATTTCGGCGGATGGCTGGATGAAGCACTTATGAGAGTCAATGACGCATTGGCGGCGGTTCCGAGCGTCCTTCTGGCGTTGGGTATCATAAGTATTTCAGGGACAGGAAAATATAAAGTCATGCTGGCACTGGGAATCGCCTTTATCCCCAGTTTTGCCAGAGTGGTGCGGGGAGAATTTTTAAAGTGCAGAAAAGAAGACTATGTCATCAGCGCGCAGTTGATTGGCGTGCCGGTGCCTCGGATTTTATTTGTGCATATTCTGCCAAACACCCTCCCGGCGCTTTTGTCATCGCTGACAATAGGATTTAATAACGCGGTGCTTGCCGAGGCGGGCATGAGTTACTTAGGAATCGGTGTGCAGCCCCCGGATGCCAGCCTGGGACGTATGCTGTCAGAGGCACAGACTTATCTGGCGAGCGGCGCGTGGTGCGCGGTGTTCCCCGGTTTGTTCATTGTTCTTTTAGTGCTGGGTGTGGGAATGTTGGGCGAAGGAATCCTGGACAGATTTGGAGGTGGCAGATGATGCTGAAAGTAGAAAATCTGTCCATCCGGTTTGAGGACCGGGGCATGGCAGAGCATATTGTAAAAGGCATATCCTTTGATATGGAGAAATCCGAGATACTCGGCATTGTGGGAGAATCTGGCTCCGGCAAGACCATGACGGCGCTGACCATAGCCGGGCTTTTGAAGAAAAACGCTATCCTGGAGAGCGGACAGATATTTCTTGAGGAAACAGACTTGCTCTCCTTATCGGAGCAGGAGATGCGGGATATCCAGGGAAAGGAAGTCAGCATGATTTTCCAGGAACCCATGACAGCCTTAAACCCCACCATGCGGGTGGGAAAACAGGTGGAGGAATCGCTTTTGCTCCACGGAAAGATTTCCAAAAAGGAGAGGCGTAAGAAAGCATTGCAGGCGTTGCGGGATGTGGAACTTAGTGACGCAGAGAGTGTATATCTGAAATATCCCCACGAGCTCTCCGGCGGGATGCGTCAGCGTGTGATGATTGCCTCTGCTATTGTCTGCCGCCCGAAGCTGTTGATTGCCGATGAACCCACAACGGCGTTGGATGTATATACTCAGGAAGAAATCTTAAAGCTTCTGAAAAAACTTAACGCCAAGTATGGGATGGGGATTCTCTTTATCTCTCACAACCTGCGTGTGGTAAAGGAATTGTGCAGCCGTGTCATTGTCATGAAAGACGGGGAAATCCTGGAAGAAGGCGCGGCGGAGGAAATTTTCGAGAATCCGAAGACGGCGTACACAAGAGAACTGATTGACGCTATTCCCACGAGGACGAAACGAAATGTCTACTATGAACTGCTCAAGGAAAAGGCAGGTGAATCTCATGACAGATGACAGGAAAGTACTGGAATTAAAGCATGTCAATGCCTACTACCGGGAGGGACGCACGAAAAGACAGGTGCTTGAGGATGTGTCATTTACCATCCGCGAGGGAGAGATTGTGGGACTTGTGGGGGAGAGCGGCAGCGGAAAATCTACCCTCTGCAAATGTGTCCTGGGGCTTTTGAAAGACTATGAAGGGGAAATCGTACATTACACGGAGCGCCCACAGATGGTGTTTCAGGACCCCTATAAATCTCTGAACCCAAAGAAAAAGATTGGCTGGATTCTGGAGGAGCCTCTCAAAATCCAGAAGAAATATACGAAGGAAGAACGAAAGAAGGCAGCCCAGGAGATGCTTGAGCGGGTCCACCTGCCCGCCCAGTTTTATGACAGATATCCAAAAGAATTAAGCGGCGGGCAGAGGCAGCGCGTGAGCATCTCCTTGGCGCTCATCACAGGCACCAGATTTATTCTTGCCGATGAACCGCTCTCCGCGCTGGATGTGACGGTGCAGGCGCAGATTATCGCACTGCTCAAAGAACTGCAGGAGAGGGAGCGGATATCCTATCTCTTTGTGTCCCACGATTTGGATGTGGTGAGTATGCTGTGCCGCAGAGTATTGTTTTTAAAAGACAGGAAAGTGACAGAATATGAGAACCTATAAACTGACGGTGAGCTACGATGGCACGCGGTACCAGGGATGGCAGAAGCAGCAGAACACAGAGCGGACGATACAGGGAATCCTGGAAGAAGCCATTTCCCGGGCAGCAGGGTATCCGGTGGAGGTAAACGGCTCCGGCAGGACGGATGCCGGAGTACATGCGAAAGGGCAGGTGCTCTCGGTGGTCCTAAGCGGCAAGGCGGCAGAAGAGGAGTTCCGGAAAAATATCAATACCCTTTTGCCGGAGGATATCCGCATCCTTGATGTCAGGCTGGTGCCAAACGGATTTCACGCGCGCTACAGCGCTGTGGGAAAATGCTATGAATATCACATTGATACAAGGGAGAAACCGGGGGTTTTTACAAGGAGGTATGCCTTTCATTACCCGGAAAAACTGGATTTGCAGAAAATGAGAAAGGCAGCGGATGTATTGCTGGGAACCCACGATTTTGCGGCATTTACGGATAAAAAAGAGGAAAAGTCCACAAGAAGGACAATTTATGATATAATGATAGACGGACAAGGCGGCGAAGTCCGGATTCAGTACCGCGGCAATGGATTTCTCTACCACATGGTGCGGATTCTGACCGGGACTTTGCTTTTAGCAGGCGTCGGACGCCTGAGCGAAGACGACATCCGCCGCGCTCTTGAGACGCAGAAAAGAGAGCTGGCAGGATTTACCGCTCCGGCGAAGGGGCTGTTTTTAAAGGAAGTATACTATGAAAGGGGCAGGTATGTATAATATCTGTCCTTGTGTGTTGTCGGGCGTATCCGGGAATGGGGGCTTATGCCCGGCAAAGTTTAAGAAATACAGGAGGCGAAGATGAAACTTATTTCATGGAATGTCAACGGAATCCGGGCATGCGTGCAGAAAGGATTCCTGGATTTTTTTAAGGAAGCGGATGCGGATATCTTCTGCGTGCAGGAGACAAAGATGCAGGAAGGACAGTTGGATTTGGACCTGGAGGGATACCACCAGTACTGGAATTACGCGGTGAAAAAAGGATATTCCGGGACGGCGGTATTTACAAAGAAGGAACCTCTGTCCGTCACCTATGGGATTGGCATGGAGGAGCACGACCAGGAGGGGCGTGTGATTACCTGTGAATTTGAAGATTTCTATTTTGTGACTGTGTATACGCCGAATTCCCAGAATGAATTGAAGCGGCTTGACTACCGTATGCAGTGGGAGGACGATTTCCGGGCATACTTAAAAAAACTGGAGGAGACAAAGCCGGTCATCGTGACGGGCGATATGAATGTGGCGCACAGGGAGATTGATTTGAAAAATCCCAAGACAAACCGCAAAAACGCAGGGTTTACGGATGAGGAGCGGGGGAAATTTACAGAGCTTCTGGAGGCGGGATTTATCGACACCTTCCGCTACTTTTATCCGGACGCGGAAGGCATTTACTCCTGGTGGTCCTACCGCTTCAGCGCCCGTGCCAAGAACGCAGGGTGGCGCATCGACTATTTCTGCGTGTCAGAGAGCTTGAAAGACCGGCTTGAGGATGCGAAGATTTTGACCGAGGTGATGGGCTCTGACCATTGCCCGGTGGAACTGGATATTGATTTTTAACTGTAGAAAGGGGATGTCATCATGACGAAGATTGATATTGTCTCCGGCTTTTTGGGAGCCGGGAAAACAACATTTATTAAAAAGATGTTAAAAGAGGCATTTGCGGGCGAGCAGGTGGTTCTGATTGAAAATGAATTTGGAGAGATAGGGATTGACGGAGGTTTCTTAAAAGATTCCGGCATTGAAATCCGGGAGATGAACTCCGGGTGTATCTGCTGCTCGCTGGTGGGAGACTTTGGGAAATCCTTGAAAGAAGTGGTGGATACCTACCACCCGGAACGGATTCTTATCGAGCCCTCCGGTGTAGGAAAGCTTTCCGACGTCATCAAGGCTGTGCAGGATGTACAGGAATCCATCGATGCGAAGTTAAACAGCTTTACAACGGTGGTTGATGTGACAAAATGTAAGCTTTACCGCAAAAACTTCGGCGAGTTCTTCAGCAACCAGATTGCCTACGCCGGCGCCATTATCTTAAGCCGCACGGACAAGGCAAAACAGGAGAAAACAGAGGAGAGTGTGATGCTGCTTCGGGAATTGAACGACAAGGCGCCCATCATCACAACGCCGATTGCGCAGCTTCCGGGAAGCAAGCTTCTGGAAGTGATGGAATCCAGCAAGTCCCTGGAGGAAGAACTGCTGTCTGAAATCATCTGCCCGGTATGCGGCGGACATCACCATCACCACAACCATGAGGAAGAGTGCGGCTGCGGGCATGAACATGAGCATGAGCACCATCACCACGAAGACGGTCATCATGAGCACGAACACCACCATGAAGACGGATATCATCATGGACATGAGCATCACCACCATGAAGATGAGCATCATCACGGGCATGAACATCACCACGACCATGAGGAGTGCGGCTGCGGACATGACCATCATGAGCACGAACATCACCACCATGGACACGACCATGGGCATCACCATGCGGATGAAGTGTTCACAAGCTGGGGCAGAGAAACCATCCGCACTTACTCCAAAGAGGAAATCGCGGAGATTTTGAAGACTCTTGAGGAGGACAAAGATTACGGCGATGTGCTGCGGGCAAAAGGCATGGTCGCAGGCAGTGACGGCGAGTGGATTTATTTTGACATGGTGCCGGAGGAACATGAGGTGCGGACAGGCGCGCCGGAATATACGGGGCGAATCTGTGTCATCGGAGCGCAGCTTGATGAACAGAAGCTTAAGGAACTGTTCGGTCTCGTGAAGGCAGAGGCATAAGCAGAGATATAATGGCTGGTGTACTGGCTCATTATGTGAGATGCGGATGAGACGGTACACGGGTTTCGATATAGGAGAGTGAAAATATGAATGAACCGGATGTAATGGTATATCTGATGACGGGCTTTTTAGACAGCGGGAAGACCCAGTTTCTGAAATTCACGCTTGCGCAGGATTACTTTCAGATTGAGGGAAAGACCCTTCTGATTCTCTGCGAGGAGGGAGAGGAAGAATATAATCCGGGGGAAATGCTCAAATACGGCGTCGTTATAGAACAGGTGGAAGACCAGGAGGACCTGACGGAGGAATGGCTTCAAAAGATGCAGGAGAAGCACCAGCCGGAGCGTGTTATTGTGGAATACAACGGTATGTGGAAGGTCAGCGATTTTGAGAGCTTAAAGCTTCCGGAGGGCTGGGGAATCGAGCAGAAGCTCACCACTGTGGATGCCAGCACCTTCCAGGCATACCTGACGAATTTAAAACCTCTGTTTGTGGAGATGGTAAGAGGGGCGGAACTGGTGCTGTTTAACCGCTGTGAGGACAGAAAACCGCTGCCCGGATACAGACGGAGTGTGAAGGTGGTAAGCCCCCAGGCGGAAGTCATCTTCGAGGACGAGGAGGGCGAGATTGAAAACATTTTTGACGATGATGTGCCCTATGATTTGAAGGCTCCCGTCATTGAGATACGCAGGGAGGACTATGGTATCTGGTATGTGGATATGATGGAAAATCCCGACAGATATGATAAAAAAGTGATTGAATTTACGGCGAAGGTATTAAAACCGAAGGCATTTCCGTCCAAAGTATTCCTGCCGGGGCGCATGGCGATGACCTGCTGTGCTGACGATACCACATTCCTCGGTTATGTGTGCAAGAGCGCGTACGCGCCGAAGCTAAAAGCTGGACAGTGGGTGAAAATCCGCGCGAAAGTGGGATTTGCCAATGTGTCAGTCTATCGCGGCAAAGGTCCGGTATTGGAGGCGGAACACATCGAAGCGGCAGAACCGATAGAAGAGTTGGTATATTTTAATTAAAGAATGATTCCAGAGATTAGTGTACTGTCTCATTGGCTTTCAGTCCACTAGCCTGCGGGATGGGACCAGAAAAATCAGGGAGGTTGAAAGATGGGGAAAAAATACGATGTAATTGCTATGGGAGAGCTGCTGATTGATTTTACGATGAGCGGGCAGAGTGAACAGGGAAACAATATGTTCGAGGCATGTCCGGGCGGCGCTCCCTGCAATGTGCTGGCGCTCTTAAATAAGATGGGAAAGAAAACGGCGTTTTTCGGAAAAGTGGGGAAAGACCAGTTTGGTAAGACGCTGCGGGATACGCTGGATGAAGTGAAGATAGATACCTCACATCTTCTGGAGGACGAGAAGGTTAATACGACCCTGGCATTTGTCCACACATTTCCGGATGGAGACAGGGAGTTTTCCTTCTACCGCAATCCGGGGGCGGATATGATGCTGACAAAGGATGAGGTGGACGAGAGTTTCTTGGAGGAGACGAAGATTTTCCACTTTGGCACCCTGTCTATGACCCATGAGGGTGTGCGCGAGGCGACGAAGAAGGCACTGGATGTTGTGAAGGAGAAGGGTGCGCTGATTTCATTTGACCCCAATCTGCGTCCGCCGCTGTGGAGTACACTGGACCTTGCGAAAGAGCAGATGGAGTACGGATTTGGATTCTGCGATATTCTAAAGATTTCTGACAATGAGATTCAGTTTGTATCGGGAAAAGAAGATTACGATGAAGGAATTGCTTATCTTAAGGAGAAGTATGACATCCCGCTGATTCTTCTGACCATGGGAAAGGACGGCAGCCGCGCTTACTACAAAGGGATGAGAGTGGAGCGGGCAGGGTTTCCCGTAAAGGCAATCGAGACGACAGGCGCGGGAGACACCTTCTGCGGAAGCTGCCTGAACTATATTTTGGAGCATGACTTTGAGAACCTTACGGAAGAGGAACTGGGAGAGATGCTGACATTCGCGAATGCGGCAGCCGCGCTGGTGACAATGAGAAAGGGCGCGATTCGGGCGATGCCGGAAAAAGAAGAGGTCATCAATCTGATAGAAAGCGGAAAAGGCACTGCTGAATAAATGAGTAAGAAATAAATGCACAAGAAAATAAGACAGAAGATTATAAAATGATTATTCTGCCGGGGACGGAAATTAAAAGGAGTCCTGGCAAAAAAGATACAGGGAGAAAGAACATGAGATTTACGAAAATGCAGGGACTTGGAAACGACTATGTATATGTGGATTGCTTCAAGGAAACCATTGAAGACCCGTCGAAGCTGGCAAAGGTCATCAGCGACCGCCATTTCGGAGTAGGGTCGGATGGGCTGATATTAATCTGTCCCTCCGATAAGGCGGATTTTGAGATGAAGATGTACAATGCGGACGGTTCCCGCGGGGAAATGTGCGGAAACGGAATCCGCTGTGTGGCAAAGTATGTGTACGACTACGGTCTGACAGACAAGACCCATATTTCGGTGGAAACGCTGGGCGGAATCAAATATTTGGATTTGACGGTGGAGAACGGAAAAGTTACGCTTGTAAAGGTCGATATGGGAAGCCCTATCCTGACTCCGGAGCAGGTTCCTGTCATAGCGGACGGCGAGAGTGCAGTAGATGAGCCAATCTGTGTGGACGGCGTGGAATATCGGATGACCTGCGTCTCTATGGGAAATCCCCATGCGGTTGTCTATATGGAAGATGTGGATAACCTGGATATTGAGAAGATTGGTCCCTCTTTTGAAAACCATGAGCGCTTCCCCAACCGGGTCAATACAGAATTTGTAAAAGTCCTGGATAGAGAGACTGCGCAGATGCGCGTGTGGGAGAGAGGTTCCGGCGAGACTCTCGCCTGCGGGACCGGAGCATGCGCTGTGGCTGTAGCCTGCATTTTGAACGGGCTGACGGATAATAAAGTGCGCGTAAAATTGCTGGGCGGAGACCTTCTGATTGAGTGGAATCAAGAGGAAGACACCGTATATATGACCGGACCGGCAGAGGTCGTATTCGATGGAGAATGGAAGGGATAAAAATCAGAATATTCAGAAAAAACGTCCCGCATAAATTCGTTTAAAGAAATTAAAAAAAGTACTTGATTTTTCCAGAGAGTCTGATATAATAACTTTGTTGCGTCTGACAAGGACAAGAAACATCAATAATGCGGATTGGTGTAATGGCAGCACAGCAGACTCTGACTCTGTTAGTAGAGGTTCGAGTCCTCTATCCGTAGTTAAGAATCTGCCAATGGCAGATTCTTAATTTCACTTAAGAGTACAAGTGAATAAGGTGTCGGAGTGTGGCTCAGCTTGGTAGAGCGCTACGTTCGGGACGTAGAGGTCGCGTGTTCGAATCACGTCACTCCGATTTTTTGTTGGGATACCACAGAGTTCGTGATTGCGAGCTTTGTGGTATTTTTCTTTGACCTTAAAATACGAAAAAGTAAGCTTTCTGCTCAATTCATTTGTATAAACGGATATTTCTATCTTATTGGGATATCCGGCTATATCACCCCTTTACGTTTGTAGACATTCCCTTTTGACATCCTATCGGTCAGATTGAATAAAATTCTTCCTTTTATGAAACGATTGTTTCTAGTGGGTGGCAGGAGTTTCTTGTTTAGAAAATATACTGAAAACAGTAAGTTTCTAAGCGGTCACAAATGGAGATAGAACAATTATGCAGTGGATTTTACAAGACATACCTTTAGGGAGAAATATCCAAACAATCAGAATGTCCAGAAATATGACTCAAATGCAAGTGGTAGAGAAAATGCAGTTAATCGGGAGTAGCATGTCGCGTAGTACCTACGCAAATATTGAGTCTGGGCGCAGGAATATAAAGGCAAGTGACCTTAAAGCTCTCCAAAAGGTATTTAATGTTGATTATGACGAATTTTTCAAAGATTGAGTATTCCAGCAAATTGTTTCTATCTAGTGACAATAATAGCATGGATTAGCGATATACTCAACAAGAAAGTTACTGATTAGTCACAAAGAGGAAACGCAATGCAGTGGATTATTCGTGATATTCCATTAGGGCATAACATACAAAAGTTACGAAAACGGCAAGGTCTGACGCAGGAACAGCTTGTCGCTAAAATGCAGGTTTGTGGAAGTGGAATCTCACGGAGCACGCTTGCCAATATTGAAGCTGGAGCTAGGAATGTAAAGGCAAGCGATTTGAAACTGATGAAAAAACTCTTAAAAGCAGAGTATGAGGAATTTTTCAAAGAATAGTTTTTTGAAAATATGGAATGTCGTTTCGGATTTAGAATTAGACTATGACGTCATCATTTCTCCAAATGTAATTCCATATGCTGAATTTGAAACTTATAAAGAGATACTTCCTTATTACAGAAACATCGCACAGGAGGGAGTAAAATTGAGTGTCTGATTATCATTGTCTAATAATATATTTTCCTACTAAGTACGAATCTGTTCTGTTTCTACTCCCCCTCATACAACACTTGCATATCAGCATCTGCAATTCTAAGTGACTGCACAAGAGTGTCATTTTCATATTGGGGTGTCTGTACAAAGAACCTGTTTTCGGACGTATCTGTAATCATCCTATTGTACCCGGCTTCGTACGCTTCCGCGAAATCTTCTTCTGAAATATATGTAATATCCGTGATGTCCCCTTCAAAACCGACAGAACTTAATATTTCCATCAGCTTTTCACAGTTTTCCTTTACGGCGCTTTCATAATGAGATACCTGGAGATACGCGATGCTGTATCCGGTATAGCTTTTATTGTCATATTTTACATTTCGGGCTGCTTCCTCGCCTGCGACGCAGAAAACGCCTTCCTTATCGAGATAATCCGGGTATCGTGTATCCTCAAGACCGTTTCCCCCGTAAGATACGTTGGCAGGAAAAGCGACAATTCGATGCAGCCCCTCATTCGCCCGGTTGACGGTAAAATCATCGGATGAAGTATCCACTGTCACATAATACAGATACATTTCGTATATATCCATATCTGTATATATGACAACTTTATAGGTCTCTGTTGTTTCACCGCTGCCGCCCCTGTGTCCGCTTCCTCCGCTTGGCTGTGTCTCGTAGGACAGAAGCTCGCCCTGAAACAGGCGCTCCATTTCTTCAATAGAAGCCCGGAGTTCTTCTTCTCCAATATCGGAGATGACTTTATCGGAAAACATCGCTGTGATATAATCAGACGACTGTCTCTCAATCTCACTCATAATTACACGGGTCTGCACCTGATACCGGGCGCCGTGATAGGAAGAGGTATCTTTTGAAGCTACCTCGTCGTCAATGGAGGCTTCCAGCTCATCCCAGAGTCTGGAATCTTCCCGGAAAGCTTTATAATAAGAGTAAAGTGCGCAGGAGGAGAGACATACACTCACACTTAGCATCACCAAAATAATACAGAAAATTTTTACTAATCTTTTCATTTTTCCCTCAAGGCAGATATCCTATTTTTACATGGGGAATGTTGCCCTGTAAGAATGGGATATCTGCTGAATATGCAAAATCAAATGTTTCACTCTCCATGCGCCAGCCGTTGCAGCACATCTTTCAGAAAGCGGTAGAAGCGCTCTACCGAATCCAGCGGAAGGGATTCCTGCGGGGTGTGACAGTCGTAGATGTCCGGACCCACAGCGATGGCATCCAACCCCGGCAGGGCTTCGGAGAAAAGACCACACTCCAGCCCGGCGTGGAGGGCTTCGATTTTCAGCGGCGCGCCGAAGAGTTCTTCGTAGCTTTTTTGGCAGATTTTACGGATATGAGATTGCTCCTGATACTCCCATCCGGGATATTCCCCGCTGAAATCTGCCGAAAATCCGAAGTTTTCTGCCAGAAGGCGGAAATGAAATTTCAGGTCTTCCATCAGTGAGGTCTGAGAGGAGCGCGGGGAAAATACGAGGGTGAGGGTTTCTTCCCCCGTGCGCGCCACTCCCAGATTGGAGGAGGCGATGACGAAGCCGTCTATATTCGGATTGCGCTTCTGTACACCGTTTGGTGCCAGGTAGGAGGTCAGAAGAAATGCTCTGGTATCCTCTGCGCTCAGTGCCTGTGCGTTACTATCTTTTATCACATCCAGAGTACAGGAAAAATCGGGCTCCGCAGTGAGAATCTCCGCCTGAAACTGCCCGCGCATGGATTGGAAGAGCGCCTGTGCTTTATTTGCGTCTTCCTCTGTGCGGCAGATAAGAGAAGCATCACATTCCCTGGGGATGGCATTATCTTTATTGCCGCCGGAAAAAGAGACGAGTCTTGCCTGCGTACTGTCTATGAGACGGCAGCATAACCTTGCCATGAGACAGTTGGCGTTTTGCCTTTCTTTATGGATATCGCTGCCGGAGTGCCCGCCTAAAAGCCCACGAATAGAGAGGTTCAGCAGTGTTCCGGCTGCGGGTTCTCTTTTTATGTGCTTTGTCAGTTCTATGCGCACGCCGCCCGCGCAGCCCACCGTGGCAAGCCCCTCCTCCTCGGAGTCTAAGTTTATCATGGTGCGAGCCTGGAGGAGAGATTTGTCCAGTGTTTTGGCTCCGTTTAGCCCCACCTCTTCTTCTGACGTGAAGACACATTCCAACGGCGGGTGGGCGATGGTCTCCTCAGAGAGCACCATCAGCATGAGCGCCACAGCAACGCCATTGTCCGCACCAAGGGTTGTGCCGTCGGCGGTGAGCATGCCGTCCTTTACAAGGAGATGTAACCCTTCTTTTGAAAAGTCGTGGATGGTGTCCGCGTTTTTCTCGCAGACCATGTCTGTATGTCCCTGCAGCATGACCGGGGGCAGATTTTTTGCATCACCCATTCCTTCTTTCTTGATGATGACATTGCAGTGGGCGTCCCGGTGATACCACAGTCCCCGTTCTTCTGCGAAATTTACCAGATAATCACTGATTCCCTTCTCATTGCCGGATTCGCGGGGAATGGCGCTGATTTCTTCAAAGAAATGAAATAGCTGTTCCGGCTTATATCCATTGATTTTGTAATCCATCTGAAATCCTCACTTTACTATCATTAAAAATTTGCGCTGAATTGTGCAAGCACAGCCGGTGGTTCTGTCCTGAAAGCTGCACTATGATTAAATTATAGCAGATTTTCGCTTTGCCATGCGTGTTTGTTTAGAAGTTGTTAAAAAATCTACGCGAAATTGCTTTATCGACTAATGCCCCTTTCTGTGATATGATGATACTTATACGAATAGCACAGAAAGGGATATTTCTATGGGAGATACGTCTGAAAATAAAAAGAATCGAGCATGCCCTTTAGAATATGATAAAGGCAAGCCGACAAAGCACATCTGCACAGGAATTGTCGCCCATGTCGATGCCGGGAAGACCACGCTGTCAGAGAGTCTGCTGTATTTGAGCGGCGCCATCAAAAAGGCGGGGCGCGTGGACCACAAGGACGCTTTCCTCGACACTTATGAATTGGAGAAAGAGCGGGGAATCACGATTTTTTCCAAGCAGGCGGTGTTTGACTGGAAAGGGATGGAGATAACTCTTCTGGACACACCGGGACATGTGGATTTCTCCGCGGAGATGGAGCGGACGCTGCAGGTTTTAGATTATGCTATTCTGGTGATAAGCGCGCCGGACAAAGTACAGGGGCATACTATGACTTTGTGGAAGCTTCTCAAAAGATACAATATCCCCACCTTCCTTTTCATCAACAAGATGGACCAGGAGGGGACGTCCAAAGAAGCCGTGCTTGCAGAGCTGGAGCAGCAGTTTGGAGAAAACTGTCTTGACTTTGGGCTGCTTGATGCAGGCGATGAGGCATTTCTGGAAGCTTTGGCACTCTGCGATGAGCCGATGATGGAAGCCTATCTGGAATCCGGGAAAATCAGCAGAAACTTGATTGGCAGGGCAGTGCGGGAGAGAAAAGTCTTCCCCTGCTATTTTGGCTCTGCCCTCTATATGGACGGAGTGGAAGCATTTCTGGACGGATTTGCCGCGTATGCGCAGGCACCACAGTACCCGCCGGAGTTCGGAGCAAAGGTGTACAAGATTGGGAGAGACGCCCAGGGGCACAGGCTTACTTATCTGAAAGTCACCGGAGGGGAATTGAAAGTAAAAGATATCGTGGAAGAATCCGGCGAAAAGATAAATGAAATCCGGGTATATTCCGGGGCAAAATATGAGGCGGTATCCAGCGCGGCAGCGGGAAAGGCGTGCGCAGTCACAGGACTTTCCCACACCTATCCGGGACAGGGGCTCGGCGTACAGCCCCAGTCGGATGTGCCTGTGTTGGAGCCGGTGCTGACTTACCGCATCGCGTTTCCCGAGGACTGCGATGCGCACAGGATGCTGGGCGATTTGAAAACATTGGAGGAGGAAATACCGGAGCTTCACATCGTCTGGGAGGAAGAACTGGGAGAGATTCATGCGCAGCTGATGGGAGAAGTACAGATAGAAATTCTGATTCAGCTCATCCGGGAACGTTTCGGCGTGTGGGTAGAGTTTGTGGAAGGAAGCATTGTGTATAAAGAGACCATTGCGGCGCCGGTGGAAGGGGTCGGGCATTTTGAACCCCTCAGGCACTATGCGGAAGTCCATCTCCTTTTGGAGCCCGCGGAGCGCGGGAGCGGTCTGAGTTTTGCCTCCGCATGCAGCGAGGATGTACTGGACAGGAACTGGCAGAGGCTGATTTTGACCCATTTGGATGAAAAACGGCATCGGGGTGTACTCACCGGGTCGGAGATTACGGATATGAAAATCACGCTTCTGACCGGCAAAGCGCACAAGAAGCATACAGAGGGCGGAGATTTCCGGCAGGCGACCTACCGCGCGGTGCGCCAGGGACTAAAAAAAGCGAAATCCATTCTTCTGGAGCCCTATTATGAGTACCGGATGGAGATGCCCGCAGAAAATATCGGCAGGGCGATGGCGGATATCCAGAAAATGCAGGGGAGCTTTGAACCTTTGGAGACCGCGGGGGATACCGCTGTTTTAAAGGGAAGCGTTCCGGTATCGAAAATGCGCGGCTATCAGAAGGAATTTATTTCTTATACAAAAGGAAAGGGACGGCTTTTCTGCGAACTGAAAGGCTATGAGCCCTGTCAGGGACAGGAGGAAATCGTTGCCGGGATTGGCTATGACTCCGAGGCGGATATCGCCAATCCCACCGGCTCTGTGTTCTGCGCCCATGGCGCGGGTTTTGTGGTGCCGTGGTATGAGGTGGAAGACCACGCCCATCTGGAGAGCTGCAGGTTGGAAGGAAGCGGGACAGAAGAGAGAGAACGACCAGTCTTTACGCCTCCAATCTCTCGAACAATTGAGCTGACACAGGAGGAATTGGACGCCATTTATGTGAAGACACCGGACCCGGTAAAACGGGATTACAGCACATCGCCTGTGACAGTGTATGCCAAAGAGAAGCAGGCGGACAACGGGAAGTGGAGCCAACGCAAGGAAAAGAAGAAGGAAGAGTATCTCCTTGTGGATGGCTACAATATCATTTTTGCCTGGGAGGATTTAAAAGAACTGGCGGATACAAATATTGAAGGCGCGCGCAGCAAGCTGATGGACATCCTCTGTGATTATCAGGGATACAAAAAATGTACATTGATTCTCGTGTTTGATGCCTATAAGGTGGAAGGAAATCCCGGCGAGGTTTTGAAGTACCACAACATTTATGTGGTGTATACAAAGGAAGCGGAGACAGCAGACCAGTACATAGAGAAGACGGTCCGGCGGATTGGGAGACAGCAGGATGTGGTGGTCGCCACATCGGATGCCCTGGAGCAGGTAATCATTTTAGGTCAGGGCGCGCGGCGGCTCTCCGCGGCAGGGCTTTTGGAGGAAATCAAACTGGCGCAGCAGGAGATGAGAGAGGGCTATCTGGGGAAAGAGCCGCAGGGAAGGAATTACCTTTTCGATTACCTGGAAGAAGAGACGGCAAAGCAGATGGAAACGATACGGCTGGGTGAGAGACGAAAGTAATAGTAAATTCACAAAAAATAGGTTTCCATGTGACTATTTTCTTGGTAGAATGGTATTATTAATAAAAACATATAATTCTATAAACAAGAGAGTGAGGTAAGAGTGATGAATTGTATTAATTGTTATAAGGAGATTCCAGAAGATACAAATTTCTGCCCGTACTGCGGAGCACAGCAGGCAGCGCCGGCATCTGCACCGGAAGCACCTGTACAGCCGGAGGCAGCGACACCGACACCGGAAGAGCCTGTGCAGCAGGAGTACAGCCAGGCGGAATACAGTCAGGCGGAATACAGCCAGCCGATTTATAATCAGCCAGATGTAAACTACGGACAGCAGTTGGACTATGGACAGGTACAGACACAGTACAGCCAGGAGCCAGCGGTGAACTGGGTGCCATATCTGGTATTCTCCATCCTCTGTACAATTCTTTGCTGTATGCCGTTTGGGGTTGTGGCAATCGTATTCGCGGCGAAGATTAACAGCGCCTTATCCGCAGGTAATATAGCGGAAGCGAAGGATTGTGCGAAGAAATCCAAAATCTGGATTATTGTATCCGCTGTAGTGGGACTTGTGGCAATCATACTGGCGATTATTTGGGCTCTGTTTATTGGTATTAGTGTTGGTACGGCAACGTACTATTATTAAAAACAGGAACAGGGAATGAACGGCAGCAGGGTATAAAAGCCGGACAGAAAAAGGGCAGGAGGTCATCATGCGGGAACGGCTGAGAAATTCAAGAGGACTTCGTATCGGAATCGTGGGAGTGATTTCCTTCGCGTTCCTGGCAGGATGCATCTATCTCTTTTTCCATAACCCGGTGATTTACCCGATTCCCTGTATTTTCCATGTGCTGACAGGGCTTTACTGTCCGGGATGCGGCGCGGGGAGAGCGTGTTTTGCCCTGCTGCACGGGCATTTTCTGGAAGCGTTTGCCTACAATCCGCTCCTGTTTTTACTGCTCCCTTTTATAGGGCTGTATCTTGTTGTCCGCTGCGCGGACTGGATGATAACAGGAGGGAACCATGTGGACCGCAGGATTTCAGTGAAAATGCTGGTTGCAGTGCTGATTGTCGTTTTCGTCTACGGAGTGGTGCGCAACATCCCGGTCTATCCCTTTACCCTGTTGGCACCGGGTGGTATTTTAATGTAGAAGGGACTCGGATAGGGTCTTTTTTGTATCAGATAAATTTTACAGCTCGAAGGGAGGAAAAGAAACATGGAGCAGTATAAGGGAAAATCAATTTTCAAAAAAATGGCGATTGGTAAGATTTTCTATTATGAGAAGAACCAGACATCAGTCAAAAGAGAAAAAGTAGAAGATGTGGAAGCGGAAGTGACACGTTTCAATGAAGCGAAAGAGACCGCAAAAGGACAGCTTGAGCGTTTGTTTGAGAAAGCACAGCGCGAAGTGGGCGAGACGGAAGCTGCCATTTTTGAAGTGCATATGATGATGATGGACGACGGGGACTATCTGGATTCTATCTATAATATCATCCGTACCCAGGAGACCTGCGCCGAGTATGCGACTGCAGTCACAGGGGACAACTTCGCGGCGATGTTCGCGGCGATGGACGATGAATATATGAAGGCGAGAGCGGCGGATGTAAAGGATATTTCCGAGAGGATTGTCAATGTGCTCAGCGGAAACGGACAGGATATGGCGGAGATGGATGAACCGGTCATCCTGGTGGCGGACGATTTGGCGCCCAGTGAGACTGTACAGATGGACAAGTCCAAGCTGTTGGGATTTGTCACCAGATACGGCTCCGCGAATTCCCATACGGCGATTCTGGCGAGAACCATGAATATTCCTGCTCTTATCGAGGTGGACATCCGTAAAGAATGGAACGGCAAGATGGCAGTCATCGATGGATACGAGGGGACTGTCACTATAGAGCCGGATGAGGAATACCTGGAAAAAGCGAAGGCGATTCAGGCGGAGGAGCTTCGGAAACAGGAACTTCTCAAAGAGATGAAGGGCAAAGAGACTGTCACAAAGGATGGAAAGAAAATCCATCTTTACGCGAATATCGGAAGTGTTTCTGATACAGCGGCAGCGCTGATGAACGATGCGGAAGGCATCGGACTGTTCCGCAGTGAATTTTTATATCTGGAATCTGAAGATTATCCGACAGAGAATGAGCAATTCCTGGCTTATAAGACAGTGGCGGAAAATATGGCGGGTAAGAAAGTCATCATCCGTACACTGGATATCGGGGCGGACAAGCAGGTGGGATATTTCAACCTGGACAAAGAGGACAATCCGGCGCTCGGATACCGGGCAATCCGTATCTGCCTCACCAGAGAAGAGGTGTTTAAGACACAGCTGCGCGCGATACTGCGTGCGAGCGCGTTTGGAAATATTTCCGTGATGTTCCCCATGATTATCTCGGTGGGCGAAGTGAAACGCGCGAAAGCGATACTGGAAGAAGTGAAGGGCGAGCTGAAGGAGCACGGCATCGCCTACAAGGATATCGAGGTCGGCGTGATGATTGAGACGCCAGCCTCCGTGATGATTAGCGAGGACCTGGCAAAAGAGGTGGATTTCTTCAGCATCGGTACAAATGACCTGACCCAGTACACGCTGGCGATTGACAGGCAGAATCCGAAGCTGGACAGCTTCTATGACCCGCATCACCCGGCGGTGCTGCGTATGATTCAGCAGACCATTGAGAACGGTCACAAGGGCGGCGCGTGGGTAGGAATCTGCGGTGAGCTCGGCGCGGATACGGAACTGACAGAGACTTTCCTGAAAATGGGAGTGGATGAACTCTCCGTATCACCCACCTTTGTCCTGCCTGTGAGAGAGAAAGTGAGAAGTTTATAAAAGTATTTACATTCTCTTTACAAGGGCATATACGGTCGATAAAGAGAAGGAATGCGTAATAAATAAAACCAAAAGATGTGAAAATGACTCCATGTCCGGAGATTCCTGGCGAAAGGCAGAAAAATCCTTTCCGCGAAAGGGAACTCCGGGACATGGAGTTTTTAATTCTACAGGAAATTCCTACGAATTTCCTGCAGAATTAAAAACTTCCGGGTGGGGCGCAAAATGTCCGGTGGACATTTGTTCTGCGCCGACCGAAGTGGAACGAAGAGCGCACGAGCACATGAGGTAATATGTCGCTAAAGCGACTGCGCTCGGCGCGCAAAGTGTGCAAGCCCCTCAAGGTTGAAGGGGAAGGGGAACGGAAGTGGGTTTTCTCACTTTGCTCTTGACAAATTTTAAATTTCAGCATAAAATGTTTGAAGTCAAACAGTTTGATATCGTACGGTTTGAAGTCGTACAATCTGGTGTATAGTATCATTGACTTTCAGTATAATGACGCAGAATAGATTTTCATTCTGCAAGGAGGAATGAGACAATACACTAGTATCGCGGAGTTTGGCTTCATACAGAGTAGATAGGATATGATTCTTCGAGGACAGGAGAAAAGATGAAGAAAAAATATGTAGGCATGGAAATCCGTGCCCTGGACAATCTGATTAAGAGGTTTATCGACAACAGTATCAACAAGGAGCGGCTGGTACAGGTCACGGGCTCCAACGGATGGATTATCGGTTATCTGTGGGATAACAGAGACCGGGATATCTACCAGAGAGACTTGGAGGCAGAGTTTCGCATCACCCGCTCCACAGCGTCCAAGGTCGTGAACCTGATGGTGGAAAAAGGACTCATTATCCGCGAGAGCGTCAAGGAAGATGCCCGTCTTAAGAGGCTTACTCTGACAGAGAAGGCTGCGGGGATGGCACGGGAGATGGAGGATGGGCATGAGCGGATTGAGAGACAGATTGTCCGAGGATTTTCAAAGGAAGAGCTGGAACAGTTTTATTCCTATCTGGACCGTTTGAAGAAGAATGTAGAACAGGAGGAGCAGACATCATGATGAAAATACTATTCCGAAGTATTCGGGAATACAAGAAACAGTCACTGCAGGCGCCCATCCTGGTCGCGCTGGAAGTAGTGATGGAGGTCGTCATTCCGCTTTTGATGGCGAATTTGATTGACTTTGGGATTGAAAAAGGAGACATGGGATATATATGGAAGATGGGGCTGGGACTTTTAGTGGCAGCACTTTTATCCCTGTTTTTCGGAGTCGCAGCGGGAAAGGCGGCAGCGTACGCATCCGCCGGATTCGCGAAGAATTTAAGACAGGATATGTACTACAATGTACAGAACTTTTCCTTCGCAAATATTGATAAATTTTCTACGTCCAGTCTTGTCACGAGACTGACGACAGACGTCACCAATGTGCAGAACGCATATCAGATGGTCATCCGAATGGCGATACGTTCTCCATTTATGTTGATTTTCTCTCTGTTTTGTGCTTTTCAGGTGGATGCGGAGCTGTCGTTGATTTTTGTGGGCAGCATCCCAATCTTGGGAATTGGGCTCTACCTTATCATGACAAGGGTACATCCCATCTTTAAGAGGGTATTTAAGACTTACGACAAGCTGAACAATGTAGTGCAGGAGAATCTGCACGGCATCCGGGTTGTCAAATCCTTTGTGCGGGAGGATTATGAGAGGGAGAAATTTGGCAAAATCTCTACGCAGATATATGAAGATTTTTCTAAAGCGGAGAAAATGCTCGCCTTTAACATGCCGCTCATGCAATTCTGTGTGTACGCCTGTCTCCTGCTTTTGTCCTGGTTTGGGGCTAAGGCAATCGTAGCCTGCGGCGGCGACCCGGCGACAGGGCTCAGCACAGGAGAGCTTATGAGCCTGATTACTTATACGATGCAGATTTTAATGAGCCTGATGATGCTCTCCATGGTCTTTGTCATGATTGTCATGTCCAAGGCATCAGCGGAGAGAATCGCGGAGGTTCTCACAGAGGAGAGCAGCCTGAAAAACGGAGAGAATCCGGTGATGGAAGTGCCGGATGGCTCCATTGAATTTGAGCACGTATCCTTTGCTTACTCAGAGAAGGCGCATAAGAAATGCCTGGATGACATTGATTTGAAAATCGCTTCCGGGGAGACTATTGGTATCATTGGCGGCACCGGCTCTTCCAAATCCACACTGGTGCAGTTGATTCCTAGACTTTACGATGTGACGGAAGGGGATTTGAAGGTTGGCGGCAGGGATGTGCGTGACTATGATTTGGAAACATTGCGTGACAATGTGGCGATGGTACTGCAGAAGAATGAACTTTTTTCCGGCACTATCAAGGAAAACCTGCGCTGGGGCAATGAACATGCCACGGATGAAGAACTCATCCATGCCTGTAAGCTGGCACAGGCTGACGATTTTGTCTCCGCTTTCCCGGATGGGTATGACACCTATATCGAACAGGGCGGAACGAATGTCTCAGGAGGTCAGAAGCAGAGACTTTGTATCGCCAGGGCGCTGCTGAAGAAACCTAAGATATTGATTCTCGATGATTCTACCAGTGCGGTGGATACAAAGACGGACGCCATGATAAGAAAGGCATTCCTGGAGGAGATACCGGATACCACGAAGATTATCATTGCCCAGAGGGTTTCCTCCGTGCAGGATGCGGACCGCATTGTGGTGCTGGACGACGGGAAAATCAGCGGTATCGGTACTCATGAAGAGCTTCTGAGAGACAACGAGATATACCGGGAGGTTTATGAATCTCAGCAGAAAGGAGGAGGCAAGGATGAATAACAGAAAAGGACACGGAAAGCAGCAGCTTGATATGAAAACACTGAAACGTCTGCTGACCTACTTAAAAGACTACAAGAAGCGTTTTGTGTTCGTATTGATATGCATCGCTTTAAATGCGGGCGCAATGGTAGCTTCCTCACTGTTTTTACAGATATTGATAGATAGTTACATCACTCCGCTTCTGGCATCTGCTTCGCCGGAGTTTGCTCCACTATTCCGCGCGATGGTGGTTTTGGCGGGAATATACTTAATCGGTATCCTGGCTTCCCTTTTCTACAGCAGGACCATGGCGGTGATTTCCCAGGGGATTTTAAAAGAAATCCGGGATGAGATGTTCTCGCATATGCAGACCTTGCCGATAAAATATTTTGATACGCACTCCCACGGGGATGTGATGAGCCACTATACCAATGATACAGATACCCTGCGGCAGATGATTTCCCAGAGTGTACCGCAGTTGTTCTCCTCGGTCATCACGATTGTGGCGGTATTTTTCGCCATGCTCTCCATCAGCTTCTGGCTGACGCTGTTTGTGGTGGCGATGATATTTATCATTATGAGAGTGGTGGCGGGAATCGCGGGGAAGAGCGGCAAATATTTTGTGCGCCAGCAGGAAGCCATCGGAGATGTCAACGGTTATATTGAAGAGATGATAAACGGACAGAAGGTCGTAAAGGTATTCTGCTATGAGGAAAAGGCAAAAGAGAAGTTTGACAGAAAAAATGAGGAATTGTGCGAGGAGGCATCGAAAGCCTTTACTTACGCAAATATTCTGATGCCGGCGATGAACAATCTGGGCTATGTCCTGTACGTCCTGGTGGCTATCGTGGGCGGCGCTTTGGGGATTGCAGGGGTTGCCAATGTCAGCCTGACAGGTGTGGATGTGCTTTCTCTGGGTATGATTGCCTCCTTCCTGCAGCTTTCCCGCAGTTTCATCCAGCCCTTGGGGCAGGTGTCCCAGCAGCTTAGCGCTATCATCATGGCACTGGCAGGTGCGAAGCGTATCTTTGAATTGATTGATGAAGAGAGCGAGACAGACAACGGCTATGTGACGCTGGTAAACGCAGAGTATAAAGATGGCGTCCTGACAGAGACAAAGGAGCGCACCGGGCTGTGGGCGTGGAAGCATCCTCACGAGGACGGCACACTGACTTACACGGAACTAAAGGGCGAGGTGCGGATGTTCGATGTGGACTTCGGATATGAAGAAAACAAGATTGTGCTGCACAACATTACCCTCTATGCGGAGCCCGGACAGAAGGTAGCATTTGTAGGCGCCACGGGCGCCGGGAAGACGACCATCACCAACCTGATTAACCGTTTTTATGATATCGCGGACGGCAAAATCCGTTACGATGGCATCAACATCAATAAAATCCGCAAATCCGATTTGCGCCGGTCTCTGGGAATCGTACTGCAGGATGTCAACCTGTTTACCGGCACGGTGATGGAGAATCTGCGGTACGGGAAACTGGATGCCACGGATGAGGAATGTATCGCGGCGGCAAAGCTCGCCAATGCAGACCGGTTTATCCGTATGCTCCCGGATGGCTATGATACCATGCTCTCCGGTGACGGCAGCGGCTTATCCCAGGGGCAGAGACAGTTGATTTCCATCGCCCGGGCGGCTGTGGCGGACCCACCGGTCATGATTTTGGATGAGGCGACCTCCTCCATCGATACCCGGACAGAGGCAATCGTGCAGAGAGGTATGGATTCTCTCATGAAGGGCAGGACGGTTTTTGTGATTGCGCACAGGCTTTCCACCGTGCAAAACTCCGATGTCATCATGGTGCTGGAGCTGGGAAGAATCATCGAGAGAGGCAGCCATGAAGAACTGATTGAAAAGCATGGGAAATATTATCAGCTCTATACCGGAGCGTTTGAGTTATCGTGATGGAATTACAATTTTATATCAGAGGGAGATGGCTCCCGCCTCTATAGGCGGTGAGTAACAAATCCGTATCAGTGGCGGGGGGCAATCTCCCTCTGATATACGCTCCGCGAGGATG